>Ga0207421_10005416_pt1 | contig 14280 bp, 9 predicted proteins | sample SodLakKL_010_SED_4_FD_187542 | JGI IMG/M metagenome (GOLD analysis project Ga0207421, IMG submission 187542) | Alkaline sediment microbial communities from Lake Tanatar, Kulunda Steppe, Russia - 8KL_010_SED (SPAdes) (version 2) | ecosystem: Environmental > Aquatic > Non-marine Saline and...
CCTGCTGCGCTCCCGGCCGCGTACATAGGGAACGATGCAGTATGAACAATAATTGTCGCACCCGTATATAACCGGAAGCCAGGCCTTGAATCCGCCGCTATGAGCAGCAGGTAGCCCTTCCCTATCAAGATAACTTTCATCTACTTCAATAATAGTTTCTTTTTTGCTGCCAGCTTCGCTGATCAATTCTGGCAGACGTGGCAAAGCATGTGTCCCGAATATAAGATCCAGGTAGGGAAAGCGGCTTTTTAAGAATTTAGCTGTATCTTCCTGTTGTGACATGCACCCGCCAACTGCAATGGTTAAATCAGGCTTTTCAGCTTTGAGAGCGGCAAATTTGCCCAGCAATGAGGTAACCTTGTCTTCAGGTTTTTTCCGTACAGCACAGGTATTAATAATGATCAAGTCTGCATCATCCGTTGTTTGGACAGCGAGGTAGCCCATATTTTCTACCAGGGCAGAGATGACTTCGGAGTCGTGTTCATTCATCTGGCAGCCCAGGGTAATTAAGTGGTATTTTTGGGTCATTGGGAATAACTCCATTTTATTTATTGATAATAAGTTGAAAAGGTGTCTGACACCTTTTCAACTTATTATTAAGTAAGCTGTATGAGCCAGGTAAAGAACCGGTCCCAGACCTGATCGATATGGTTCGAAAAACGGTGGTCGGCGCCCTCAATAACCGCCAGCTGTTTCGGTTCCGGGGCTGCTTCATATAGCAGGTGTGCATCTTTCACCGGGACTGATTCGTCGGCAGATCCGTGAATAATCAACAGTCCCTGCAGGTCAAGTTTTGCTGAAGCTTGCAGCAAATTGTGCTGCTTCAGATCGTAAAAAAAATTGTTTTTCAGGTAAACTGTTCCTTCATCTCCATGAATAGTTGATAGCTGGTCAGGGGGACCGGTTATTTCTTGACCGGCAAACTTATTGAAGAGGTCATCAAGCCTTGCTACAGCAGCCCATGTGCATATAGCTTTAATGCTATTATCACGTGATGCGTAATTGACAATAGTGCTTCCGCCAAAACTTCTGCCGGTTAAAATGATATTAATAAATCCATTTTGCCGAGACCATTTTACTACTGCTTCAAGATCATTGGTGTGGCTGCTGAGGGTTATATCTGTAAAATTTCCATCGCTTTCGCCACAGCCTGCGAAGTCAAATAATATTGTGCTGAAGCCAATATCGGCTAAAGCTTCTCCCATTTCAATCGCTCGGCCTCCTCCTTCTTTTGAACCGGTAAAGCCGTGACTGACAATGACCAGGTCAGGCTTACCACTATCTAAAAGCATGGTTGAAAGACCGAGGTTTTCTTTATTAGTTATTGTAAATTTATTCCAGGCGGTTTCGGTAATAATGACGCCCTCACTTTACTGAGCCAGGTTAAACGGTTTCGTTCTGCTTTCTTTGCATCATATAGGGCTCGTCTTGTATAAGAAGTCATTATATGGTAATAAATTATGAAATAATTTGGTATGCAATACCGGGAATTTTAATTCTTTTGCAAAGCAAGAGACAGCTATACGATAGCTTGCATATAAATTAATCTTTTTGGACCTGTATGGCAAAATCAGGACACATGTACTCACAAAGTTTGCATCCTGTACATTCATCTTTATCAATCAGTTCCGGGCTGCCGTCTTCCCCGGCTATCAGATTGTTTTTTGGACAAAATTCGAAACAAATTCCGCAATCCTTGCACCGTTCATTATAAACTTTAAGGCTAAATTTTGTTTTACCCATATTACCTTTCCTTTCTGTTTGCTGCTTCTATTTTAATATAATTGCTCCTTCAGGGCAAAACTCTCTGCAGCAGTAACATCTTATACAGGAGCTGCGTTCTATGTCCGGGATAGGTTGTCCTGCCATGATTATCTGGGCAGGGCAATCCTTAACACATTTCCCGCAATTTATGCATTTATTTTCATCAATACCTGGATAGGGTCTTCTGTTCCGAGCCCAACCCCAGAACCGGGCCATCGGGAAATTTGCGACCAGGCGTCCAATACTGCCGCCTGCTGCCAGACCCTTGTTGAAATTCTTGATCTTACTTTCTTTGAGACTTAACCCTTCAATTGTTATTTCTTTTAAGTTTGTTCCCGTTAAACCTTTTTCCCTGGCAGCAGTCAATGTGGGAACTTCATCTGTATCAAAGCCTGTAATTTCGGCAGCTGCGCGATCTACTGCAACTGCATTGGGACTGGCCAGTAGGAGTCCTGTATGCCTCGGGTTGCCGCCGCGCGGACCTAAACCTTCCATGGAGACAACAGCATCAATTATAGAAAGCCCAGGCTTTACTGCCAGGCAAACATCCAACACCAGCCTTGAAAAGCTTTTCGGCAATGGATGCTCCACGTGCAAAAGAGCCTTCTTCTTGCCGACAATGCAGCCGTAAGTATTTTTTACTGCTGCTGTAAGCCCGGTTAGCGGATGAGTTTTAAGTTTGGCGACATTGATCACCAGGTCCATCTGATCCAGTGCTGAAGCCAGCTTAAATTTTTCATGATCACTATTAATATAATAATCTTTATTTGTATTGTGGTCAAACTTGATTAGAGTTGAATTTGTTTCCTCGGCAACCTCTTTCATCCCGGTTTTGCGATAAACAAGGTCAGGATCATCAGTTCCGGGACTATCGGCAATATGGACTATTCCTTTGGCTTCCTGGACCATTACAGCCAGGGCCTTGATTATTAAAGGGTGAGTAGTAACTGCTTCTTCTGGCCTGGCAGCGGCCAGTAGATTTGGCTTAAGTAAGACTTTCTGACCCGGTTTGACAAAATAGTTGATTCCGTTCCAGGGTTTAAAAAGTTCAGTGAAACTTTCAAGCACCGTCTGAAGATGATAACTATTACATCGGGTTATTGAAACCTTGTTAGCCAGGTTTTTATCCAACTCCAAATTCCTCCGCCTTTGCAGCTTAATTATAATTTTTATTAATCTTTTGCATCAACTTGTAATAAACTTTTTTAAAGTCGGGCAAATGGCCGGAGCGTTTTTTAATGATTATAATGTAAACTGCTGCGGCTGTGGCAAGGATTACAATAATAAAAAGCCATGGTGAAATGTTAAGGACGATCCTAAGGATACCCATGGTAGCGCTCATAGTTCCGGTCAGGGCAATGCTGGCTGCGATATAGGCAAAGCTAAAAAGTGCACCACCAAGAAATGTATAGATAATAAAAATAAAAAAATTCATATGCATGGCACCGGCTGGAAAGGATCCAAAAGTGCGGGAAAAGCCCCAGAGCTGGGCCATAAAGATGGAAAAGTTGCCATACCTTTCCCAGAGACGCATAAACTTTGATTTTTTTGTAGCCCTGGTAACTTTTTTGTGATCGGGAAAGTAATTAAAGATTCCTGACCTGACAGCTGTTCCGGCCATACTACCCAGAAGACCCAGCAGGTAGCTTACAATAGAACCAAGGGTAATGCCAAGGGTAGATGCAAGCAGGAGAGACCAGAAAGAAACGGTTCCTCTTAAAATCAAAGTTCCCGCCGTCAGCAGGACAATTATTGACGCAAATGGTACTCCTGCGCTTTCAGCAAACATAGCGGCTGCAATCCCGGTTATACCATAGCGGGAAATTAAAGTTTCGAGCAGGTCAAAGACAGGTTCTAAAGGTTCTATCTGCTCTATCTGTTCAAGGCGCTCCATCTGCTCTCTATATTCAAGTGGTTGCGAACTTTCCAAGTTTTACTCCTCCAACCGATCGGTTAATATGGCATACATTCCCCATAAGCCGGCATCAGGTTCCAGCTGGGCCGGAACAATCTCAAGCGGGGTAATTTCCACAGAAGGCTTGATTGCTTCTTTATTTATAACCTCTGCAATCCCGTTAAAATAATTTTTCCTGCTGCCTGCTACCCCGCCTCCGATGACAATGCAGGAAGGATTAAAAAGATTAACCAGGTTGGCCAGGCCCCTGCCTGTAATTTCCATGGTTTGGTCGATAATATTTTTAGCCAGTGTATTTCCTTTATCCGCTTCTTCAAAGACCCATCTGGCATCGATCTGCTTGGGATAAACTTCGTCTTCAGGCCAGATAGTTTTTGCGCTTAGCTCTATACCAGTGCCGGATGCCCACCTCTCAAGGCAGTCATGTCCGCCGCAATTGCAGGTTCTGCCTTTGCCAAAGGGTTTGATATGGCCGATTTCGCCGGCAAAACCGCTGTGACCCCGGTATAACCTGCCATCCAGGAAAAGGCCTCCGCCAATACCTGTGCTGATAGTAACATATATAGCATTACTATGGCCCCTGGCTGCGCCATAAAAAACTTCACCCACCACTGCAGCGTTGGCATCATTTTCAATAAATACAGGACAATTAAGCTGCTCTGACATAATTTGCGCAAAAGGAACCGTTTCATTCCAGTGAAGGTTTGGTGATTGGTAAACCAATCCTTTTCGGTGATCCAAAAAGGCGGCAATACAGACACCAATTGCTTTTGGCTTTTTCTCTGGCCTGTAACCGTTTTTCCTGTTAGCTTTTGCTAAGAGATCTTTGATCACCTTAATGATAGCATCTGGTTCTTCCGGCTTCGGTGTAGCACGTTTTTCACGGAACAAAATATTTTCTGCTTCATCCATAAGAAGCAGAAGTATTTTTGTTCCGCCAATATCAACTACACAGTATAGATTATCTTTCATTCAAGTCCTACTCCTGGCTTTCAGACTCTGCTCCCGATGGAGCAAGTTTTTTTTCATAAAGGTAGTCTTCATAAATATACATCAGCTCTTTATCAAAGAGGGTGCGCTTTAAATCAACAGTAACCGATCTGACCGCTTTTAGAAGGTCAGCTGCCTCTTCATCGGACAGGTCTATACCATACTCAACAAATTTCATCTTAATAGCCTTCGAGCCGGAATGCTTGCCAATAACGATCTGTCTTTCCAGGCCGACATCTTCAGGGCTGAACACTTCATATGTTTCGGGATGTTTCATTACACCGTCAGCATGAATACCAGATTCGTGTGCAAAAGTATTTGTACCAACAATCGGTTTTGCCGGGTAAAGCTGACGGCCGGAAGCCCTGGCGACGTATTCACAGAGGTTACGAAAATCTTTTGTATTAACTCCTAAGTTGACACCAAAGAGGTGCTTTAAGGCCATGGCTACTTCCTCAAGAGCAGCATTTCCGGCTCTTTCTCCTAATCCGTTGACTGTTACACCAAGAAAACGGGCCCCTGCCTTTAATCCTGCCAGGGCATTAGCTGTAGCCATCCCAAAATCATTATGGGTGTGCATTTCTATATCCATACCGGTTTTTCCGATCAGTTCAGAAATTATTTCATAAGTTTTGAAAGGCTCGAGAACCCCGATAGTATCACAAAATCTCAAGCGGTTGGCTCCGGCCTGTTTTGCTGCTTCGGCAAACTGGACCAGGAACTCCATGTCTGAACGGGAAGCATCTTCTGCGTTGACCGAAATATATAAACCTTCTTTACTGGCAAACTCAGCAGCTTTAGTCATGTTTTCTAAAACCCATTCTCTTGATGTTCTCAGCTTATGGTTGATATGTATATCTGAAGTTGAGATTGATATGGCAACCGCATCTACACCACATTCTATTGAATGCTTGATATCTTCAATGTTAGCCCGGTTCCATGCCATTATTGAGGCCTGAAGTTTATAGGAAACCATTTCCTTGATAACTGCTTTCTCATCCCCACCCATCACGGGGATCCCGGCTTCAATTTGATGAACTCCAAGGTTATCAAGCATTTTAGCAATTCTTAATTTCTCACGGTTGGAAAATACTACACCGGCTGTTTGTTCACCGTCTCTTAATGTAGTATCAACCAGCATTGGTAAATTCTTTTCCAAAGATTCATGAAAACGTTTCATGGATACACCTCTCTTATCTTTTGAGTTAAGCCGCTGCAGCTCCGGCCTAAACTATCAGCGAGCGTAGTTTTATTAAACAGGCGGAGCAGCTTTAATTATTAAAGGATTGCATCTAAACTTATTAAGTGCTGATTTTGCTAACCAAAGCGCAATTCTTCAGAACGTTTGGTAGCTTCCATGACTGCTTTTATCAGGCAGCTTCTAAACCCTTCTTCTTCTAGCGTAAGCAGTGCAGCACTGGTTGTCCCTGCCGGGGAAGTTACTATATTGCGCAGCTCTGCCGGGTGCTGGGTATTTGAGTCGAGCATTTTTGCTGCGCCAATTACATTTTGAATAACCAGTTTTGTGGCTACATCTCGTCTTATCCCTACTGAAACTCCTGCATCAATCATTGTTTCAATGAATAGATATACATAAGCAGGACCTGTACCGCTCAAGCCGGTTGCGGCATCCATCAGTTTTTCGGGCATGCGGATTGTAATGCCTAAAGGTTTAAGCATGCTTTCAATTTCACTTCGCTCTTCTTCGGTAACTAAGTCTCCGGCACTGATTACGATTGCACCTTCACCGATCAGGCAGGGAGTATTTGGCATTAAGCGTATAACTTTAGTTCCCGGAAGAAGGCAGCTTTCTAAATAATTTATGGTGATTCCTGCAGCTACTGATATATAAATTTGTCCAGGATGTACAAGCGGCTTGAGTGAGGCCAGCAGGCTATCAGTGTCCTGCGGTTTAACGGCGATAAAAATATTTTTGCATTGAGGTATAAAATCTTCAAGGCTGGCTGCAGCGTTGCAGTTATATTCAGCAGCGACCTGGTTTTTACGTTCCACACTTATATCGTAAAGGTAAACTGTGCTGGGGTCAACGTCGCCCATTGTAACCATTCCCTTAACCAGGGCAGAACCTATGGCACCGCAGCCAATTAAACCAATATTATTCTTTGTCATAATAATTACCCCCTACTTGAAGATCTTAGAAAGTATTCTATCTAAATAAGATCATTAATGCAAGGGTCATAGGGGGTATTAATCGCAATTGAATAAGCATTCCTGAAATGATTAGTAGATACAATTACTTTAATGTTTCTGTCTTTGCTTCAAACAGGTCCCTATCGTAACGGAAACAATGCTGGGCTTCTGAAGAAAGACATGAGCATCCTTCGGTAATCATAGAAGTTATATTTTTAGCAACTCCGGGACCAAGCATCAAGCCCTGCCCGCACATGCCAACTGCTAAGATCAAGCCATCAAGCCCGGGTGCATAATCTATAATAGGCACACCATCCGGTGTCATAGGATAGCAACCTCGCCAGATCCGGCGAACCAGCAGGTTTTTCAGCCTTGGCAGCAGCGAAACCAGCCTGCCTGATAAAACTGGCAAGAACTCGGAAAGTGATTCACGGTCAGTGCCGATAAACAGTTCTTTTGGGGTATAGCAAAAGATAATCTGCCCTTCCTTATTTTGGCCAAAATAAAAGTTTGTTGTTTTTCCTTCCGGTCCGGATCGCAGATCAACAACCAGGGGGTCCAGGAAATGTTCAATAGGGGCCGAAATACCAGCTTCATGGGAATCAGGAGTGACCGGAATTTCCAGGCCTAAAAGGTTTCCGTGTTCAGCGGCATCAGATCCGGTCGCCAGAACAACCCAGTCTGCATTATAGCTTGCTTTATCTGTTTTCACTCCTGTTATTCTGTCGCCTTCACGCAGGTAGTCTATAACTGCTTCGTTAAAATGGTAATCTGTGCCGTGTTTCTCAGCCTGACGCTGAAAAGCAATCGGGGCCAGGATAGAGGAAACCTGTCCGTCATCCGGTGAATATGTCCCACCCAGTAACCCTTCGCGGTTTATACCCGGTATAAGTTCTTCTACTTTTTCCGGTCCAACCCAGTCTATTTTCATCTCCAGTTTTTTCTGGTAAGGAATCAGGTCTTTCAGGGTTTTTTCTGTTGCGCTTTCATAAACCGGAAAACAGTATCCTCCCGGTTTCCAGCCGATGTCAAAGCCGTATTTCTCTTCCCAGGTAGAAAAGACTTCAATGCTGAAAAGGCAGGTTGATATTTTACCGGGATCAGAATGAGTTGCCCTGACACCACCGATAGCAGTTTTGTTTTCGCCCTGACCTGCCGAAGCGCGTTTATCGATTACAAGGACCTTTAAACCTGCTTCAGCAAGCTGGTATGCAGTAGGATTGCCAACGCTTCCACATCCGACAATTATTACATCATAATTATTATTGGCCGACATTGTCTGCCTCCTCTTTCTTTTCCACATTTGCATAGCCTGACCCGTTTCCGGCTATAAAGTCTCCAAGGTGAACCTCGGCAACCAGGGGCCGGTGGGTGGGCAGGGTTATTTCAGACATGGGGATTCCTTCTTCACGATATAAGCGCAGGATTAAATCGTTGCAGGTTTTTCCGTTACAACCGCCCAGACCAGCTCGGACAGCAGCTTTGAGCTGGTTCATATCGCGGATTCCCGCTCTAATAGCTTCTACTATTTCGCTTTTTCTAACTCTTTCACAGCGGCAGATGATCGGATCTTCTTCATCTGCTGTCAAATCAACAGGCTCTCCAGGTTCTACTTCCCTGATCATAAACCCGGCTACCTCTAATTTATCTTCATGAGGTATCTCCAGAAGCAGCAGTCTTCTGCTGTTTTGCGATGTCCTGTCTTTATAGGCAATTACCTTTCCTTTACCCACCACATTACCTTCCATATCAGTAGTGGTGACTTCTTTGCCAAGAGGGATAATCTCGTTAACAAATTCATGGGGCATGATTAGCAGCGCTTTTTCCCGGTCAGGGTCATAGTCATTAACAACCAGGGTTATGGCCAGACCGGGACAGGCAAGCACACATTGTCCGCAGCCGATGCAATCCTTGCTGTATTCAGGAAGGGATAAAATTGATTCGGGCATGGTGATACAATTACTTGGACAGGCTTCAGTGCAGGGATTACAGGGTATTTCCTGGGTGCAGCGAATTAACGGGTAAACTGGTGCACTTGAGTCTTCAGGCTGGAAGGGAACACTTTCATCCGTATGATGTTTCAAAGTATCGCCAAATGCTTCCCAGTCACTTGGCACAGGAAGATCTATGCCCATACCCTGGGCTATTCTACGACCGATTATTTTACCGGAGAAAATGGCTGCCGAAGCTTCGGCAATTTCTTCCGCATCACCTGCTGCATAAGCTTCTATCCCGTATTCCCTGGCTTTAGCTAGCAGTTCGTCAACCGGGCTGAGACCTACAGCCATCAGGACAGTGTCCACTTCGAAAGCACGTTCTGTTCCCTTGACAGGTTTAAAGTTTTCATCAATTTCAGCGATAATAACCCGCTCTACCTTCTCTTTACCTTCTATTTTGAGCACGGTATGGGATGTATAAGTTGGAACCCCAAAACGTTTAATTTTATCTTCGTGAACCTTGTAGCCTCCGCACTTTGGCAGCGCTTCAACCAACCCCACGACATCTATTCCTGCCTGCAGGGCATGGTAAGCTCCGATCAGGCCGACATTACCGCCACCGATAATAAATAGTCTTTCGGCACATTTAACCAGGTCACGATTAACCAGGGTCTGAAATGCTCCCGCGCCGTATACACCAGCCAGGTCAGCACCCGGGAAAGCAAGGCTCTTTTCACGGGCACCGGTAGAAAATAGTACTCTTTTTGGTTCTACCAGCTTGTAGGTGCCATTACCAGAGACACCAAACTTGCCATCGCTGAAAACACCGACTACGGTTGAGTTAAGCCAGGTATTTATGGTTGGCAGATGGCTCAGGTCACCGGCAAGGATATGGCCTATTTCAACCCCTCTTAAGCCGGCATAACAATCTGCTACCGAACCAAAGAAATTATGAGTTTGCAGGCTGAGCTTGCCGCCCAGTTCCTGCTTATCGTCAATAATTAAAACATCTACCCCGACATTGCCCAGTTCTATTGCAGCACTGATGCCGGCCGGTCCGCCACCGATAATTAAGACATCGGTTTTAACAACTTCGGGCTGGACATTGATAGTTTCAGGCAGGTCTGTATCAAGTAACTCAGGAACTCCTTCTACACTGTTTACTTTCATGCCGGGGGTAACGGCAACCATGCAGCCCTTAACCGGCTTTCCGTCGGCAATAACCATGCACTGTGAACACTGTCCGTTGACACAGTAAACACCCTGTGCTCCACCGTCCCGGTGATGATGTCCAAAAACTGTTATGCCGGCTGCATAAAGAGCCGTAGTAATTACTTCACCTTCCCTGGCAGTGTACTCCCTATCGTTAAAAGTAAATGTAAACTCAGACGTTTCAATGGGCGGCAGGATCGGGTGATTGCTAATTCTTCGCTCTTCCTGCATTTCTTCAGTTTTCCCATGATCAACAGATCGAGTGCTGAATAAAAGCTGAGGTTTTTCAGCTGGTGACTGGATCCAGGATCCAGAACGCAGCAGCAGCGCATATTGCAGGTATTCTTCAACTGAACTGCAGAGAATATTTTGGTCAATGCTGGTAGCGTGCTTTTCGAGCAATTTTTTCCGTTTTTGCGGGCTGATCTTAAAGGTTAGATGTTCGCTTGCCTGGCCCGCGTGAAAACCGGCCAGTTCGTTTAATGTGACAAGAGAGCTGTTAGATGGTAAATCTTCCGGCATGCCGGGAGTAAAAGTAATTACTTTGCCTGGTTTTACCTGGTGCAAATCTTTTTCTGAGGCCAGGCAGCGCACGGCAACATTTTTTTCATTTAATAGTGATGCGGCATCGGATAGGACATTAAGTACTTCCGGTTCATCTATAAGCAGGGCCATAAGCATATGCAGTTCCGGTAAACTGTCCAGGTAAAGTGCCGGAGCTGATGGTTCTTCAGTCGTGTTAAACCAGGAAGTGATCAGCAAGGGCAAATTGACTTCCAGTTCGGGCTGTTTCTTTAACCAGCCGACAATATCGAGGGCCAGGTCCATACCGACTGCAGGGGCTTCTTCTGGCAGGTATAATGAATTTAACTTGCCAGGATAATTCTCCATTGAATTGCTGTATTCATTCCAAAAATCGACCGGGCTTTCAAGCCCGAAAGAGGGTTTAAGCAAGGCCAGTTGTTCTGTTTCAAGGCCGCAATATTTTAACAGTTCCTGGGCGGTCACCAGGCGTTTTTCGCCCAGGCTTCCACCCTCATGATAGGGGCAGCTGTCTTTGTCACGGCAGATTAATGCAACGCTGTTAGCCCCGGCAGCAACACAGTAAAGCAAAATGGAGATGTCAATACTGCCGATGCAGCTTACCCTGAGAACATTGTCCTGGTCAGGCATTGGTGAACGGGGACAGGCAAAAACCAGGTCTTTTCCTTGAAGATCATTTTTAAATATAAAGCTCTCATAATCAGTTAAAGGTTCGGTTTTTTTCTGTTTTATGGCTCCCGTGGGACAGACCCCGGGGCATATTCCACAACCAACACAGGTTTCCTGTGATATTTGGGCGGTAGATAGGCCGGTTTTATAAAGAGTAACCCTGGGAATAGAATAGGGACAAACTTCTTCACACCTACCGCAGCCGCGGCACAATTCCGGTTCAACCGAACAGGTTGGAATCTCAAACTCCCGGTTCCAGATTTTATAGATGCCATTTTCCTGGCTTGATTCTATGGCATCAGTCGGGCATATATATGTGCAGGTACGACATCCGGTACAATTTTCAGCCGTAAAATCTGGATTCGGTCCGATATCTTTATCAAACCCGCGACCCAGGGTAGATATCGCGCCAGGTCCACAATCCTGGCAGACCCTTGTGCAAAGGCCACACATTATGCATTTATTATCTTCTTCTGCAGGCGTTGTAAAGGAAGTTGCGTCAATTCCTTCAAGTCTGGCCAGGGCCTTTATATCCTCCGAGCCAGGACACTGGGCCAAATACAGTTCAAGCAGGTTTCTTCTTGTTTTCAGGACTTCTTCCGAACGGGTTGATACAATTAAACCCTCTTCGGCAGGATAAAGGCAGGATGTTACTATTTTAGACCCGCCGTTCCAGTCCTGCTTGGTTATTTCAACCACACACAACCTGCAGGCACCGCTGGGTGTCAGAGAAGGATGGTTGCAGAGTTGTGGAACCTGTATACCGAGATCATTTATTATAGGCAAAAGCATTTTTCTATCTTCAGTTTCAACTTTTCTTCCGTCAACGGTTATATTAATTTTAGTGCTCATAGTTATCCTTTCATTAGAACATAAATGTTACCTGGCGACATATATTGCATCAAAGTTGCAGGTAACTTTACAAATGCCACAGCGGTTGCAGAGTTCCTGGTCTATGGTGTGGATCTCTTTTTTTGTCCCGCTAATTGCGTCTTGCGGGCAATTTCTTGCACAGCGGGTGCAACCGGTGCAAAGGTCTGAGATTTCATAGCTGATCAGGTTACGGCAAACTCCGGCCGGACATCTTTTCTCATTGATATGAGCCATGTACTCATCTTTGAAATGAGCCAGGGTGCTGCGCACAGGGTTGGGTGCAGATTTTCCAAGACCGCAAAGCGATCCCTGTTCAAGCACGTCCAGCAGTTTTTCCATGTTGCCGATGTCTTCCGGAACACCGTCTCCCCGGCAAATTTTCTCTAATATTTCAAGCATACTGATTAAACCGATCCGGCAGGCACTGCATTTGCCACAGGATTCCTGGGTTAAAAATTCGGTAAAATACCTGGCTACATCAACCATGCAGGTGTCTTCATCCATCACGATCATTCCGCCTGAGCCCATCATTGAACCTTCCCGGGTCAGGGTATCAAAATCAACTGGCAGATCTAATTTGCCTTCAGGAAGGCATCCTCCCGAAGGTCCGCCTGTCTGAACGGCTTTAAATTGCTTGTTGTCCAGGATTCCGCCACACATGTTGAAAATTATTTCACGCAAAGTTGCGCCCATTGGAACTTCAACCAGGCCCGTATTTTTAACCTTCCCTACAACTGAGAATACCTTGGTTCCCGGACTGTTTGAAGTACCGGTTGAACGGAACCAGTTTGCGCCTTTATCAATAACTACAGGGACATTAGTAAAGGTTTCTACATTGTTAAGGACTGTGGGGCGGTCGTAGAGACCACGCTCTGCTGATCGAATATACTTGGCCCGCGGTTCACCAACCCTGCCTTCAATAGATTGCATCAGGGCTGTTGATTCACCGCAGACAAAAGCGCCTGCGCCCCTGTTTATCTTGATATCAAAGGAGAAGTCGGTTCCGAATAGATTCCGGCCAAGAAAGCCGCTCTGGCGGGCCTGCAAAATGGCCTGCTGCATTCGAATTAATGCTCTTGGATACTCCTCCCGCACATATATATAACCCTGGGAAGCGCCAACGGCGTAGGCACAGATGATCATGCCTTCCAGCACGGAGTGAGGGTCTCCTTCCATAATACTGCAATCCATAAAAGCTCCGGGGTCTCCTTCATCTCCGTTACAGATAACATATCGAATATCTGAATCTATTTTTGCCGCAGTTCGCCATTTTTTGCCGGCAGGAAAACCTCCACCACCACGGCCGCGCAGTCCCGAGGCTTCAACTTCGTCAATTGTTTCTGCTGGCTTCATATGCTGAAGAGTTTTAACCAGGGCACTGTAGCCCCCCCGGCTGATATAGTCAGCCATGCTGGAAGGATCAATTAGACCAACATTGCGCAGGGCTATTTTTTGCTGGGAAGCATAAAAAGGAATTTCGGTGTAATCTTCTATAGATGGCGCTTCATCGTTTTCCTGGTAAAGCAACCTTTCTACGGTTTTACTGGCAACTACAGATTCCTGGATAATTTCAGGGGCGTCATCTTCGGTCACTTTTGTATAACAGGTATTTTCAGGATGCATGATTACCAGCGGGCCATGCTCACATAAGCCGTGGCAGCCGACCTTTTTGACACCAATTGTTACGGGTATTTCAAGGGCTTTAGCTTTCAGTTCTTGTGCCAGGGCTTCAGCTACCTTAAGACTGCCCTTGGCCAGGCACCCTGTACCTGTGCAGACTAAAATTCTTGGCTGGTCATGCGGTAATTTAGCTGCAAGCTCACTCCTGATTATTTCATAATCAGCAAAAGACTTGACCTCAATCTTTGCAACCTCCTCAGCAAAGTAATCATCAGCTGGTTGCTTTTGCTCATGACCTTCAGCACATTTCTCTTCGGCACAGCACTGTTTGATTTTTTTTGCCAGCTTAGAAGAGGTCAGATTACCATGGTACTCGCCGTCAATAATTGCTACCGGACCCATAGCACAGGCTCCCACACAGTGAACGGAGTTTAAAGTAAACTGGCCGTCCGAGGTCATCTCTCCTTCTTTAACTTTGAACTCTTCGGAAACTGCGCTGATTAATAAAGAAGCACCCCTGATGTGACAGGCGGTGCCTTCGCAAATATCGACAGTATGTTTTCCGCGTGGAGTTAAGTGTAGAGACTTGTAAAAGGTGGCGACAGA
>Ga0207421_10005417_pt1 | contig 14279 bp, 11 predicted proteins | sample SodLakKL_010_SED_4_FD_187542 | JGI IMG/M metagenome (GOLD analysis project Ga0207421, IMG submission 187542) | Alkaline sediment microbial communities from Lake Tanatar, Kulunda Steppe, Russia - 8KL_010_SED (SPAdes) (version 2) | ecosystem: Environmental > Aquatic > Non-marine Saline and...
CACCGCCGCGCCGCAAGGGCGCATGAAAAAGGGGGCCGCGAAGGCCCCCTTTCCCGTCGGTTTGCGGCCGGCCTACATCATGCCGCCCATGCCGCCCATGTCGGGCATGCCGCCGCCGGCGCCGCCGCCGCCGCCCTGGCCCTTCGGCTCGGGCTTGTCGGCGATCATGGCCTCGGTGGTGATCAGCAGCCCGGCGACCGACGCTGCGTCCTCGAGCGCGGTGCGCACGACCTTGGCCGGGTCGATCACGCCGAACTTGAACATGTCGCCGTATTCCTCGGTCTGCGCGTTGAAGCCGAACTTCAGATCGTCGCTCTCGCGGATCTTGCCGGCCACGACCGAGCCGTCCACCCCGGCGTTCTCGGCGATCTGGCGCAGCGGCCATTCGAGCGCCTTGCGCACGATGGCGATGCCCGCCGTCTGGTCGGGGTTTTCGCCCTTGAGGCCCTCGAGGGTCTTGGCCGCTTGCAGCAGGCTCACGCCGCCGCCGACGACGATGCCTTCCTGCACCGCGGCGCGGGTCGCGTTGAGCGCGTCATCGACGCGGTCCTTGCGCTCCTTGACCTCGGTCTCGGTCATGCCGCCGACACGGATCACCGCAACACCGCCCGCCAGCTTGGCGAGGCGCTCCTGCAGCTTCTCCTTGTCGTAATCCGAGGTGGTCTCCTCGATCTGCTGACGGATCTGGGCGGTGCGCGCCTCGATCTCGGACTTCTCGCCGAGGCCGTCGACGATGGTCGTCTCGTCCTTGGTGATCTCGATCTTCTTGGCCTTGCCGAGCATGTCCATGGTGACGTTCTCGAGCTTCATGCCGAGCTCTTCGGAGATCACCTGGCCGCCGGTCAGCACCGCGATGTCCTGCAGCATCGCCTTGCGGCGATCGCCGAAGCCGGGCGCCTTCACGGCCGCGATCTTGAGACCGCCGCGCAGCTTGTTGACCACGAGCGTGGCGAGCGCCTCGCCCTCGACATCCTCGGCGATGATCAGGAGCGGCTTCTGGCTCTGGATCACCTGCTCGAGCAGCGGCACCATCGGCTGCAGCGAGCTCAGCTTCTTTTCGTGCAGCAGGATGAGGCAGTCATCGAGCTCGGCGATCATCTTGTCCGAGTTCGTGACGAAGTAGGGCGACAGGTAGCCGCGGTCGAACTGCATGCCCTCGACGACCTCGGTCTCGGTCTCGAGGCCCTTGTTCTCCTCGACGGTGATGACACCCTCGTTGCCGACCTTCTGCATCGCGTCGGCGATCTGACGGCCGATCTCGGCCTCGCCATTGGCGGAGATGGTACCGACCTGGGCGACCTCGTCGGTGCCCTCGACGGGGCGGGCCGCCTTGCGGATCGCCTCGACGGCCTTGCTCGTGGCCATGTCGATGCCGCGCTTGAGGTCCATCGGGTTCATGCCCGCGGCCACACCCTTGACGCCTTCCTTGATGATCGCCTGGGCGAGCACGGTGGCGGTGGAGGTGCCGTCGCCGGCCTCATCATTAGTGCGGTTGGCCACTTCCTTGACCATCTGCGCACCCATGTTCTCAACAGCATCTTCAAGTTCGATTTCTTTGGCTACTGTTACACCATCTTTAGAGATAGCAGGTGCACCAAATTTTTTGTCCATGATCACGTTGCGACCCTTGGGCCCCAGCGTTACCTTAACAGCATCTGAAAGCTGATCAACTCCTTTCTTCAGTGCATTTCTTGCCTCCAGGTTGAAGGTTATGTCTTTTGCCATGATGTTCTGTTTTTTATGTTATGAAATGATTTTTTTTCAGTGATTATATAACGGCGTAGATGTCTGATTCACGCATGATCAGATAATCTTTTCCTTCCAGTGTCAGTTCAGTGCCGGCATACTTCCCGTACAACACCTTTTCTCCCACTTTCAGGGTAACGGGAGCATCTTTGGTTCCTTCACCAACCGCTACTACTGTTCCCATCTGGGGCTTTTCCTTGGCAGTGTCAGGAATAATGATTCCACCTGCAGTTTTATCTTCCGCAGGGGCCGGCTCAACCACTACGCGATCAGCTAAAGGTTTGATGTTTACTTTTGCCATTTTCTTTCGTTTTACTAGTTAAACAATATGGTTTGGTAAGAATTTTTTGTTGGGATGCTACGTCGGGGTATTCATATACTATGCCAAAGGCCAAAACAGGGAAGGATCACGTCAAATTTGCATGCTCTGCCAGCTGCCTATAAAAAAAGTGTCAGAACGGTATGCCATTCTGACACTTTTTTATGAATCCTGGTCTGTCTTTGATCAGTTTTCAATGTCTTCCATATCGGGGATGTCCTGAATGTCTTCCACCTCCTCAGGGATTTCCTGGGTGGGGAGTTGTTCTGCGGGTGGTGCCTCTGTAGACGGTATCAGGTCGCGCACTTCGCTTTCCTGCGGAGCTGTTGCCACCTCGCCGCGGGGTATCACAAAATTTGTGGTCAGGGTCAGGATCAGCAAAACAATTGCCAGGGTCCAGGTTGTTTTTTCCAGGAAGTCAGTTGTTTTACGCACACCCATGATCTGATTGCTTGAAGAAAAATTGGAGGCAAGTCCGCCGCCTTTTGCATTTTGAACCAGTACGATCAGCACCAGCAAAACGCAGGTGATCAGTATCAAAACAGATAATAATATGTAAGTACCCATCAGGTTAAAGTTTATATTTAGTTGGTTTTCCGTTCAATGGATTCGATTTTTTTTGCAAAGTAACTGCTTTTTTCCGGAAATTTCAAACTTAATTTTTTGTAAATACCAATGGCCCGGTCGGTTTTCCCTTGTTTGGCATGGATAGAGGCCAATGTTTCACTGATTAGTTCAGGGTGGTCTTCAAGGCTTTCGGGTGCCATTTCTCCGTCAGGAATCTCATCCTTTCGGGCTTCTATGCGTGGGTTCTTGCGTAAAAACCGGTCGATAATCGCCTGTTGCTTGTTTTGTTGCACTGTTTTACCGGAAGATGCCGTTCCGGCTCCCGGCTCAGATTCTTCGCCGGGAAGAGCACCCTCGTTGAGTCCTTCAGCTTCCGCGCCTGGAGCCGGGTAATGATGCTCCTCTGGGTCATAAGTTTGCTGATCTGTTTTATCAGGCTCCGTCTGGCCATAGAGCATGAAGCGAAAATGTCTCCGGTCAGGTGTCGCGGCCATGGCACGATGCATCTGCCGGTCAAAAGCCGGATCTCCGGCCTGTTTCAGTGCTTTTGCATAAAGCATTTGTCCTGCCTGGCAGTATGGATACTGCGACACCAGCCGCTCCAGGTAGGCGGCCGCTGATTGGTTGATCTCACGGCGCCCCGTGATCAGATCAGAAAAGGTTTGTCGCATAGTAAAGTAATGCTTTATTACCAGTCAACCACTGCCTGGTTGAAAATGTCTTCCACCAGTTCTTCTGTAATGATTTCCATGGCTTCCTCCTCCACTTCTGCCAGGCTCAGGTTGCTGTCATACTCATAATACCTTGAAAAAGTCCGGCTAAAGTCGGAATCTTCATCAAATTCATTGTAAAACGAGACACTCACTGTGATGGTAAGCCGGTTCCTGGCTGCCCTGTCATCACCGGTGATGGCAACAGGTTCGGTTCGGTAATCTGTAATGGATCCCTCAAAATGAAGGTGTCCTGTTCCATCCACCATCCGAAGGTTCGTTTGCTGAAGGAATTTATCCTGCAAGGCCTCTGTGAAATACTGGCTGAGCATTGGCTGTACAAGGGAGGCATCATTGGGGAAATGGCTGACTGAAACAGTTTCAGCTCTGGGGGGAATGCTCGCCCCGGTGAATGAATATACCCCGCAACCCTGCAAAAAAGTCAGGCTGTAAAGTGAGATTAGCAAAAAGGTATAAAAAAGATACTTGCGCATGTGGTGTTTCATTGATGATGCCAGTGTAGTAACAACATAAATTATGCCAGTCATTGTTGTTAAATTATGCCAGTCATTATTTACTTAAGCGATGCCATATTCCTTGATTTTCCGGTACAGTGTTCTTTCCGAAATTCCAAGCTCCCTGGCTGCCTTTTTGCGCCTGCCGTTATGTTTCTGCAAAGCTCTTTCAATAAGATCTTTCTCTTTTTCCTGCAGGGAGAGGCTCTCTTCAAGGTATTCGTGGGGAGCCTCCTCATAGCTCTCGAGCATATCGTCATATTGTTCTTCCCTGTCGGGAACGGGGCCTTCTTCTTTCTGGTAAACCTGCGGCAGATCCCTTTCGTTATTGGTCAGTTTTTCGATCAGGTGGGCGTGTTCTTCCTGGAAAGTGTTTGAAACCTGACCCTCCTGCATCATCCGCATGATGATCTGCTTCATGTCGGTGATGTCTTTCTTCATATCAAACAGTACTTTGTAGAGGATCTCCCTTTCATTCATCCCTGCGCTTTCGTTGCGGTTCGGATCAAATAAAACGGGTAGGGGACTGTCCTTTTCATCAGGCAAATAGCGGTTGATGGTATCTGATGTAATGTGTCTGTCCTTTTCAATCACAGATATCTGCTCGGCCAGATTTTTGAGCTGGCGCACATTCCCTGACCAGCGATGATTGATCAGCAGCTGCTCTGCATCATGGGTCAGATGAAGAGGAGGCATGCGGTATTTCTCTGCAAAATCAGCAGAGAATTTTTTAAACAACATCACAATGTCTTCTTTTCTTTCACGCAGCGGAGGCACCCGGATGGGCACCGTGTTGAGTCTGTAATATAGGTCCTCCCGGAATTTTCCTTTGTTGACGGCCTCCTGCAGGCTCACATTGGATGCAGCAACCACACGTACATCGGTTTTGATCACCTTGGACGCCCCCACTTTGATGAATTCGCCGCTTTCCAGGATGCGCAGCAGCCTGACTTGTGTCAGCAAGGGCAACTCAGCCACTTCGTCAAGAAAAATGGTTCCTTTATTGACCACTTCAAAATATCCTTTTCTTGCTTCGTGCGCGCCGGTAAAAGAGCCTTTCTCATGGCCAAAAAGTTCAGAGTCGATCGTGCCCTCCGGGATGGCTCCACAGTTAACGGCGATATAAGGCCCGTGCTTTCGCGGGCTCAGCTGGTGGATTATTTTCGGGAAAACCTCCTTGCCGGTTCCGCTTTCGCCGGTGATCAGTACCGTAATGTCCGTGGGAGCTACCTGCCGGGCCACGTCAATGGCGCGGTCCAGTTTTGGGGAGTGCCCGATGATGCCAAATCGCTGTTTAATGGATTGGATGTCCATGTGCTATGCCATTACGTCAGTTTATTGATGCAAAGTTAATGCTTTATGTGGAAAAATGCCTTAGGCACCGGACATTAAGTCATGGGCTTATGAAGATTTACTACCTTTGCAGCGAATTTGAAAGATCCGACTATTGACCCTGAAGGGGTCACATATTACTAATACCCAAGACAATGAAACCTGAACAATACAAGCGCCATACGGTAACCGCTGCGTTGCCCTATGCAAACGGCCCTGTGCACATCGGCCATCTGGCGGGTGTATATATCCCTGCTGATATCTACGTGCGCTATCTTCGTTTGAAGGGGGAAGATGTTCTGTATATATGCGGAAGTGATGAACATGGGGTACCCATTACCATTAAAGCCAGGCAGGAGAACATCACACCACAGCAGGTTGTCGACAAATACCATAAACAAATCAAAGATTCCTTTGAGCGTTTCGGGATATCTTTTGACGTGTACAGCCGGACCTCTGCCAAAGTGCATCATGAAACGGCTGCTGAGTTTTTTAAGGCGCTATACGACAAGGGTGTGTTTACCGAAAAGGAAACCGAGCAGTATTATGACGAGGCCAATAAACAATTTTTGGCTGACCGTTACATCACAGGTGTTTGCCCGCATTGTGACTATGAACGGGCTTATGGTGACCAGTGTGAGAACTGTGGAACCTCACTGAGCCCTACTGATCTGGGGAATCCCCGGTCCATGCTCAGCGGAAACAAGCCAGTGATGAAAAAGACAAAGCATTGGTATTTGCCGCTGGATCAATATGAGCCCCTGTTGCGCGAATGGATCCTTGAGTCCCATAAAGAGGACTGGAAACCCAATGTTTACGGTCAGTGCAAGTCCTGGCTTGATCAGGGCCTGCAGCCCAGGGCAGTTACGCGGGATCTTGACTGGGGAGTGAAATTGCCCCTCGAAAATACTGAAGGGAAGGTGTTATACGTGTGGTTTGACGCCCCCATCGGCTATATTTCCGCCACCCGTGAATGGGGAGAGGCGCATGGAAAAGATTGGGAAAAATACTGGAAGTCATCCGACAGCAAGCTGGTTCATTTTATTGGAAAAGACAACATCGTGTTTCATTGTATTATTTTCCCGGTTATGCTGAACGCTGAGGGATCCTACGTAATGCCGGACAATGTCCCTGCCAATGAGTTTCTGAACCTGGAAGGGGATAAAATATCCACCTCCAGGAACTGGGCGGTTTGGTTGCATGAATACCTTGAAGAGTTTCCCGGCAAGGAGGATGTGTTGCGTTATGTGTTGACTGCTGCAGCCCCGGAGACAAAGGACAATGATTTTACCTGGAAGGATTTTCAGGCACGCAATAACAATGAATTGCTGGCCATATTCGGAAATTTTGTAAACCGTACCCTGGTACTGACGCACAAGTATTTTGATGGCCGCGTGCCCGTTGCCGGAGAGTTGTCATCAGCTGACAAAGAAACCCTTGAGCAGTTACTTGCTTTCCCCGACACCATTGGCCAAAGCCTTGATAATTACCGTTTCAGGGAAGCGCTGTCCGGCCTGATTGGCCTGGCACGATTGGGGAACCGCTATCTTACCGAGGCTGAGCCATGGAAGATCTACAAAGGCAACCCTGAACGGGTTAAAACAATCCTGAATATATGTCTGCAGATTTGCGCGAGCCTGGCCGTGTTGTCAGAACCCTTCCTGCCTCATACTGCACAACGGTTGTGTAAAATGTTAAATCTGAGCAATCTTACGTGGGGAGACGGGGGGCGTCCTGATCTGTTGTCCGATAACCATTCGATCAATAAAGCAGAATTATTGTTTGAGAAGGTGGAAGATCTGCAGGTGCATGAGCAGGTAAATAAACTTTACCAGGCCAGGATGGATAACCAGGATGAATCGGAAATGATTGAGCTGAAAGAAACGGTTACTTTTGAAGATTTTGCCAAAATGGATATCCGGACAGGGACTATACTCTCTGCAGAAAGAGTGCCGAAAACCAAAAAACTGCTGAAGGTTACAGTGGATATCGGGCTGGAAGAGCGTACAGCTGTGGCTGGCATTGCGCACGTTTTTCATCCGGATGAAATCATCGGTCGGAGTGTGCTTTTTTTGGCCAACCTTAAACCCAAAAAGATAAGGGGGATCGAGTCACATGGAATGTTGCTGATGGGGCAGACCAAAGACGGTGAGATGACTTTCGTGCAACCCGAAAAAGACATTGAGAACGGCAGTGTGGTCGGGTAATCTTTCAATGGGCCTTTTTAGCCAAAAAAAACTGACTGATAGTCCTTTTTTGCTGTCTTTGGTTTGTAAAAAACATTCAAAGTGACTATCTTTGTGGCTGCAAACGGCCCCGTAGTTCAACGGATAGAATAGAAGTTTCCTAAACTTTAGATACAGGTTCGATTCCTGTCGGGGCTACAACTGATTTAGTCACAGTCCGCATTGCTTTTGTCTGCTGACTACCGGGCAGAGGGGTGCGACATTATTCAGCGTAGTCATGAACAGAAAAGAAGACAGGCCAAGCAAAATTTCATATGAGCGTCATCTGAATCAGCTTGGCATTCCGGAAGATCAGAAAAAATCTAATGGAGGCCGAATTCCTGATTATGTGAAATACGGAACCTGGCTTCGGGTGAATGATCCGGATTTTTTTGAAAAAACCTACCAGGAGTGGAAAGCAAAGGTCCGCGCCCAGGAGTCCGGTGAGTAAACCCATCTCTTTCATCACACCTCCTGTTTATCTTCACCATGTTCTCTTCAGCGGCACATGTCGTTTTTTCTTCGCAAATTTGTACGGCATAAACCGATGAAGCGTGAATCCTCTTAAGCGACTTGCCGGGCAAACGGCCATTTACGGAATCAGCAGCATCGTAGGCAGGGTAATCAACTTTCTTTTGGTGCCCCTGTATACCCGGGTATTTGTTCCCGGCGAATACGGGGTGGTGACAGAAATGTACACTTATGTGGCGTTTTTGCTGATCGTGCTGACTTATGGAATGGAAACGGCCTTTTTCCGGTTTTCAGAGGCCAGCCCTGACAGAAGAAATGCCATATTCAGCACTTCCCTGCTTTCCGTACTTACCACCTCCGCGGTTTTTATCCTGCTGGTAGTCCTTTTTCGCGATCCGCTGGCAGTATTGATGCGATATCCTGACAATGTGGAATACATTGTACTGCTTGGTATGATAGTCGGGTTGGATGCACTGGCAGCCATTCCGTTTGCCAGGCTTCGTGCCGCAAACAGACCCTGGAAGTTTGCCCTTGTGAAGCTCACAGGGATTGCCATCAACATCGGGCTGGTTCTGGTTTTTCTGTTATTATGCCCCTGGTTGTTGGTGCATGGCCCCGAGTTTATGTACCCTTTGGTTGATCTGATTTACCATCCTGGCATCGGGGTGGGTTATGTATTTATTGCCAACCTGGTGGCAACGGTTACCACACTGCTTTTGTTGATGCCCGTGATGCGATCGGTGCGGCCTGTCTTTGATACCCTGCTTTGGCGTAGAATGCTGCTGTATGCCCTGCCGCTGCTTGTGGCAGGGTTGGCCGGTTGGGTCAATGAAGCCCTGGATAAGCTTCTCTTGAAATATATCCTTCCTGAGGATGTTGCCATGGCCCAGGTGGGTATTTACGGAGCCGTGTATAAACTCTCCATAATGATGACCATTTTTATCCAGGCTTTTCGCTTTGCCGCTGAACCTTTCTTTTTCTCCCAGGCGGCCCGCGAAGATTCACGCGAGCTTTATGCCAAAGTGATGAATTATTTTGTAATGGCCTGCCTGTTCATCTTTCTTGGGATCATGCTGTTTATGGATGTGGTAAAACATTTTATTGGTCCGGCCTATCATGAGGGGCTTCCGGTGGTGCCGGTTCTCCTGATCGCCAATATGTTTCTGGGGATTTACTTTAACCTGTCGATCTGGTACAAACTGACGGCCCGGACAATTTTCGGGGCCTGGTTTTCCGTGATTGGTGCATTGATAACCATTTTGCTGAACAGTTGGTGGATTCCCCAGTATGGTTACCATGGGTCAGCCTGGGCCACATTGGTATGCTATTTTACCCTGGCGCTGCTTTCTTACCTTTTCGGGCAGCGCTATTATAAGATCCCTTATGAGTTGCGGCGGATCGGGGTGATGATTGTTGCAGCCCTGGGTGTGTATTTCCTGAGCACATTTACCGCGGCTATTCCCGGGTTCTGGATGTATCTGGTGCACCTTGGCCTTTTGGGTGTATTTGCCATCATCCTGCTGTTTACCGAGCCCTCATTGCATTCGGTTTTACGCCAAAGCAGACAGTAAGAGAGCTTCATCCGGGTTCTTTTCGGGTTTATATGCCGCTTCGTATTGCCCTCAGCCTTCAGATTGCTGCAGGGCCCCTGTAAGCTTTTTAAAATGCCTTTGATGGGGATGTTGCCCGGGAACCATGCTGCCCGCTGCTATACCGTTTTGTTTTGGGCCTAAAATGATTACCTTTGTAATATGGGAAAATGGGCAGTTTTAGTTTTTGAAACGGGTTTGAATATGCCCGGGTTATTCAATGACATAACGGGAAAAACGAAACCGCCACACCCGGATTATATGATAACTGTATTTTGGATATTATGCATAAATGAAAAAAGATATCAGGTATTGTAAATAAGATTGCAAGTAAGCCTGTAACCCCAAAAAAGAGACCGATTATATGAGCAATGTGGTTAACCCAACAGTCAACAATCCAATAAGCGGAAAAGAAACAAGTGTCCTGCTGCAGCGTTTGCTGGAAGAAAACCCCGACTTGCAAAAGTTATTTCAAAGCGCAGCAAACATAGAAGAGTTTGCTTCCGGATTGCGTGATCAGGTTATGAAATATATGCGGGACAACCCCTTGGTTTATAGTTATTACCGCTTTGAGTCGAAGGGGTGGGAAGCCATGAGAAAACTTAGCTGGCAGGATTATGCCGCCATCAGGCTGCTGGATTACCTTGACAGGCAGGGCGAAGAATATGAAGATCTGAACCTCAGGGGAGAAAAGGTGACCAATGATGTTTTCGGTATGCTGTGGCAAGGAGTCAAAGAGGATGCCGCTATTTTGCATCCCCACTTTCTTGAAGACCTGATCCAGCTCTTCCGCCAATACAATGGGAAAAGCGATCATCAAAATCCACCAGGTGAGCAGGTGCTTCAATGGATGGAGCAACACCCCTCGGGGCTCGATCCTGAAATTGTTGAAATCCGTGAACAAAACAAAGAACGGATCATGCGGGTCCTGATTGAAAAGATCGATAACAAGCAGATGATAAGCAACCGTTATGTGTTCCCCAATGGAGCTTCCATGGCAGAAAAGATGGATCTCATGAGGCAATGGTGGGGTGACTTCCGCTTTCACCTGAAGTTCGCAGTACGTGACCCCGATACCCTCAACGAGATGTTGGGGGACTCACTGGACGAAAACACGATGTCCTTGCTTTACAGGGCCAGGGATAAAGGTATACCTTTCTTTGTGAACCCTTATTATCTTTCCCTGCTGAATGTTGATGCGCCTGAGTTTGCCAATGGCAAAGACCTTGCGATCCGCTATTATGTATTGTACTCCAAAGAACTGGTGGATGAGTTCGGGCATATTGTCGGCTGGGAAAAAGAAGATGTTGTGGAGCCGGGAAAACCCAATGCGGCCGGCTGGATATTGCCAACGGAACATAATGTGCACCGGCGTTACCCGGAAGTGGCCATTATGATCCCGGATACCATGGGCAGGGCCTGTGCCGGTTTATGCTCTTCCTGTCAGCGTATGTACGATTTTCAGCGTGGCAACCTGAACTTTGATCTGGATCAGCTGAAGCCCAAAGAAAGCTGGGATGACAAGCTGGCAATGATCATGAAATACTGGGAAGAAGACTCCATGCTGAGAGATATTCTGATTACCGGCGGGGATGCGCTGATGAGTGCTGATAAATCCATCGAAAAAATTCTGACGGCCGTTTATGAAATGGCCGCAAGGAAGAAAAAGAAAAATGAAAACAGGGCGGATGGTGACAAACATGCTGAAATCCTGCGGATCAGGCTTGGTACCCGTTTACCAGCATACCTTCCGCAGCGTATTACGGATGATCTGGCAAGAATTCTGGGAGAGTTCAAGGCAAAGGCTTCCGCAATCGGCATCAAACAGTTTGTGATCCAGACCCACTATCAGTCAGCCATGGAGATCACCCCTGAAGCCCAAAAAGGATTGGACCGGCTGACATCCGCCGGATGGACCGTGACCAATCAGCTGGTATTTACTGCACCGGCCAGCCGCAGGGGGCATACCGCCAAACTGCGTAAGGTGCTCAATGATGTGGGGGTGCTTCCTTATTACACTTTTTCTGTGAAGGGTTACAGGGAAAATGCGTTCAAGTTTGCCACCAATGCACGGGCGTCACAGGAGCAGATGGAAGAAAAAGTCATTGGGGAAATTCCGCAGCAATATCGCAGGCGCATCCGGGCTTTTCCGGAAGAGGCAGAAAATATGGTGCAAAACGTGGAGCAGCTACGTCGCGAGGCAAACATCCCGTTTTTGGCTACCGACCGGAATGTGCTCAACCTGCCGGGAGTCGGAAAAAGTATGACTTTCAGGGTGATCGGTGTTACCGGTGATGGGCGTCGTATCCTGGAATTTGATCACGACCACAACCGCAGTCACAGTCCTGTGATTGAAAAACTGGGCAAGTTTGTGATCATTGAATCCAAGTCTGTGGGTGCTTACCTGGATCAGCTTGAGGAAATGGGCGAGGAAAGAAAGGACTATGAGAGCATTTGGGGCTACTCCATTGGTGAAACTGAACCACGTATGTCCATTTACGAATATCCTGATTTTGATTATATCCTGACTGAGAAAATCACCAATTACGGGGGTTAGAGCAGGCCTCAACAGATGATTTGCCGTTTCAGTCAAGGTTTGTACACACCGTAATACCCCATTTCCAACCCGGATCATATGCAGGCTGGTGACAGTTAACTGCAATGGTATTTCGTGGCGAATCATTCATTCTTCTTTACGCTGTATAAGGCTTTGCAGTTATGCTCCCAGGTGGGATGAATATCTCACCTGTCCATGTTTTGCGGGTTTTGGCTGAGAGTGTTCGCCTGCGAACAGTGGGTGTCAGGAAATGGACACTTCCTGTTGTCCTGATAACTTTATAAAACAATGTTAAAATATCCTGAAAAACCATTGGTGTTTTCCGGGTTTTATTACCTTCGTCAACCTCTTTGTTTTGAAGGGGGTTCAAAAAATAAATCAGCGAAAAGACCAATTGGTACAATAATTGATAGTGCTTGGATCGTGATTGTGGAAACCCGCAAAACCCGAAGGGTTTACAATGAGGATGTTGCGAGTAATCATCGTGGTTCCGGTTGTTTCCACCAGGCGTTGAGTTGGATAATTTGCGTTGAGTTGGATAATTTGCTGAGGATGTCAATTGATTTCATCTACAAAGACCCGGAAAGGAACCATTTGGCCGGGGTTAATTACTGATAAATTGATCACTCATGAAAGAAAGAATACTGGACTGTGCTTCCCGGATGTTTTTAAAGAACGGAATCCGGGCCGTAACCATGAACGACGTGGCTGAGTCCCTGGGTATTTCAAAAAGGACACTTTACGATTACGTGGAAAACAAGGATGACCTGCTTGGTCAGGCTGTTATTTTTCAGTACAGGAAGGATGCAGAGAAGTACAAGGAAATTGAAACAGCAGCCAAGAACCCTGTTGACTTAATTTTCAGGCATTTCCGCTATACCGTGATCCGGATCAACGACATTCATCCGAACTTTATCAATGAATTGCAGCGAAGTTTTCCCCTGGTCTGGGATGACAAAATGGCTCCGCTGATGAAAGAACGGGAGTCATTGGTCCATCAGCTCGTTCGTGACGGGATTGAACAGGGCTATTTCCGGACGGACATTAACCCGGATATTGCTGCAAAAATGTTGTTTGCCCAGGTGGATTTGATGTCTGATACGGAAACTTTCCCGCCTGATCGTTATCCCCGTGCTTATCTCTTTCATCACATTCTGACAGGATTCCTGCGTGGGCTTGCCACGGAGAAGGGATTAATGGAAATTGAGACATTGTTTTATAACCGAACCCCAGAAGAACATGTTTAAAATGAACAGATTTCAATTATTTGTAAGGACAGCTGCATTGTTGGTGCTGTTGCTGGCCGGCCCCGGCGTTGTGAAGGGTAACCCTTCCGACACGCTTTATCTTGACCTGGATGCAGCAGTTGATATTGCCAGGGATCAGAATCCCACTCTTCGGGTGGCCCGCCTGGAAGTGGAAAGCAGGGAAGCCGGCATTCAGGAAATCAGGGGGAGTTATCTGCCTTCCCTGAATGTGTCCGGGAGTTACAACCGTAACATTATGAGGCCCATCATCTTTTTACCCGATGACAGCCCCTTTGGCGGCAACGGATACCTGGAAGTGGGATCTGACAATAGCTTTATGGCCACGCTGTCGGCCCAGATGCCTTTGTATAATCCCGCCCTGAACCGCTCGCTGGATGCCGCGCGGGCTGACAAAGATCTGGCAGGAGAACAACTGCGGGCCAGCCGGATCGAACTTGAATACAATGTGCAGCTTGCTTTTTTCGATGCTTTGCTGGCCCGGGAATCGCTGGATGTGATGCGGAAAAGCCTGCGCAATGCCACTGAGAACCTGGATCGGACCAAACGTATGTATGAGCAGGGTACAGTGGCTGAATATGATCTGATCCGGGCTGAGGTGCAGACAGAAAACCTGCGGCCCAATGTGTTGCAGGCAGAAAATGCCTACGAACAGGCAGTGGATTACCTGAAAGCACTGATCGGGGTGGATAAATCAAAACCTATATCAGTAACAGGGCATCTTACCGACCTGGCAGAAAGCCGGGTGGCTGATTTCCGGATTGCTGACGCCAGCCGCAGCCTGGAAAAGAATACCGAACTGACCCAGATGGATCTGCAGCTGAATATGCTCAATTACCAGAAAGAGACTGCCAGGGCAGGTGGTTTGCCCTCTCTGGGGCTGACCGGGAATTACCAGTACCAGACTGAATCCAACCATTTTCGCTTTGATGATTTCAGGTGGGTGGAAACCTTTTCGGCCGGGTTTAGCCTGACCATTCCCC
>Ga0207421_10005418_pt1 | contig 14279 bp, 14 predicted proteins | sample SodLakKL_010_SED_4_FD_187542 | JGI IMG/M metagenome (GOLD analysis project Ga0207421, IMG submission 187542) | Alkaline sediment microbial communities from Lake Tanatar, Kulunda Steppe, Russia - 8KL_010_SED (SPAdes) (version 2) | ecosystem: Environmental > Aquatic > Non-marine Saline and...
CCGAGGTCCATCTCGTCTTCGGCCTCCAGTCCGTCTCCGAGATCCGGCTCGTCTTCGGCCTCCAGTCCGTCTCCGAGATCCGGCTCGTCTCCGACCTCCGACTCGTCTCCGACCTCCGACTCGTCTCCGACTTCGTCTTCGGGTTCCGACTCGTCTCCGACTTCGTCTTCGGGTTCCGATTCGGATACGCCCTCGTCTTCGGGTTCCGGCTCGTCTCCGACCTCGATTTCGGGTTCCGATCCGGTCGAGGCGGCTTCGCTTCCGGACTCCCGCCCGGCCGGAGCCGGCTCCTCTTGGCTCTCGGCCGGGATCGGCTCCTCCCGGGGCTCCGGCGAGCCGGATGCACCGGTCGCCGGCTCGTCTGCCGTCGCCGTCTGCTCGCTCGCCGTCGACGCCAGCGAGGGAAAGCCCGGCGCGTCGGCGACGGGCTCGTCCGGCCGCAGCTCGAACCGGGAGACCTCCTCGAGCTCGCCGGCGACGACCCGCGCCGCCTCGACGGCGAGCTCCCGGAGCGCGGCGAGATAGCCCGGAGTGGTGTCGTAGTGGTCCATCGCGAGGGGAATCCCCCGGGCGAGTCCCGTCTCGACGCCGACCTCCCCGAGGGCTGCCGTGAGATCCTCGCCGCGTTCCTCGCGGTTCGCCGCCGCGGCGTACGTCCCGATCCGTGTGATGGTTCGCTCCGCGGCGTCGACGACCCAGCGATCCCGCGTGTCGGCGTCGACCGTGGCGATGCTCTCGGGTCGGACGGAGGTGTACACCCGGTCGCCGTCGTCGGGCTCGAACGTCCGGGCTTTGCCCGTCACGGCGACGAAACACGGCGGCTCGGCGCGCTCGAGGTAGGCCAGCTGGTCGGGCTGGTACTGGCCGGCGTAGACGACGAACGCGCCGGTCGGATCGACGATTCGTGCCCGAACCATCTCCTCGTTTACCTGCGTGACCTCCGTGAGCGTCCCGACGACGAACAGCCGGTTCACCCGCGCGCCCGTGGGCGTGATCACGTAGTTCGGGGCACGCTCCTCGTCGCTCTCGGTGTGTGAGACGGTCGCGTCGTCGAACTCCGCTGCGAACAGCCGGTAGGCGACCTCGCGGCCGCCGCCGTCGACGCTCACGCGTCCACCTCCGCGAGCAGCGCCCGGGCACGGTCGGCTGGGTCGTCGTCGCTCTCCGCGAACGTCGCGGCGTCGAGGTTCGCGCCGTACTCGTCGACCGAGAGGTGTCCCCGGACGCGGTACTCCCGGCCGACGATCCGCTCGCGGATGCGGTCGGCGACGACCTCCTGGTCCATCGCCTCGCGGGCTTCCTCGAGGGCGTCCTCGAGGCTCCCGCCGTACACCGTCTCGGTGAGCTCGTCGTCCAGGACGACGGTGACGGTGCCCGTGCCGTCGTCGAGGATCGCCTTCACCCGGAGGTCGTCGACGCCCTCGACCTCGCCGTGAGTGCGACACTGTCCTTTCTGGATCACCCGATTACACTCCGGACAGCGCTGGATCAACCCGGAGCCGTCCCGGACGGCGAGGACGTCCCCGACCAGCTGGACGTCGTAGACGCCGCCGGTGGCGACCGCCTCGCCGATCGGCATCTCGGGGGCGTCCTCGCCGACGACGACCGGTTCCTCGAGGGGCGAGACCGTCGAGAACTCCGAGACGTTCACCTCGGGGACGCCACGGAACTCCCGGACGTAGGCGTTCTCGATCCGCACGGAGGCTCCCTCCTCGATCGCCGGATCGGGGTCCCAGTTCGTAAACGGGAGTCGGCCGCTTTCGTCGCCGAACACGCCGCTTAAGATCTCCGTCTCCCCGTCCCGGCCGTCTATCGTCCGGCGCTCACACTCGAGGACCCGGACCGCTATCGTCCGTGCCCGATCGCCGGAGCGCAACTCGGCGAGCTCTGCCTCGCCACCGACCTCGTAGGGCACCGCCAGGGGGTCGTCCTCGAGGCTCACCGAGGTGCTCTCCCCGAGGTTGAGCTCTGGCTCGCCGTCCCACTCACGGACCGAGGCGTTGCCGACGGTGACCGTGTCGCCGGGCGAGAGGCCGAACTCCTCCCAGGCGGTGTAGTCGACGGCCCCCGTCCCGTCGGCGAGACGCCCTTCGACGATGACCTGGTCCGATCCCTGGTACCGGATCGAGCGTTTCCCGGCGGTCAACACCCGCGCCGTGACGGTCACGTTCCCCGAATCGGGGGTGATCTCGCCGATGTCGGCCGTCGAGGGCGTACCGGAGTCGGTCCCGTCGCCGTACTTGCGCCGCAGACTGCCTTTGGCCTCGTCGATCGGGACGCTGTACTCCACGAGGTTCGCGAGATCCGCCTTGACCTCCGCTTTGTCGACGCCGAGGTCGGAGGCGAGTTCCTCGGCATGGCTGTCGAGATCCATCGATCCCACTTCGAACGGGGGCGTAAAAAACGTTCGCGGCGGACGCGGTCACGAGCCGCGAGCCGGCCGGCCACGCTCACGTCGGCACGGACGGGTTTTCCGGCGTCGGTGCAAGGGGACGTTCCCGGCGTCGGCACGGACGGGGTCTCCCGGTGTCGCCTCCGGCCTCGCGGAACGAACCTCCGTCCGGACCGACGCCCGCACGTATATGTCGCGTCGGGCCGAACCCGACTGCCGGATGCCGGGCGACAGCGAAGACCCGAACGCCGACGTACAGTACCACCTCGGGGTCCGAGCCGACGACGTCGCGGGGACGGTTCTCCTGCCGGGGGATCCCGGACGCGTCGAGACGGTGATAGGTAGCTGGGACGACGGCGAGGTGGTGGCCAGCCACCGCGAGTATCGGACGGCCACGGGGAGCTACGAGGGCACCCCCGTCTCGGTCACCTCGACGGGGATCGGGAGCCCGTCGGCCGCGATCGCGGTCGAGGAGCTCGCCCGCGTCGGCGTCGGGACGTTCATCCGGGTCGGCTCCTGTGGGGCGATCCAGCCCGGGGTCGAAGTCGGCGACCTCGTGATCACGACGGGTGCGGTCCGCCAGGAGGGGACCAGCGACGAGTACGTCAGGCCGGAGTACCCCGCGAGCGCCGACCACGAGGTCGTCTGTGCGCTCGTCGCCGCCGCCGAGCGGCTGGACTACGAGTACCACACGGGGATCACGGCGAGTACGGACTCCTTTTACGCCGGGCAGGGCCGGCCCGGCTTCGAGGGGTTCGAGGCCGCCGGCGCCGACCGACTCGTCGAGGAGCTCCGGGAGGCCAACGTCACGAACGTCGAGATGGAGGCGAGCGCGATCTGTACGCTCGGGAACCTCTACGGGCTGCGTGCCGGGGCCGTCTGTGCGGTGTACGCCAACCGCGTCACCGGGGAGTTCCGCACGGAAGGCGACGGCCGGGCGGCCGAGACCGCCTCGCTGGCGGCCCACCTGCTCGCCCGGATGGACGAGAGCAAACGCGAGGCCGGCGTCGACCGCTGGCACGCCGGGCTCTCGATCGAGTGAGTCGGCCGGGCCGGCCGGAGGCCGCTTCGGCAAAGCTCAAATCCGTCGGGCCCCTACCGGCACCGATGAACGGTCCCGGAATCCTCTGGATGCTCCAGGTCGCCGCCGGGCTGTCGATGGCGGGACCGATGTACATCGTCGGGATCGAGCTCCTCCGGACCGGCAGCCCGGCCGTCGGCGTCGGCTTCCTGGCGCTCGGGACGGTCGCGCTGTTTTTCCCGTCCTATCTCGTCCGCCGGATCGGCGGGCCACGGCGCTGGATCCGTTCGCTGCTCGGGCCCTCCTCGGAGGAAGAGGAGTCGACCGGCCAGCCGGAGCGACAGGGGTGAGCTCAGTGGGTTCCGACGGCGTCCGCGACGGCCTCCGCGAGGTGGATCGCCGGCGGTACGGGCTCGCTCTCGACGAAGCGGGCGATCTCCTCGCCGTCGCGTTCGACGACGATCGTCGGGATGTACTCGACGTCGTACTCCTCGACGCCGGGACCCCGTTTGTCCGTGTCGACGGCGTGTTCGACGATCCGTTCGTCGGGGACGCCGGCGGCCTCGAGTGCGGCGCCGAAGTCGGGCAACAGCGCCCGGCAGTCCTTACACCAGTCACCACCCCACACGTGGTAGGTCAGCTCCTCGCGGCCAGCGGCGAGGACGTCGACGGCCTCCTCGTGGGAGGCGGCGTCCCACGTCGGATTCGGTCGCATGGTCTCGAGTGACATGGGGCGGAGTAGGGCCGCGGAAGTCTTAACGGCCGTGATCCGGCGTCGGCCCCCGGCCACGAGTTATTATTATTACATTTACCGTCACTATTAACAGTGCGATTTTAGTCGTCTCTCGGTGTGCTATCGATTGCCATGTCGATGAACGCCGTCGTACTGGAGGAGTTCCAGGAACCGCTCGAAGTACACCGGGTCGACCGGCCGGAGCCCGAACCGGACGGGCTGGTCGCGAAGGTCGAGGGCTGTGGGGTCTGTCGGAGCGACTGGCACTGCTGGCAGGGCGACTGGGACTGGTTCGGCTACCGGCCCGATCCGCCCCACATCCTGGGTCACGAGCCTACAGGGACCGTCGTCGAGGTCGGCGAGGAGGTCGAGAACGTCTCGGAGGGCCAGGAGATCGCGATCCCGTTTAACTTCGCCTGCGGGAAGTGCTCGCTCTGTCGGAACGGCCGGGAGAACATCTGCGAGAACCACGTCGGCCTCGGCTTCATGAACGAGGCTCCGGGCGCGTTCGCCGAGGAGGTCCACGTACCGAACGCGGACGTCAACGCCGTCCCGCTGCCGGACTCGATCGACGCCGAGACCGCCGCCGGCTGTGGCTGTCGCTTCATGACCTCCTACCACGGGATGGCCCACCAGGGCGACGTCGGCCGCGGCGAGAGCGTCGTCGTCCACGGCTGTGGCGGCATCGGCCTCTCGGCGGTCCACATCGCCGACGCGCTCGGGGCGAACGTGATCGGCGTCGACCTCATGGAGGAGAAACTCGAGCGGGCCGAGAAGCTCGGTGCCGTCGCGACCGTCGACGCGAGCGAGGTCGACGACCCCGCAAAGGAGGTCCGGGAGATCACCGACGGCGGCGCCGACGTCTCCGTCGATGCCCTCGGCATCGAGGCCACCTGCCGGAACGCCGTCGACTCCCTCGGGAAGGGTGGCAGACACGTCCAGATCGGGCTCACGACGAGCGAGGAGCGAGGCGAGATCCCGCTGCCGACCGACGAGTTCGTCGCCAAGGAGATCGAGTTCGTCGGCTCGCTGGGCCTCCAGCCCTCCCGGTACCCGGAGATGCTCGATATGATCGAATCCGGCAAGCTCGATCCGACGATCCTCGTCGAGGACACGATCGACATCCACGCCGTTCCCGGCGAGCTCGCCGCGATGACCGAGTTCAACACGGTCGGGATCCCGGTCTGTACCGAGTTCGGGGGCTAGAAGCCGTCCAGCCGGCTCTGTCCTCCACCCGCACCCTCGACGCCGGCGAGCTCCGCGGCGGTCTCCACGGCCGACGCGAACGGTTCCGCCTGGCTCCGGTCGTAGAGGGTCGCCGCGGGATGTAGACAGATCACCAGCCGGCGGGCGCGCCCGCCGATCCGGAGCTCCTCGACCGAGCCCGCCTCGCCGGTCACCCCGACGGAACGCCCGAGGAGGTGTTCGGCCGGCACCTTCCCGAGGGTCGCGACGACCGACGGGTCGACCAGTTCGATCTCCCGCCGGAGGTGATCGCGGCAGTTCCCCAGCTCCTCGGCCGTCGGATCCCGGTTCTCCGGGGGCCGACAGCGCACGCAGTTGGTGATCCGGACGTCGGCACGGGCGAGCCCGACGTCGCGCAAGGCGTCGTCGAGCACGGAGCCGCTCCGGCCGACGAACGGCTCGCCGCGGTCGTCCTCGGTCGCGCCGGGGCCCTCGCCGACGAACAGCAGGTCGGCGTCGGCCGGCCCGGTCCCGTTGACGATCCGGCTCCGGGAGTCGACAAGCGTCGGACACCGCTCGCAGGCGATCACCGCCGCGCCCTCGCTCCGTTCGTCCATGGATCGCCCTTCGACGGCGGGCTACTACGCCTTTCGGATCCGATCCGGAGCGGGCGGCTTCTCGCCTCACCGGCGTAACTCGACGTCGACGGCCGTCCGGGTCGCCCGTGCGAGCCCGAGGACGGCGACGAACGAGCCGAGCAGGACGAGCCCCGCCAGGAGCAACGCACCCATCGCCGTCGCCCCGAACTCGGGGTGCGCGAGGAGCGGCTCGACGAACCGGCTGCCAAAGAGGACGACGAGGACGCCGACCGCGACCCGCACCGACGCGCCCCAGTAGTCGCCGTACTCCTCGGGGGAAAGCTCCATGCTACCGCGTGGGGTCTCCCCCCTCAAAACGTTTTCATCGCTCGCGGCCGGCGGCGCTCGAAAAAATCGGCTAAACGGTCGTCAGTCGTCCGCGGGGACGAACCCGGGGAGGCTGCTGCCGTACTCCTCGCCGGCGGTGATCGTCTCCGGCTCCTTGGCGACGTACAGCATGATCAGGATCGTCACGATGTACTTCGTGATGATGTCGAGGATGCTGTAGCCCCAGGAGGTAAAGGCGACGTCGAGCACCGCGATCCCCTCGACGCCGAGGAACCACAGGATCGGGTAACCGAACCAGCCGACGACGGTCAGCAGCTTCAGCGTGTTGAACAGATCCGACGTGCCGGTCTGTTTCGCGTCGGCGTCCCACTCGACGAGGATGATGTAGACGATGACGAGGAAGAACGCCGAGCTAAGGACGAACCACCACCAGCGCATGAGGTGCGTCGAGGTGGTGAGCGCGGCCGCGAGGCCGGTGACACACATGGCGATCGTAAACGCCACGGAGGTCAGGATCTTGGTCATGTTCGAGCCCGCGATGAGCCCGAGGGCGATCAGGATGAAGGGCGTGGAGAACGTCCAGGTGAGGTACCGACCCCACATGGTGAGCACTTCCCTGCCCTCGACGGCGTGGCCCGCCGGCATCTCGAGGAAGCTTATCGTCAGCCCCGAGGTGAGCCCGGTGTAACTCGAGATCGAGACGACCGAGATGAGCATCACCGAAACCGCGATGAGCTTCGAGCGGGGGTCGGTGAGGTTCCGCCCGAGCCAGACGATGGCCATGATGGTGAACCCGGCCAGCGCGATGTTCGCGACGAACGACCACGCGAGCAGGGGATCGTCGAACACGTGCTCGAATATCTCGGTTTGTGTCTCCGGTGCCTGTAACACCTGAGCCAGTACAGCCGTGGCTTCTGTTGATGCCATGGTACACCTGGAAGTATATATCGTACTTAAATGAAGCTGGGGCATAACTATGTAAGGGTAGTCGGACGTTTCCGCATGACAGGGGCCGGGGTCGGGACGTTTCGACGGGTTGGAGTTCCGAGGGGAGTCGGGACGTTCCGATCGGTTGGAGTTCCGAGGGGAGTAGGCAGTGGTTACGGTTCCGAGTAAATATCTATTACGGCCGGACGCGGACGACGATCGCGGCTCTACGATACGGACGGCCGGACGCGGGCGGCGGTCGTGGCTCCAAGCGGACTACGGTTCGAAGGCGCGGTTACGGTTCGGGACAGACGTCCAGGCGGTGTCTGATGACCTCCCCGTCCTCGTCGGCGGCGTCGATCCACAGCCGGTAGGGCTCGGTCGTCGGCTCGACGGTGACCGTCGAGCCGTCGACGCCCGCCGCGGGGCCGTCGTCGGTCGCTGGCGCGAACGGGCTCGTGGTCGCGTTGAACGGGGTCGTCTCGACGGTCACCGTCACCGTCCCGTCGTCGCCGCCGTCGACCGCCAGGACTCCTTCGGCGTCGGCGTCGAGGGCCGCCCCGTAGGACGTGTCTGGCTCGAACGCTGGCTCGGCGTCGTGGGGCTCACAGACGGGAGCGCCGAGACGCTCGGCCGGGTCGGGAGCCGTCTCGACCGGCGCCCCGCCGATCGTCCAGTAGACCGCGACGCCGGCGACCCCGATGCCGGCGAGGGCGATCACCAGACCGAAAAGCAGGAACCCGGAGAACGCCCGATCGAAATCGACCATACCGGCCGTAGGCACTGGCCGGAAAAAACGGTGTGGATCGCGGCCGACCGGCGGTTGACCGACGATCGAAGCCGCAGGTCGCCAGCCGTCCTGCCGTGGACCGACGATCTTCGGCCCTGAGTCACTCAGCCGTCGTCGTGTGCGTCGGCGAACCTGACGAGGAGGCCACCGCCGACGATCCACATCAGGCCGATGACCAGAAAGAGCGGATTCCCGATGGCCAGCCCGGTCACAGCGATCGCGAGCCCGAAGAGGGCGCTCGCGACGAGGATGACCCGGTAGAACCGCTCGAGCGAGACGAACCACCGCACCAGCGCCTCCATAATCGGGGGTTCGGGGCCACGGACATGTTCGTTTGGGTTCGCGGTCGGGAGGGCCACGGTGATTCCCGTCCGGGTCCACGGCCGACTGCGACGGGACGCGGTTCCGTACGAGGTGGGCGATCGCGGGCATTTCGGTCGAACGTCCGAGCGCAGCCGAGCACGGGCGCGCTCGCTCGACGTTTGTTATTGGGGGCGCGGAGGGGGCTCGGTCAGGCCCTGCGCGCCCCTGTCGGTCGATGGTCACGACGGCCCCGGAACGACGACCGGAGCCGGTAGAACGGGCCGGCGGTCAGCCGAGGTTGAGGACCTCCCAGAGCGTCTTCCGCTGTTCGGAGACGCCCTCGAAGGAGCCGAGGGTCCGGTTGTACGTCCGGAAGACGGTACTGAACGCGTTGCGGGTGGGATCGTCGAGGTCGTCGACGAACTCCTCGCGGTTGCGCTGGAAGTACCGTGCGGGCACCTCTCGGTCGAACCGCCCGTCGCCGATCCCGTGGCGCTCGAACGCCTCGGAGAGGCGCTCGACGACGCCGCCGCGTCCCCCGAGATCCGCCGGGGCGAGCGACTCGCCGACGCCGTCGGCTGCGGCGATCTCCGTCGCGTACGCGCGGTTGACGATCTCTAGATAACACTCCGTCGAGAACAGGTCCTCGACGGTGCCGTCGGCGCTCCCGGCGGTGAACTCCGAGACCGTCCGCACGTTCTCCGCCGGGATCGTCGCGTCGTCTATCCAGCCGTCGACGGCGCGTCGGTCCGAGAGCAACGCGGCGACGTCGAGCTCGACGGTGTCGATAAGCGAGACGAACCACGGCACGTTCCGCTCGCTCCCGACCGGGACGATCGTCCACCGCGGATCGAGCGCGTCCTTTCCGAGCGCCCGGAACAGCTCCGAGACGTTGTGGAGGTAGGCGTGGTCCGCGTGCTCGCCGACCAGCAGCGTCTGGGGCCGTGCGAGCAAGGCGTCGATCATCCCCATCTCGACGACGTTCTTGAGCAGAAACCGGCTGTCCGGATCCGCCAGCCCGATGTCGTCGGTCACGTTCGGCCCCTCGGGTGGCTCCGCCCGGACGATCTTCACCTGGTGGAGCCGGTCGGGCTCGATCATGTGCGGCGAGTGGGTCGTGTAGACCACCGGCCGTGTCGCGGCGACCTCCTCGCGGAGGAATCGCAGGTAGTCGTGTTTGGCCCTCGCGTGGAGGTTCGCCCCCGGCTCGTCGAGCAGGAGGACGGGGCCGTCCTCGCGACCGGCGGCGTCGTACAGCGTACAGAACGTCGAGACGAACCACCGGAAGCCGTGTGAGCGCCCGTCGAACTCGACGGTGACGTCGTGTTCGGTGTCCTCGACACGGACCTCGAGGACGTCCTCCTCGCCCTCGCGTTCGAGCCGGAGCCGGAGCCGAAGGTTCTCGTTTTGACTCCAGTAGCGCATGGCCGCGGTGCTCACCGTCCGGGAGGCCGATTCGAGCTCGGCGACCGCCGTCCGCCGCTCTTCGGTCTCGCGCAGCCGTTCGGGATCGATACCCGCGATCGAGAGCAACGAGAGGAAGACGCCGTCTGCGGGCCGAAGCTCTCCGGAGTCCCGCCGGTCGAGTAGCTCCTCGAGCGGGATCCTCCCGTCGAGGACGGTGTACTCGCCTATGTACTGGAACGTCGGGAGCCGGTCGGCCAGCAGCCGGTCGCCGATCTCCGCGGCGGCCGTCGACGGCGAGAGTCCGGCGGCCGTCTCGCGGAGCTCCGCGGCGGCAGGATCGTCGACCCCTTCGAGGCGCTCCCGGAGTTCGTCGAACGAGTCGGCCCCGCGACACTCCGTTGTGAGTTCGGCCGGGAGCTCGGTTTCCTCGAGGAGCCCCGAGACGTACGCGGACTCGTCGAGGTCGAGCTCCCAGCGGAGCCGATCGGCGTAGTCGCGCGAGACGACGACGGTCGGGCTCTCGAGGACGCCGGCGCCGAACTCCCGCTCGACCAGCTCGCGCTCGTCGGCCTCGAGCTCGAGTCGGGCGCTGGCGACGACGTCGGGGTCGTCCTCGTGGCGCTCGCGGTAGGCGGTCCACTCCTCGCGCGGGTACTCGGTGTAGACGTCGTAGCCGTCCCCGCCGAACGACGGGTTGATCCGCTCGACGGCCTGCAGGAAGCCGGTCTTCCCGGACTCGTTCCGGCCGACGAGGCAGGTGAGCTCGTCGACGTCCACCCAGCCGGAGTCGTCGATCGACTTGTAGTTTCGGACGCGGAGCTTTTGGACTCGCATGGTCGGCTCCGGTTATCGGCTACGTCCCGTCGTCTCGTACTCCCCGAGTTTGCTCTCGTCGAACTCGACGTCGAGTTCGGGCCGTTCGGGCGCGACGTTGTCGTAAATGTGCGCCTCGTCGACCCGGTAGAACCGCGAGTTGAAGTAGCCGTCGTCGATCGTCTCGGGAATTACCGAGTCGAGAGGCTGGACCAACACGCCGTCTTCGAGCTTCTTGACGATGAGCTCCGCGACGACGATGCGTCCGTCGTCGACGAGTACGATCACGTCCCCCGGATACAGCGTCGGTTTGTCGCTTCCTTTCGGCGTGAACGGCTCGTCGGCGGAGACGTCCGGGATGTACGGCTCGCCGGTGATCGGCAGCTCCTCGACGGTCGCGTCGTCGTACACGAACAGGTTCCGCTGGTCGCTGTCTAGCAATCTCATTGTCCATCGGGGGATACGGCAGAAACGTTCATATATCCAGTACCTTCTTATGTAATGTTTCGGTCGGAGAACGGACCGTGTCGGTCGAGAGGTTACGTCGTTAGGTGTCACATTCTGGTCCCGGTGAATCCAACGTCAGGTGGAATCGACTGTGATGGACCGAACGTACGCGGGACCTCGATCGGACGATAGCCCGGGGGTGAGTCGATGGCGAGTGGGCTGAAACGCGACCTGGGGTTGCTCTCGACGAGCGCCCTGGCGATCGGTGCGATGGTCGGCAGCGGAATCTTCATCCTGCCCGCGGTCGCCTACGAGGACGCCGGCCCTGCAGCCGTACTCGCGTTCGGAATCGCCGGCTTGCTCGTGCTCCCGGCGGCGGTGAGCGCCGCCGAGATGGCGACGGCGATGCCCGAGGACGGCGGCGCCTACCTCTACGTCGAACGCGGGATGGGGCCGCTCCTGGGAACCGTCGCCGGCATCGGCACCTGGCTTATGCTCTCGCTTAAGAGCTCGCTCGCGCTCGTCGGCGGCGTCCCGTATCTCGTGCTCGTCGCCCCAGTACTCGCCGAGTACGTGGTGCTCGTCGCGATCGCGCTCGCGATCTTCTTTACCCTGGTGAACGCGATCAGCGCGAAGGGGTCGGGGAGCCTCCAGTTTCTCATCGTCGGCGTCATGTTGCTCGTGATGGCTGGATTTATCGTCGGCGGGGTCCCCGGCATCGAGGCCGACCAGACCCGCGGAGCACTCGACCTGAGCGAGGGCGGGTTGCTCGCCGCCATCGGCGCGGTCTTCGTCTCCTACGCGGGGGTGACGAAAGTCACCGCGGTCGCCGAGGAGGTGAAAGATCCCGGCCGGAACCTCCCGCTGGCGATGATCGGCTCGCTGGCGTTCGTGACGGTACTCTACATGGGGGTCGTCTACATCGCGATCGGCGTCTCCGATCTCTCCCCCGGCGCGGCCTCGCCGACGTTCGGCGCGGAGTTCATCTCGGCCGACGGCGGGGACACCGCGCCGATCGCCCACGCGGCCGACCTCCTTTTCGGTCCGGTGGGCGTCTACGCGGTGATCGCCGCCGCGTTGCTGGCGCTGGCCTCGACCGCCAACGCCGGGTTGCTCGCGGCCTCGCGGTTCCCGCTCGCGATGGCCAGGGACGGCCTCGTCCCCTCGCGGTTCGAGGCCGTCAGCGACCGCTTCAACACCCCGGTCAACGCGATCGCGCTCACCGGCGGCGCGATGATCCTCATCGTCTCAGTCTTCGACGTCGGTCAGGTGGCCCGGTTCGGGAGCGCGTTCCAGATTCTCGTGTTCATCCTGCTCAACGTCGCGCTTATCGGCTTCCGGGAGGGGGCCATAGAGGAGTACCAGCCGGCGTTCGTCTCGCCGCTTTACCCCTGGCTCCAGCTCGTCGGGATCGTCGGCGGCGTCGTCGTCCTCGTCGAGATGGGGGGCGTTCCGTTCCTCGGTGCGATGGCGATCGCCGGCCTCTCTGTCGTCTGGTATCTCGTCTACGCGAGGCCACGGATCGACCGTGAAGGGGCCGCCCGCGCGGGGGCGCGAGAGTCAGCTACGGACGCGGCCGTCGAACGCACGAGGGAGATGTTCGACGAGGATCGTCGCTACGACGTGCTCGTCGCGTTGACCGGCGAGACCAGCGAACGGGCACGGATGGACATGGTTCGGATGGCCGCCGACCTCTCGCGGCTCCGGACGGGGTCGGTGATGGTCGCCTCGTTCCGAACCGTCCCCCACCGGACGTTCACCGGAAGTGGCCCGCGGGTCCGCTCGCGGGAGCTCCCCGACTGGCTCGAGTTCGAGGAGGGGCGACCGTCCTGGCTCTCCGACGACGTCCGGACCTCGGGTGGAACGCCGGTCGCGGATCGAACGGTCCCACTCGCCGATAACGGCAGCTCACTCGAGTACCGCGAGATCGAAGCCGAGGACGCCGGCGAGGCGATCGTCGAGTTCGCCGAGTTCGAGGGGTACGACATGATCGTCCTCGAGCGACGGGGCGAGGAGCTCCACGACCGGCTCACCGGCGGCGTGACGAACCGCGTGCTCCGCAACGCCACCTGTGGCGTCTTGCTGGTCGAGGACCGCGGGTTCGACGGCGCCGACGAGATCGCCGTCGCGGCGAGCACCGGCCCCTACGACCCGGTGAAGCTGCTGGTCGCCGACGCGATCGCCGAGGAGACCGGCGCGGAGCTGAGCCTCTTACAGACGATCCCGGAGGACGCGCCGGACTCCAGACGCCGGGCGATCGAGGACTATCACGCCGAGCTGATGCGGATCCTGACCGTCCCGGCCCGGTCGCGGATCGTCGAGACCGACGACCGGGTCGCGGGCCTCTCGCGCTTTGCCGCCACGGCCGATCTGCTGGTGACGAGCACCGAGAGCCGCGGCATCCGTGGGGCGGTGTTCGGCCGGCCGGGCGACAGCCTCGTCGAGTCCGTCGACTGCACCGCGGTGATGGTCCAGCCCGCCGAGGCCCAACGGCCCGGCCTGGTCCAGCGGTACCTGCTCGACCCGCTGTTCGGGTGAGCCGACGCCGACCCCGCAGGCTATATCGGGCTCGGGCCACCAACGACGGGTATGGTCGAACCCACCGACGAGAGACGATCGACCGACGAGCACGGCCACGACGTGATCGACCCCCTGTACGTCGCCATCGTGACCGTCTCGAGCTCCCGGGCGGCGGCCGAGGAGGCGGAGCCGGACGACCCCGGCGGGGACACGATCGCCGACTGCTTCGAGGCGGAGGGCCACGAGATCAGAGAGCGCGTGCTAGTCCGGGACGACTACGCGACGATCCGCACCGCGGTCCGGGGGCTCGTCGCCCGCCGGGACGTCGACGTCGTCGTCACCACCGGCGGGACGGGGGTCACCGCCGACGACGTCTCCCCGGAGGCGACCGCGTCGCTCTTCGAACGCGAGCTGCCCGGCTTCGGCGAGCTGTTCCGGTCGCTCTCCTGGGAGGAGGTCGGCACCCGGGCGATGGCCTCCCGGGCGACCGCCGGCATCGCCGTCGACACGCCCGTGTTCACCCTCCCCGGGAGCACCAACGCCTGCCGGACGGCCTGTGAGAAGCTGATCGTCCCCGAGGCCCCCCACCTCGCCGGGCTGGCGACCGAACACCGCGTCGGGACGACCGACCGGTCGCTGTCGGCCTACGGCGAGGAGTGAACCCGCGACAGCAAGCGTTAACTACTGCGCCCGTTTTCTGACGCTCGAGGGCCCTTAGCTCAGTCTGGTGAGAGCGCTCGGCTCATATCGTGGGCCGTCAGTCGGCTCGCGTGGGACACCGAGTGGTCGATGGTTCAAATCCGTCAGGGCCCATG
>Ga0207421_10005419_pt1 | contig 14276 bp, 14 predicted proteins | sample SodLakKL_010_SED_4_FD_187542 | JGI IMG/M metagenome (GOLD analysis project Ga0207421, IMG submission 187542) | Alkaline sediment microbial communities from Lake Tanatar, Kulunda Steppe, Russia - 8KL_010_SED (SPAdes) (version 2) | ecosystem: Environmental > Aquatic > Non-marine Saline and...
AGACAACACATGTAAATGTGCCGTCCAATTGACCCCAACCCACTCATAACCAACGCGGACCCAATACACTGCTCACTTGTCAAAGACCGAAAACCCTCATCAACCGGATTCTTATTGTACTGTCACACTTCCGCCCTGTCAACCTTGATCACCGTCAACTGAATTATCAGGCTCTGTTGCAGGCGGGGCGTCATCCCGACGCGAGATACATTGTAACTGCGTACTTACCTGGTGTCAAGGACCACTGCAAATCTCTCCTGATCTGCCCTGCAGCCCGGAATGCGCTTCATTCCTCGTCCTCGTCACCAAAGATGAGATCCTGCTCATTTTCTTCATGCGGTCGCATCAATGGAAACAGGATTACATCCCGAATCGATTCTGCCCCGGTCAAAAGCATTACCAACCGATCAACCCCTATCCCTAGGCCTCCGGTCGGGGGCATGCCGTACTGCAGTGCCAGGAGAAAATCTTCGTCCATCACGTGCGCCTCATCGTCACCGCTCTCTCTCTGCTCCAGCTGCGCCTCGAAGCGCCGCCGCTGCTCCCGGGGATCATTCAGCTCGCTGAAAGCATTGCCCATCTCCATCCCCGCCACCACCGGCTCAAATCTGTACGTGTACTCGGGATCACCCTCTTTCCGTCGGGCCAGCGGCGAGATGTCGACGGGGTGATCCATGAGGAAAGTGGGTTGGATGAGGCTGGGCATGACCAGCTCATCCACCAGCTCGTCCATAATCTTACCCATCGGCGCATCCTCATCCACATCCACACCCTGCTGCTGCGCGGCAGCCCGCGCATCGACGTCATCGTCCCACTCCCTGACGTCGACTCCACATTGGGCCAGCGCGTCCACGAGGGACAGGCGGCGCCAGGGCGGCGAGAGGTCTATGACGTGCCCACCGTACTCTATTTCGGTATTACCGCAAACTGCCTCCGCCAGATGGCTCACCATTGACTCAGTAAGCTCCATCATATCGTGATAGTCGCCGTAAGCGAGATAGAGTTCGAGCATGGTAAACTCCGGGCTGTGCTGGCGCGACATACCCTCATTTCGAAAGACCTTCCCGATCTCGTAGACCTTCTCCAGTCCCCCGACGATGAGCCGCTTCAGGTGCAGCTCCGTCGCAATGCGCAGGTAAAGGGTCATATCCAGGGCATTATGATGAGTTGTAAACGGCCTGGCCAGCGCGCCGCCGGCGACGGTGTGCATGGTGGGGGTCTCCACTTCAAGATAACCCGCATCATCCAGGAAGCGCCGCATTTGGGAGACGATGCGGCTGCGCATCACAAACAGGCCTCGCGCCTGAGGGTTGACCATCAGGTCCACGTACCGGTAGCGGTACCTGAGATCGACGTCTGTGAGACCATGCCATTTCTCAGGCAGGGGGCGCAGCGACTTGGTCAGAAACTCAAAAGATTCCACCTGAACCGTCGGCTCGTCAGTCCTGGTGCGGAAAGGGTTTCCTTGTACCCCGATTATGTCGCCAATGTCGATGTGCGCCAGGGTCTCGTACTGCGCCTCTCCCACATTATCTATCTGAAAATACAGCTGGATGGAATCGCTGCGGTCCGCCAGGTCCATGAAGGTGACCTTGCCGTGCGAGCGCACGGCAATTACACGCCCCGCCACTGACACCCGCTCACCCTCCATATCATCCACACCACAGCTGATCTGGTCGGTCGAGTGGGTGGTTTCAAATCGACTCCCATACGGGTCAATACCTGCCTCACGCAGCGCCTTCAGCTTCTCGTAACGTGACTCTATAAGATCATTCATGCGCTCCCTGGACAAGTTCATCCCTGCCCTTCTTCTGCGGCCGCCTCATCGGCTTCCCCGCCGACCCACTTGATTTCCTCAATACGATACGTCACCAACCCTCCCGGCAGGTTAACTCTGACCGAGTCACCCACCTTGCACTCATACAGCGCCTCACCCACGGGAGAACGGTAGGAAATCCTCTTTCTGGAAGGATCTGCATGCGCGGCCCCGACTATAATGTAGGTGAACTCCTCACCAGTGGACTCATCGACAATGGTCACGGCACAGCCAACGTTGACGCGATCGGAATCAACGTCCTCGGGCCTTACTACCTGGGCACGCTTCAGCAGGTCGCGTCGCCGCGCAATCTGGCTCTCCAAAAGAGCCTGTTCCTCCTTTGCTGCATCGTATTCTGCATTCTCCGACAGGTCACCAAAGCCGCGGGCCTTGCGAATTCTCTCCGCGACTTCTCTTCTCCGCTCATTTGTCAGAAACTCAAGTTCGTCTTTCAGTCTCTCATACTCATGCGAGGAAAGTAGAACCTCTCGTTCTCCCATGGCGACACCTCCGCATCTCAACATTTAAAATTCGGCACTAAGAATTATACAGATGAGTGCCGCACCCGTACACCCGGCACAGCTCCCGCTGTATGCGGGAGCTGTCTCCCTCACCTCCGGACCTGCATTGCCCGCTGGCGAATCTGTGCCAGCTTCTCCTGCGGGATTTCCCGCTCAAACGCCCGGAAACCAGAGAGCTTAAATCCGTGCTTTTTGGCCAGCTCGTCGATTTCGCGCACCTGGGGTACGGTGAGATGACGGCCAACAGTATAGTTCTCGTACCGCTCTTCCATGGCCAGAATCATCGTTTCGGCCATGCAGGCCATGCAGGTACCTTCGGGTACTCCAAAATCCAGCCCGAACTCCACCGGGCCGGGCACGGACACAATCCCGCCTTCAATCACCAGAACATCATCCCGCGTCTGTACCACCCGACGGGAGACATCCCGGGGACGCGCCACATCACACACGACTGCCCCGGGCTTCAGGTACTGCGGCTCGATGACGGTACCCGAAGCGCTCGAGACCGCAATCACCACATCACAGGAGGGCAGCACCTCCGATACGCAGGTAGAAATTGCCGACGACAACCCGGATTTCTGAAGAATCCGGTCCCGCAGGGCCCGCAGCTTTGTCCCGTCCCGCGCCACCAGACTCAGGCGCTGAACGTCATCCGCCATTATCTCAGCACACACTCGCCCTATGGAGCCGGTGGCCCCTATGATGCCCAGATTGATCTGATCCAGTTCGTATCCCATGTACTCGACGGCCTCACGCGTTCCCTCAATTGCCGTCGCCACAGTGTAGCTGTTTCCCGTAGTCACAGCAATATCCAGTGCATCGGCCACCTGCTCGCCACCACCGCCCACCACCGCTGTGAGCGCGCCCAGTCCCGTCACCCGGGCTCCCAGGCGCTCGGCCAGGCGACCGGCACTGATGATCTTTTGCACCACGAGATCTTCCGGCATCCCATTTATCTGACGCGATGTCAGTGGGCAGACCACGAAGTGACCATGCGCAGAACCGTGCTCCGATTCCACTCCGGTAATCCGTGAGACCTTGAAGGGAGGCGCATACCGCATGATCCACTCCAGTGCCCGCGCGGGCACTGGTCTCAGATAAGGGTACTTGCGCGTCACGTAGCTCGGGTCCATAGGGTGCAGGATAAACGCAAACTGTCCCATTGATTTCATCCGTCCCTCTCGTCGTGCACCAGCTGCTCCACGCGTGGCTGCAGGTCCATCCGCTCGAGCAATTCGGCATAATCGTCCTCGGGTATCTCTTCCCTGCCTTCGGCGGACAGCGCGACGAGGATCCCCTCCAGAATGTTTGTTCCAAAGGAACGCCCGTCCAGCTCGGGGGTGGTGGTGATCAGGGTCCTGACCCCCCGCTCGCGAAACTCATCCACGTTGTCGCGGGTCACGGTGTTGGTCAGGATCACCTTGCCGTAAAGATCATCGGGCATGTAACGTCGTATGAAGTGCAGATCCCCGGCAATGACGTCGGCCTCTCTGTACAGTCGGGCGAATTTCGGGGTGATCTCATTCTGTCTATCCCCGGTGGGATACAGCATGCTCATCGGCAGGCGACAGATCACCGGCGCAAGTACCCGGCTGATAACATCCAGGGTCGGAAGAGATGAAAGAGCAATGGGGATACCCAGGCTGAAAACCAGATCTCCCAACCGCAGGCGCGCACCACGGCTGTGCATCTCATCGGCCATTCCAAAGCGATCCATGGCGGACACAATGAGCACTCTCGTCCCCTGCATGGGCACGATGCCGTCGTCATCCAGCTGACTCACCACCCTGCGCTCGAGGGTGTTCTTCAGCCCGCTTCCATCCACAACCGGAGTCACCGAGGCGGCCTCGGCCATCATCCGCGCATCCCGGAGCATATAGCGGCGTTTCCCGATGGCTATGTACAGATCCACCCCGCCCAGGCCGATGGCGTCCACCTCACCATCCAGGGATCGTATCATCTTTATCGCCCGGTTCAGATCACCATCTGTACCCCGGCGCTCGATGAGAAAGGACTCTCCGACTATATCCGTCTCTACCCGGTGGTCCCGTCCAGAGGAACCCAGGCTGACGCCGACAACATGCTTCATCCAATCTCCTCCTCGAGCAACGCAGGATCCAAGCGTTGTGGATATTTTAGCAGAGGCAAATGGCCGATGCCATAACCATCGGCATTACACCACCTGTGCCCCTGATTGTTTTCTGTCACAGGGTAAGGTTTTCCTCCCCAGGCAACCCGGATGACACTTTTGGGGAAAAACGCAGCATCTCCGGGAGGCTTTCGGCCAGATGAGTGACTTCTGACTCTTCCACCTCGCAGCCAATCTCGGCCGCATAGTCCTCCAGAAGGGAGCGCAGATGCTCCAGCGTCTCGCACCGGTTGATACCGTCCCGCACGGCAGCTGCCCGGGGCATCCCCCGGACATAACGGTGCAGCTGCTGTCTCATGAAGGGCAGTGCCCGCCTCTCGCCCCGGAAGCGGACCTCCAGCTCTGTGTGAAATAGGGCCATGGCCAGGCGTTTCCCCGCGGTGGGCACGCAGTCACCGACCGGATCACCACCGCTGCCCTGCATATGGCGGAAAATCCAGGGGTTGCCGACCGCCGCACGTCCTACCATAACAGCATCGCAACCGGTGCTGGCAAACATCCTCCTGGCGTCCTCTGCGCAGGAGACGTCACCGTTTCCCACCACGGTTGCTCCGACACCGTCCTTGACTTCGCGAATCCATTCCCAATTCGCCCCGCCTGAGTAAAGCATCTGGCGGGTCCGTGCATGTACGGCAACAGTCTCAGCCCCGGCACGGACCACCTCCTGCGCCACTTCCAGGGCGTTTATCCTCTCCTCATCCCAACCAGCTCTGATCTTTGCCGACACCGCGGTCCGGTGCCCCTCCCGCTCAAGGGCATCCCGCACTGCGGACACCACCCTGAAAGCCAGCCCGGCATCACACATCAACGCCGCCCCCGCTCCCGTTCTGGTCACTTTCGGAACCGGACAACCCATGTTGACATCAATGGCCCGGACCGGAACACATTCGACCACCCGCACCGCCGCGGCACCCATCACCGCGGGATCTCCGCCGAAAAGCTGCACCACCACGTCCTCATCGGATTCGGCAATTCCCCTGAGCATCCCCCAGGTATTGGGGTTGTCCCGGATGATTCCCTGCGAAGACACCATCTCTGTAAACAATACGTCCGCACCGAAGGACCGGCACAGGTAACGATACGGAAAATCGGTGATGCCGGCCATGGGTGCCAATACAGTAGGTTGAGGTTTTTCCTCAGTACGGCCGTATAGAGCAGTCACCTTCATTCAATTCTCCCCCGCACAGGTCGCCTCTTCCTCAAACACCCTAGCAGCAAATGTGAAATGAGGCAAGTAAGCGGCCGGCCGCGGCGCAGGCGGGAGAGATCCCCACGTCAGGATCCCGGCTTTACTCCCGCTCGCGCAGTACCTGTTCCCGCAGCGTATCCCCCCGCAGGCCCACTCTCAGGGCCTCGAGTGCCAACACTTCTGACGGAGCAACATTACCCAGGTTGACATTTGGACCAAACCGGAGCACGAACTCTTTCTGCTGTTTCGGTCTCGGTGCTTCCCATATTACCGACTTCATCCACCCGTCCACAATGCCGGTTATGGCCCTCAGGTCAGGAATTCGCACCCGGCCTGACTCGTCGAAAATGGTGACACCCTGTCCGGATTCTCTCGCCTCGAGTATCACATAGTCGGCCCCACACGCCAGATCGCGGACCATCTGGTGCCCGAGCTCCTCCGCCGGGACGCCATCGGACGGATGCTTCTTGCCCACCTCACTTATCACGAGGAAGTCTCTTCTCTTCGCGCTACGTATGGCCCGGACCCGGACGTCCTGGTCCAGATCGATACACCCATCGGAGATTTCGATGGCATCAAAACCCATCTGCTGCGCGTAGTCGAGGTATTCGGAGAGCCTCTCTTGCGCAATGGCTACCTCCGCGAAGGTACCCCCGGGAGAGACGCTGATCCCAGCATCGCGCAGCAGTTCCAGCTTCAATCTCAACGTATCTTCACTATAGAGCGCCGATGTCCCGAACGAAAGCTTCACAATGTCGGCGTAGCTGGCAGTCATCTGGACGAACTCCCGTGTCGCCGATATCCCCATGCCCTTGTCGATCACCATGGTAAGCCCCCGGTCTCGGGGCTTCTGTCGTCGTCCGCCGAGCGGTTCTCGAACAACGCCGCTCCAGGCACGTTGTCCATTTTCCCGCATATCCATCATCGCCGATCCCCCCTGTCAGAAAATCCGCACGAATGTGCGATCCCCTAACAACATATGTCGCGGCAGGAGATGACGGCATGAATGGCGCCGGCATCCGGCGGAGAAAATAGAAGCGGACGGGGAGACGACACATGACAGACACGCAGGATCCGGATGTGGGGAGACGCAGGACCCTGTGGGTTCTCTGCGCGGTGCCTTTCATCATGGTACTTGGCAACTCCATGCTCATACCGGTGCTGCCGCAGATACGCGGGACCCTGAACATATCGCTATTCGAGGCAGGACTTCTTATCACAGCATTCTCCGGGCCGGCGGCGGTGGTTATTCTTTTCGCCGGCTATCTGGCGGACCGCTATGGGCGCAAAGCAGTCCTGGTCCCGGCCCTTTTAGTGTACGGCGTCGGAGGGATTCTGGCTGGCGCGGCCGCGGTCCTGCTGCCTGTACCCTACGCATACATTCTCACCGCCCGGGCCATCCAGGGAGCGGGAGCAGGCGGCACCTACCAGATTGCAATGGTATGGGTCTCTGATCGGTTTGGGGGCGGGGAACGATCACAGGCTCTGGGACTGCTTGAGGCCTGGAACGGGATGGGAAAGGTGGTCAGTCCCACAGCAGGGGCCGCTGCGGCGCTTTTGGCCTGGTTCGCCCCGTTCTTCGTATATGGAGCACTGGCCCTTCCCATAGCTCTGGCCGTGCTGTTCGGGGCTCGCGAGGCGCAGGGGATAGAACATGATGCCGGTTCCTACTGGTCCCGGCTGCGGGCGGCCGTTCTGGGCGGGGGCCGTTCCTTTGCCCTGTCGCTGCTTGCGGGTTTTACAGTCCTCTTTCTGCTGTTTGGTGTTCTGAGCTATGCCTCCGACGTCATGGAATCGCAATACCATGTCGGGGGATTCCAGCGCGGACTGCTCATATCTCTGCCTGTGGCTGCAATGGCCGCCACCTCGTACGGGTCGGGAAGGCTTCTGCAGAGGCAGATGGCCGGCCTTCTCAGACCGGCCGTAGCCGGCGGCTGTCTGCTCTTCGGTGCAGCCCTGGCCGCTGCGACCGCGGTCCGGTCACCCGCTTTTTCCCTCGGCGCCCTGACCTGCATGGGAATAGGGACCGGCCTCACCCTTCCCGCTCTCAACACCCTGATCACCAGTTCCGCACCCCCAGACACACGCGGTCTGACCACCGCCTTTTACGGTACGGTGCGGTTCGTCGGGGTAGCTGTGGGACCGCCTGCTCTCGGCCTACTCGCGCCGCTCGGTCGCCAAGCTGCGCTGGGTTCAGCTGCTGCACTCGCACTTGCAGTCGGCGGGTTGTGCGCCTGGGCCCTGCGGCCCCGGCAGATGATGCCGGAACACCCTCCCGACACTACTGATACCGGTCAGCAAACCACAGAAGCACCGCGGCCAGACCGGCTCCTGTGAGTGGTCCCACGGGGATCCCCCCAAAGAGCAGCACACCGATGAGGGTCCCGATAAGAAGACCCAAAATTACGTCTGGGCGGGTCTCCAGCAGGTTCAGCCCACCACCCTGCAGGCGGGTGGCGAGGATCCCTCCAATAACCGCGAACAGTGCGGTCCGGTCTGTGAGCAGCCGACCGACCTCTGCCAGATCGGGCGAGCCCCGCGCGGCTGGAGCCAGGATGGCCACCAGGAGAAGTACCAGGCCCCAGTCGAGTGCCCGTTCGGACAAAAAATCGAAAGCCACACCCAGATCAAGCATGTCAAGAAGCAGCAGGAGCCCGGCCGCGGCCGCCACCAGCCGATTCCCCGCGGCCAGGCTGAGAACGAGAAGTAGGATGAGAAAAGCATTGTCTGTCAGCACCCCGCTCCCTCCGTTAGCATGTATACGGTACCGGGTGCCTGGTGCAGTACAGGAATGCGACGGTGCATAAAAACATAGAGGTTAGACAGTAATATTTGCCGGGGGGAGAGTCGGGGCGAGGGACAATGTTCAACCGGACCGTAGGAACCATGGCCGGCCTGCGGCTGTTGTCCTCCCTACTGGAGGCAGCCGCGGCCGTGGCCATATTTCACCTCAATGACATACGCTCCGCCCTCAGGATCAACGCTGTCCTGGGTCTGGTGGGCCCGACCATTCTTATACTGGTCACCGCCATCGGCCTTTATTCTGCGGCGGATCAGCTCAGCCTGGGCCGAATTCTCCTTATCCTGGCCGGCATCACCCTGATCCTCCTGGGTACCCGCTGAGTCCACTCAACGACTGAAGTGCGTGCCCGCCTTGCCGTCCAGTGCCGTGCTTGCATTATCTAATGAGGTAACCACGGCTTGGCCGCCGTGCCGCACGAAGCGGAGGCACGCCCCGACCTTTGGCCCCATACTGCCGGCGCCAAACTGCCCCTGGCGCTCATAGGCCTCCGCCTCCTCGAGCCTGACCTCATCGAGGGGCTCCTCATCCGGTTCTCCGTAGTTCAGCATCACCTGAGGCACATCCGTAAGTATCAGCAATTTGTCGGCGTCTATCTCCCTGGCCAGCCGCTCAGATGCGAAGTCCTTGTCAATCACTGCCTCTACGCCCCGCAAGCCTTCATCATCACGCACCACGGGAACGCCGCCACCACCGACGCATATCACCACCACATCATTAGCTATGAGCGAACGAATTGCATCCGACTCGACAATTTGCAGGGGATCGGGCGACGGGACCACCCGTCGCCAGCCGCGACCGGCATCATCCACCCAGGTCTCATCCGTCTCGCGCATCTTTGCCCGGGCCTCCTCTTCACTATAGAAGGGCCCGATGGGCTTGCTCGGGCGCCGGAACGCGGGGTCTTCTGCATCCACCCGGGCCTGTGTCACCACCGTGGTCACACATCGTTCCGCGCCCCTGCTGTGCAGGGCTGCGGACAGGCGCTGCTGGATCATGTAGCCGAGCATCCCCTGGCTCATGGAGCCGCACACATCAAGCGGCATCGCCGGGACCTGATCCCGCCCGGCATCATTCTGAATCACTATGGCTCCCACCTGCGGGCCATTGCCGTGGGTGACTACCACCCGATTGCCCCGGGCAATAACGTCGGCAATCTGATCTGCCGTGCGATCTATGCTCTCAAGCTGCTCACCGTACAATCCCTGCTGGCCCGGCCGCAGTATGGCGTTACCGCCCAGGGCAATGACCACTGTCTGCATCTTCACAACCTCCCGTCTTCCCCGGCTAACCCAATCGCTCGCCCAGCACATCCTCCAGGGTCGGGGCCCCAATCTCCTGCAGCTCGTAGCGGACCCGCACGGAAGGTGCCTCAATGTCAATCAGGCGAGTGAGATCGATCGGCGTCGCGGTTATGACCAGCTCTGCTTCCGAACGGTTGATAGTAGTCTCCAGATCTTTTACCTGGCGCTCGCTGTAGCCCATAGCCGGGACCAGGTTCCCAATTCCCGGATACTGTTCAAAAGTCTCGGCTATGGTACCCACCACAAACGGACGTGGATCGATGAGCTCGGCGGCACCGTACTTACGAGCAACCACCACGCCTGCCCCGAAGCTCATCTCCCCGTGTGTCAGGGTCGGACCGTCCTCGACCACCAGGACGCGCTTGCCGCGGATTTCATTCGGATCCTTGACAAATAGCGGGGACGCTGCCTCGATCACATCCGCGTCTGGATTGACATCCCGAATGCTCGCCCGTACCTGGTCAACTCCTTCCGGGGTTGCTGTGTCGACCTTGTTGATCAGAGCCACGTCCGCCCGGCGCAGGTTGGCCTCGCCCGGATGATACCTCATCTCGTGTCCGGCTCGATGCGGGTCTACCAGGACAATGTGCACATCGGGACGGTAAAATGGCATGTCGTTGTTGCCTCCGTCCCACAGAACAACATCGGCCTCCTTTTCCGCCTCGCGCAGGATGGCCTCATAGTCGACTCCCGCGTACACAATAATTCCCCGGTCTATATGCGGCTCGTACTCCTCGCGCTCTTCAATCGTACAATCGTGTCTCTGCAGATCATCGTACTCGGCGAAGCGCTGCACCGCTTGCCGTGCAAGATCCCCATACGGCATGGGGTGGCGAACCACCACCACACTCTTGCCCATTCCCTGCAGTACCTCGGCGACCCGGCGGGTGGTTTGGCTTTTGCCCACCCCGGTACGGACTGCGTTGACCGCCACCACCGGCTTGCAAGAATCGACCAGCATCCGGTTTGTACCTATCAGGCGGAAATCCGCACCGGCAGCCACAACCCGGGAGGCCCGGTGCATCACGTAATTATGCGACACATCGCTGTAGGAAAATACTACCTCGTCAACGTCTTCCTGCCGGATGACGCTCTCGAGATCGTCCTCGCTGTGTATCGGAATCCCGTCCGGATACAGGTCACCGGCGAGCTCCGGCGGATATGCCCGGCCCTCGATATCGGGAATCTGCGTGGCCGTAAACCCCACCACCTGTACTGACTCATCATCACGAAACACAACATTGAAGTCGTGAAAGTCCCGACCCGCAGCTCCCATGATCAGCACGCGCTTCTTCACTTCGTATACCCCCTTCTATTACATAACCAGCGCCATAATCGCTTTCTGCATGTGCAGGCGATTTTCAGCCTGGTCAAAAACCACAGATGCGGGCGAATCAATAATTTCATCTGTAACCTCTTCGCCGCGGTGTGCGGGGAGACAGTGCATAAATACGGCCTCGCTGGCCACGTGCTCCCAGAGCTCATCATTCACCTGGAAGGGATCCATCACCCGCAGCCGATTTTCTCGTTCCTCCTCGGCGCCCATACTCGCCCACACATCCGCGTACACGATGTCAGCGCCGGTGACAGCTTCGACCGGATCGTTGACGGCACGCAGTTCTGATCCGGTGCGCAGGGCCTCCTCCTGAGCCATATCCATAATCTCCTTCTTTGGCTCATATCCCGCAGGAGAACCGACGCAGGCATCCATTCCCATTTTGGCTGCGGCAAACAGGAGAGAGTGCACCATGTTGTTGTCCCCGTCACCGACGAATGCCAATTTCAGGCCCGAGAGATCGCCCTTTTTCTCACGGATGGTGAGGAGATCAGAGGCCGCCTGGCAGGGGTGCAGCAGGTCGGTAAGACCGTTGATCACCGGAATAGTGGAGTTTTCCGCCAGATCCACGACATCCTCATGGTCATAGGTACGGATCATGATCCCGTTCAGATAGCGAGACAGAACCATGGCCGTGTCTTCGATTGTCTCACCCCTGCGCAGCTGCAGCTCGTCGGCACTGAGAAACAGGCCAACTCCGCCCAGCTGCCAGATTCCGACCTCGAATGATATGCGCGTCCGGGTGGATGGCTTGGTGAAAATCATCCCGAGCGTCTTGCCTTCCAGCGGCCGGTCCACCATCCCGGCCTTCTGGCGCATCTTCATGGCGCTCGCCGTTTCCAACAACTGCTCGATCTCCTCCCGCGAGAAATCCCGCAGAGAAACAAAGTCGCGTCCCTTCATTGTCACCGCCATGTCTTCACTCCTTTCGCAAGCTCACTTTCACGCTCCAGCATCTCCAGGCAGCAGGGGGATCAACCGTCCGGCAGCATCGCGGAGGTACTGCACAACCTCCTCCTGCTTCTCCTGCAGTCGACTGACGGGCCCGCAGGCACTGATCGCCCCCGCGGCAGCTTCCGATTTCCGCCGGACCGGGACCGCGATACAGTATAGTCCCAGTTCATACTCCTCCCGGTCGTAGGCTACGCCGGAGCGCCGCACCTGATCCAGTTCCCGCCGCAGCGCCTCGACTGATGTTATGGTGTGTTCGGTCTGTCTGCTCAGCTTCATTTCATCCAGCATGCGCTCCCGGCGATCCCCCGGTAGACAGCTGAGGAGCGCCTTCCCCAGTGCGGAGCAGTACAGCTCTGAGACAGGGCCCAGATCGGCGGTCAGTCTCGGCCCCTTCAGGTCCCGGGCTGAGTCGACGACGAGGACTTTGTCATCGTGCAGCACACCGAGATTGACGGTCTCCCTGACCTGATGGGCGACTTCCTCCAGCACAGGTCGCGCCAGGTCAGCTACGTCAATCTGCCGCCGGGCCAGCTCGCCCAGTTCAATAAGACCGGGGGCAAGCCGATACCCCTGCGAGTCCTCATCAGATATTACACAGTTAACCTCAGCCAGGTCGCGAAGCAGGCGGAACACCGTGGCCTTGGGCAGGCCCAGTTCATCAGCCACCTCGGTAATCCCCATGGGACGCGGCGCCCCGCCCAGAAGGCGCAGCACGTCAATGGCCCTCTGTACGGCCGTACGTTTTCTTCCCCTGCCGCTCGCAGTCATTGACTCACCCCAAGATACAGCATATGAAACATCGTTTCGCATTGCAAGATTGGGGGCAGAGGAGAAAGGAACCCGTGGGCCGTCAGTGCGCGAGCGACCGCCTCTTTCTGTCGATGGCGGAGCGGTAAATGTCCGTCAGCCGGTCGGTCAGCACATCAATGGAGTAGCGTTCGGCACATTCCGTACCCCCTGCAGCAAGGCGTCGGACCAGTTCCCTGTCGGTGAGCACTCTCCGCACCGCCCGCGCAAATTCGCCCGGGCATTGTCGGGTCAGAAGACCATTGACACCATCATCAATCAATTCTCGCGAGCTGGCCGAGGACAGAGCCACCACCGGAAGATCTGCGGCCATTGCCTCCACGACCACCAGTCCCTGTGTCTCCGTGGTGGATGAAAAGCAGAAAGCATCCGCAGTGCAGTACCACTTAACAACCTCGGAAAAGCTCTTTTTCCCCAGGAAATGAACCCGTCCGGCCAGGCCGCGGTCTTCCGCGCTGTTGACCAGCTTCTCCCGACCCGGTCCGTCGCCAATGACCACCAGGTGCACCGGCAGATCCTCCAGTAGGTGCTGCAGCACATCAAGTAGAAACTCCAGATTCTTCTGTGGATCTATCCTCCCTACCGAAAGAAGCACCTTCTCCTCGACATCAACTCCGATAGAACTGAGGAGCCGGCGGCGGGTCTCAGAAGCATCCAGCACCTCCGCTTGTTTCACCCGGCCCACCTGATCTACATCGACCCCGGACGGCAGGATCTCAATGCGAGAAGTGACGCCCCACATCCGCAACACCCGCTTCACGTACCGCGATGGAGCCAGCACCACGTCACACCAGGTGCAGAATTCGGTCACGTATTCGCGGATAACGTCGGCGGCCAGATCTGAAACCAGCGGTACATACTCCGAATAACGGGGGTATATGCTGTGACAGGTGAAGATGAATGGCAGGTGACGCTTCTCAGACAGCCGCGCTCCTATCCGCCCGATGACAAATGGCGAGTGAGCGTGCACCACATCCATCTCATCGTCCACACCGCTTGAGACTGACAGATGCCCGTCTGCAAGAAGAGGTGTGCCAATCCGCAGCCCTTCAAAACCGGGAACGGGAAATGACGGGACCTCGTGCACGTCGTCTCCGACAGTTTCCTTCCACGGAGAAGTCCAGTTCCCGGGGACATACAGCTCCACTTCGTGGCCGCGCTCCCGCAGGGCCATGGTAAACCGATCTACAGAGGATATTACACCACTGACGTAAGGGTGATAGGTGTCATTGAAAAATGCAATCTTCACAGAACAACACCCCTGTTTCTACGCGTAATCTCCGCAGACTGCATCATGATGCGATCATGATGCGGCGGCTCATCCAATTTATACTTTCTGCAATCGAGGCCAGCACTCCTTCGACATATCCTCACCGATATCACTGCAGATAATCCGCCGG
>Ga0207421_10005420_pt1 | contig 14275 bp, 17 predicted proteins | sample SodLakKL_010_SED_4_FD_187542 | JGI IMG/M metagenome (GOLD analysis project Ga0207421, IMG submission 187542) | Alkaline sediment microbial communities from Lake Tanatar, Kulunda Steppe, Russia - 8KL_010_SED (SPAdes) (version 2) | ecosystem: Environmental > Aquatic > Non-marine Saline and...
AAATTCTCCCGATAGTGTTGCTTTTTTAAAGGGTATTTCAACAGGATTTTCATATTTTGTTTCTATTTTTATTGTAATCGTTGCCATTTCTTGAGGGGTAGATGGTCCTATACCAAACTCTCTTTCGCCATCAATTAGCCATAAGTCCCTTATATCGTCTCCTGTATAACCTTTGGAAGTAAAATATGTTTGTACGCCGAATCTGTTAAATCCTCTAACTGTCAATTTAAAGCTTGTCAACTTGGCATCATCTTGTTCGAAAGCAAAGCCTTTAAAAGATAATGCTCTTGTTTTTCTTTTATTTTCAGGTATAGAAAAAGACGCCTCCAGACTTCTTTCTGTATAAAACCATCTTTTCACGCTAAAACTTTGTGAATCACCACCATCAGGCACTATATACTCTAACTCATCTACCTCCTCAACAGTGTCGCCTATCTGAATGAGCGCTTGACTTTCTTCGTTTATTAAATCCTGTGCTTCCGGCAAAAGCTTTGTTTCGGCATTCGTTATTGTTTCAGAGTTTTTTTGTTCGTCGTTTTCTATGGCTTTAAGGTGTCCGAAGGCCAAACTCATCGTTGACAATTTACCATCGGCCAAAGTATATCTGACGCCCCGCTCAACATCTCTTGATGTTCCTGAAATGTTAGCCGACCTTATTTGATTGTCTACAAATGTTTGGTTCAAAAAGTTTAAGTACATACCTAAATACCTGTTTCCTGTCATAAATATCGGCTGTTTTATAGGTTTGATAGGGATATCCTGTGATGATATTAAGAAGTTTTGCGACCTGTTGTCACTTAAATTGTGGTTGTTTTTAAATATATTAACAGCATAATCTTCCGCCTGTGCTGTTCTTAAAGCAGTGTCGTTTTCATCCCAAAAATCTAAATTGGGCGCAAAGATAACATGATCCTTGTATATTTCATTCCTAACCCTACTCTTTCCGATTTCAACATCAGTCCACCATTTTTCAGTATTTACACCAACATAGTCACTTATTGTGTTTATGTCTCTAACTAGATAATAAGTCGCAATAACTGCCGCCTCGGTTTTTTCTATCTCTCGAGCAACAATTCGCATCTGTGTGTCTAAATCTTTTGCTTTTAACGGGTAAACATCTTCAATTTTGTTATGATATACACGTTTCTGAATTTCTTCTGCGCCTATACGTGAAACCTTATTTTGAGTGGTTTTTACAACTCTATTCGCTTCGTTGATTCTGCCGCCAATATTTACCGGCATATAAGTTTCCTTATTATTCTCCACAAACGATATTTGGTTTATTTGAGCTCTGTTGCCTTGTTGCATCGGTATAAACTCTGCTTGGAATACATAATTTGTTAAATCGCTTGTGTCATTAAACTCAAACTTTTGTACCAGTTCAGTCCATACCATCAATGAAGTTCCAAAAATGCCGCTTTCTCTAACATCCTGCCCAAAATTGCCAATCTTGTTTGTGTCAATCTGATATTTAAGAGTGTTAGAGGTCGCAGGCTCATCAGTAACAGGCACGATGGGAAGTATATTCCACTGATCGCTATTAACAACATATTCAGTAATGTCTTCGGTTTTGTTATATTGACTATCACTAGTATCATCTGGCTTGTATTTCATTAAGACTTTTTTAAGCTTATAAATGTCAAACTCCGTGTTAATTACAGCATCACTTTCATCTATGATTTTATCGCCTGCTTGTATGTGCTTAAAATAATCAGCCCCAGCAACATAAAGTGCTTTGTTATCGACTATATTGTTAGTGGTTATTTCTCCAGCTGTCGCATAATTTTCAATCGATTTAAATGAGTTGTATCCGTCAAAATCTTTAATATCAACAACCTCACTCTCTGTTTCGTCCAAAAGAATAACATCAAGCACCATGTTAGTGCCTTCTGTTGATATAGTTTTCAAAACTCCGCCTGTCATGCCTATAACTTTATTAAAAGCATCGAACAAACTTTCGCTATCACTAAATTGGAACTCTGGTACATTTGTATGCGCTTGTAATAAATTTTTTAATTTGTCTGTCATCATTGGAACTAGGTTTTGTGGCATTTTATCACCATCATAAAAAGAAGTAATAATTCTACTTTGATGCAACCTGTCAACGGTTTCAAATGGCACAAGGCGATTTATTCTAGCAACAACTTCATACAAGTTTTCAAACTGATCAACACCATCTCCGCCTAGAAATTGGTTAAATGATAAATTAGGCATAAGTATTTTAATTAAATAATGGTTCAACTCTCCAATAATTACTCTATGCTCATATATTTCATTCTCTTTGTCTATTAAAGTAGGGTTTGTTTGTATAACCATCCAATTGTATGGTTCATTTTCAATCGCGACCCTTGACCATAATCTAGGCGCATTCCTGTCGCTTGACTTATAAACAAACTCTTGCGTGTCCATATTTTCATTCGCCGAATCATTAACTTTTGTGAACTCTCCATCTACTTGTATATCATTAGTCACGCCTCTTGATATCTCTTCAATAATATTAATTTTCACAATGCACCTCCCGTCCTGCCACTTCTATTAACCATAATAGCATAGTCTCTATAATAATTTCTTCGCACCTCTTCTTGCGACCTATCTCTATCAATGTCTATATTTCTTGTTATTGCATTATATGTTTCATAACCAGCCGCAATTCCAAATCCGACAATGCCAAATTTAGCACCTATAGCCAAGTTAGTCAATGTACTAGCAACGTTCATAGCATTGCTTATTCTTTGCTGCCTACCCCGCTGTCCTGTCCTGTCACCAATTCTGCTGCTATAATCCATAGCCGCCCTTTTACCAATCGCAAGACCTGCAGCGCTTAACATCCTAGCGTTTTTAATAACATTTTGATTTTCTGGAGGATGTTTGGTCGGCGCATCGTTATCTTGTTGCACCTGTGTTTTCTTATCAGGAGTGTCTGTTCTTACATGAATTTCAATGTTGCGGTTCATTCTATTCCTCCCCTTCAAAACGTTCTTGTTCTCTTTCAACAAGTATATCATCCGCAATTCTAAATGTCGCATTAACAGATATAGTGTCACCCTGATTGTCTAATATTGTAAAAGTTTCTAACAAAACTGGCCTTTCATACACGACCTCATCCTCTTCTTTTAGTCTTAGTATATAAATGTTGTTGTATGGATCTTCGCCTCTTTGAGACGCCTTTATGTCTTTCGCTAAAAAACTGTCTTTTTGATAATAAAAACTTAATTCTATACCTTGAACAGAATGACCTTTTAGCGCTTTGGCTTCGTTTGTTCCTATAATTTGCCTGCTAATAATTTCAGTCGCTTTGTTTCCTGCACTTTGTAATCTAACGATCGGTTCAAACGACAACTCCAAAACCTTTAATTTTATGTCGTCAAGCTCTTCTTCAGTAAACTCTTTATTATATTCTATCCTGTATATAATGTCTTCTTTTTCTTCATCCGTATAATCCATTTCTTTTACTAAATTACTCAATAAACTATATCCTTTTGCTTCTAACAATGGTTTTATTTCATACTCGCTCCATATGGAAGCGTTCTCATAGTCTGTTATAGCATTTTTAGGGACATGTATAGTATTAATATTGGTGTCTGACAAAGGTTCTCCTGCCCCCGCTAAAGGATTAGGAGGTGTTTCATTAAAAATTACTATCTCATTTATGTTTTCATTATTCATTAAGAATCTACCACCGATATCAGTTAAATGTTTTCCCATTATAAATGTGGTTATATCATTTTTAGGCCATCCATATTGTTCGGTGGAACTTGAGTTTGAAAATGCATAAGCACCCAAAACTTTTATGTGATCAGGCAATACATATTTTCCACTTATTTGATTGTTAGCTAAAAATGAATCTGGTAATGTTGTGAGATTTTTACTTATTCTCAATTTTTCTTTTGTAATTTCATTAATAAAAACACCATAATTGAACTCTTCTAAATTATCATTCATATAAAGTGTGTCGATATAAGGGTTATTATAATTTGGGGCATCTGGGTTATTGGATTTTACTTGATGAAACTGCCCATCAAATATCTTTACTGGTTTTTCGCCGTTTACCCCATCATCATAAGTAGATGGTATTGATAGTATCCCATTGGTAAGCTGTGTTTTATCACTATCAGATGTAACTATATATCCATCAATTTCAGAGTCATATTCATACACTAATATATCAGTAGTTGCCGGTTCTTCCATTTCTACTGGAGGCTCTGACAGTTGTTCGGTTGCTAAAAGTTCTTCGCTAAAATAAGGCCTAACCTCATACTCTCTAAAATTCCCAAAAGTCCCTTTATCGGTTGTCTGATAAAATATCTGCATCTCAAACATTACAACCCTAACACTATTAACTATCTGGTTGCCAACAGGATTTATCGGACTAGAGTTTAATATGAATTTATATTGATCGAACTTACCAAACATACCCGCCACTTGGCGCTTAAAGTTTTCTAATACCGAATATCTTTCTTCTAACTTCGAGTCAAAAGGTATCGCGAAACTAACCGAGATTGTACCATCTTCGTGAAACAGCCCTATGTTCGGCTGAACTGTTCCTGCTCCTATTAAATAAGAAGTCGGCACAAAGTCTTTATTAACTGTACCAAACTTATTATCAGGGTCTTCCGTAACAAAATTGAAATTGTTAAGGCCATCATTAGTAACACCTTCTCTTATTAAATCACCCTTCGAAAACTCTTCGGGCAACAATTCATGTATTATATCTATTAACTTTCTCATCTCATACCTCGCACATTTCTTTTTAGTGATGCCATCAGTGTTCGCTGTCTTCTATCGTTAGGCGGGTTTTGTGCCAATCGTTTATTAGCAGCCGCTAAATTTTCTCTCTGCCCATTTCTATTCATATTCACATAACTTGCCACTTGTTTCGCTACTCTATCAACAAAACCTACGTGTTTTTGTGAGTGTTTCGTTCCATCATTCAAATAATGCACATAGTCAGCAGCGGCGTATTGATACATTAGCTTAAAACCATCTTTGGTCTTTTGCGCCCTTAAAGAATTTCGCGCCAAGTTCCCAGAGTCTTCCGGTGTCATATCTCTTGCAATTGTTAAACTTTCGTTCATTAATTTAATCACAATATATAACCTGCCTTTTGTTTACTATTCTTTTTCTACCATTTAATGAATTATAAGGGTGTGTGTCTACTCGTGATACTTTATATTCTTCGCCATCTAGTTCCAAAACATCGCCTTTGTCGAACTTTTCTATTGAATTTGTTTCTATAACCGCATTGCCAGATTGCATTATCCAATTTTCAAACAGCTTGTACTCTTTTTTGCTCATCCCGCTACCTTCAACATACTTAAATCTAAAAGTGATATGATTTTCTTTATAAACAGGCTCGTATTTGTCCTGCTCAACTAACTTGAATAATTTACCATAGCGCCTATAAACGCCCTTTGCGCCTACTCTCATTCTTCCACCTCAAATCCGTATCTTCCTTTGAACAATAACCCTGATGCTTCCAGTGTTCTTTTTGTATCAAGCGGTAAATCCATTTCGTTTGCTTCTCTAATCGTCTGCTGTCGCATATCTAGTTTCCACTCATCCCCTACTCTATCAACATCAGTATCCATTGCGGCTCTGGCAAAACTAACTAGCGCATTAGCAATGTCATCCCTCTTGTCGTGGTTTCTATCCATTATGTATTTTTTCACCCTAACATTGTGTTCTCTGCATTCGGGATTAGCAAAACTATAAACGATATTATACAACCTATGACTAATTGACAATAAAAAAGCATCAACTTGGTTTTGTTCGCCAAGTAAATCGGTCAATGGTATGCCTGTTCGTTTAAAGAAGTAATCTTGATTCAATACATACAACTTCTCATCAGAGTCCCATTCCATTTTTTTATCAGTGAAAGGTTGTGTTAATAACTTATATTTTTTCATTCGTGCCTCCTACAGGATTTGCACCTGCCAATTTCTATTAAAGACATAAAGGGAGCCGAAGCCCCCTATTGTGTTATTTTTAGCCTTCGTTTACATCAAGTTGAGTTGTACCTTTCTTAAATGCCTTTTTGCCGTTTTCAGATGCTTCAACTACTTTTATGTAGTGACCATCTTTTGCAGCACCAACATCTTTATTGTCCAAAGTCTCCAACTTGTCCCAAGAAGATACATCAGTTCCATATTCTACTTCCGGTAAGTCGCCTTCATTCTCTTCTATCTTGTAGTAGTATACGTTATTTTCATCCTCTTTCTCCGGGCTGATTGATATGTTTGTTTCGCCTTCAGAATCGCCTTCAGTAGATGCAACTGTCAAGTCTCCAATCTCTTTAGAGCTCTTTATTAGAACCCCTTCAGAATTAGTTACTTCGTTCCAGTAAACCATTCTACCTTGTAATACACTTGCGCCAATATGTTCACCATTCATTATTTGATTAATTGCTGGCTCAACCATAAACTCTTGTCCTGTTTGAACAAAGTCAGGCGAGTATACTATTGCTTCTTTGTCATCTGGTAGGTTATCAGATATCAACACGTCTACACCTCTTAATTTTCCAACCACACCTTCTTGCACTCTTTCACTGCCGAAGTTAGATGAAGTGTTTATGTATTTTTTATCTTCAAGTAACATTCCTTCAACGCCAGAAGTTACTACGATTCTTAATTGATCTTTTGAGAAACCTTTTTCAGACATCTCTCCAACCATCTTTGAAATAGTTGAATATGCTGTCTCATCAGTCAACTCATCATAATTGTTATAGATGCTTCCTCCAGATACCATTTTGTTTATAAAGTCCAACTCTAACTGTCTAGCAATAGAGAATGCACCAGATTCTAGTCTTTGTGCCACTATATTGTCAGGTACTGCAGCCGCCTCATAACCATCAATCAACTCATTAATCGCTTTATGTCTATCAACTAATACTTGCTTGTAAGTTGTTTCAGATTGTTTTAAATCAGCACCAGTTGCAACATTGTAGTTTTGTACTTCTACTTCTGTATTTCTAACTGGTATTTTTATTGAGCCCGCTCTTGGGTCTCCTTCATAGTCTCTGCCCGAGTGATTTTCTCTCAGGACGTTCTTCTTTCTTATTAATTTTACTATCGTTTGAGCGTACCTGGTTCTCAATTCATGTGTTCCACCAGGTGCTTTTACTTCATTTGCCATAATTTAATACTCCTTATTTATCTAAATTGTGCTTTTCATTTAAGCGCCTTTCCCATTCAGGGACATTTTCGCTTTCAGGAGTTCCTTTAGTTTTTACAGCTGTTTCAGTTTGGGTCTTTTTATAAAGCGATGGGTCATTTTCTAATTCTTGTTTTACAAAATCGCCAAATTCCATTTTCTCATCTTCACGCTGTTCATACAACGTTTTCAATAAGGTTTGTCTTTTAGCATCTTTAACACCTTCGCTATAAAGCATTTTTTCTTTTTCCGCATTAGATAACTTCGAATCATAGTCCTTAACTTTTTCATCGTACTCGTTAAGCTTACCTTCTAATTCTTCTACCTTTTGCGACTGCTCTTTTTTCCAGTCCTCAAACTGTTTTTTGCCTTCAAAATTGTTCTCTTTCAGAAACTCCTCGACAATTTGCTCTTTATCTACTTTTTCTTTAGCAACATTGTCATTGATGAATTTGTTAGACTTTTCAGAAACCTTTTCCGCAAACTTATCAGCGTCGAACTCCTTGTCTTCGCCTGTCAAGTTATCATAGATCTCTTTAATTTCTTTAACCTTCATCTTCTACCCTCCTTTAAGTGTGAGCCACTTTTAACCTATGCATTGTCTCGGCGCATAGCCGCCTTATTCCACAGATTGAGCGCTGTGCCGCTTCTATTATAATTGTAGAACATATTTTCTAACTTTGTCAACCCATTTAAAAAAGATTGTTTTTATAAGTTAGTTTACATCTACAATTGATTTTCTCGCCTATTGGCAAACTCGAGTCTCCTGGATAACTTGCTTCAACTCCGCCAACATTGAACTTGTCATTAACGCCAATAGTTTGGTTATGCAGTAGTCTATGTGTTTGTCTTACTTTTTCATCCGCTTGCGTAATCCACTGCTTATATTTAATCCCACGAACTGATGCGTCTGTTGCTTTTACTGCTTCGGTCTGATTGTGCACTTCACTCTCAATATATCGCCTTGAATAACTTTCGGTTAGCATCCCGGTTTTTTTTCTTCCCTCAACTACTAACTGCTGTCTTGTGCGCCACTTTTTTTTAATGCTTTCAGCAACCTGCATTTGCTCGGCTTTTTTGAGTTGTTTTCTTCGGTTTTTAACATCGCGCCTAATTTGTCTTGCAACTGTTCGCCTATTAAACTGCTTACTCTTTTTTAAATCTTTAATATACTTTGAGCGTGTTCGCTTTGAATTAGCAGCCGCCAAGTAAATTAATGCATCGTTAGTCCAATCTGGTGCTTTGTCTTCTTTCTCCGCTACTCTTACAACAGTTTCAGCAGATTTGCCCGGGCTTCTTTGCGCAAGTTTCATAACAGGTTGTATTGATTTCTTTTGACTATCGGTCAAGTTCTCCCTATTTTCAAAACCTATTTCAATAGCACTAGCAAGCAATGTAGCATTTGCCGCCATTTGATAAAGTCTATCAGGTATATCGTACTTTTCTAAAATTGCTCGCATTTGTCTGATTCCTAAATCTCTCGACTGGTGCCTTGAAACAATCTCATCAATCGCCTTATTCATTGAGTCAGTATCTTGTGGAATTATCTTTTCCGCTATCAAACCCTCCAGCTTGTTCTGGAAGTTCTCCAGCCATTGATTCTTATATTCCCTGCTCGCCATCTTCTACATCTCCAAAAATAACATTCTCTTCATCATCCTGCTCTTTTTTTCGCTCTTCAATCATTTCTTTTGCTTCTTCTTTACTAAAACCATCAGCTATAAGTAATTTGGTTAAAGAATAAGCCCCTAGTTGGTACATCTCTTTGGCATGATCTATTTTGCTTTGCTGGTCGATTGCTACACTATCATCAAAATGAACTACTGGGTCAACTTTTGCTATTTCGCTATGAGACCCACTAATATCTCCATTTTTCCAGCCCAGATATAGTATAGCCCTTGCCATGTCTTTCAACGCTCTTTCGGTTATCTTTCTATCCGCCTTTATTCGCTGCCATTTTTGGTTATCTTGCGATTTCACTTCTGTTGCAGTATTAGCAACTACTCCGCTTTTAAACTCATAGTGATTTTTACCAAGTCCAACCTTTGTCCCCAGAAAACTCAACTCGTTATTGATTCCATTGGATATCTGTTCTTCCCTTAATTCAGGTGAAAACTCTACCATATTCTTATTCCCATTTGCACCAAGTTCAGGCAAAGATACAAACACATCATTATCGCCCCTAAACTTTGTGTAGGTTACATACTCGCCATCTTGTTTTAATTGCTCAGTGTATTGTTCTGTTAGTGAACTATCAACGAATAACCTACTCCTGCCATTGGTGAATTCCAAGTCATAAGCATCATACTTGTTATCAATCGCCTTTAAAGTATCAATAGCATTAGCATATATACTCAAACCATAAACACTATCAATGTTGTAGTTATTTTTAATATTCGGATAAAGTCTTTGAAACATCGGTACAAATGCATCGTCCATTTCTCTACGGTATATCGGCTGACCATTAGCATTCATCTCGCCAGTCCACAAACTTTTCGCCAACTCTTCGCCTATTACAGCAACAGCGTTGATTTCATTGTTCTTGCCTAAATAAGCTTTATTCTCGGTCTGAAATGCTCTATGCTCTATTGAATATCCTTTTTCCCTATCAAAGTCATGTATTTGCAAGTGCCATATAGTAACCTTCTTGCCATTAGACTTTTTCATAGTATGTTCTGTTATGGTAGTGATTCCAAAAACTCTTCCGTTTTCCGCCTTTGTGATAACAGCCTTTTGCGGATTTACAAAATCAATATAAGTCCTGCCCTTTGATATATATTCAATCATAAAAGCGTCGCCCAAGCCCTTGCTTAATTCCAGGTGCTGTTTAAACTCTGTTTCAAACGAATTGTTTCGCAACACCTCCTGCAAGTGGTTATTCCAGTCCTCTCTATCAACATTGACGCTAGTATCTTCTCCAACCTCCAACGATGAAGTGTCTTCACATACAGTCTTTGCCATGTTTAGCGTCTTTTTTTCACGCTTGGTTATCTTGTTGTTCAGTCCGACAATATCATAATAATGAAAGTCCTGGACATTGCCCCTGAACCAGCTTAACCATTTTCGCACCTGGTCAAAGTGTGTTCCAACAACTACATTATAACCATCGCCTTTTGTTTGTTTCATAAAATTGGCTACTTCTTTTTGTATCATTTACTCACTCCTTGCCTTATCATAACATTTTGTGCTGTTTTAATCCAATCCAAGAACGCATACTCGAAAGCGTCCAACGAGTCGTTCCATGTGGTTGAATTGTCATCTTTCCTGTTTCCATTCTTGCCTCTGTGTGCCTCTTCAAATGCTATTATTAGGTCTTTGCATTTTTCGTTAACCTTTAATCTGTTAGAGTTTATTGCTATTATACCAAAGTTTATTCTCTCTTCAATAGCAGTCTCCGACTCATCCAGTTTCTTGTGCTTATTCAAGTCAACGATTATTATTCCCTTAACATTGTGTTTCATCAAGTAACTATCAAACATCATCTTGGACTGCTTGCCATCAACCTTGACTATTATGTTCCTACTATATTTATCTCTCACTTTCTGCAAAAAGTCAATCGTTTTAATTACTGCCGTTTCCGGGTCAACGCTAACGCCTTTCTTTACGCCCTCAAGTGAATTCAACTCTTTTCGACCTTGATGATCAAACACTAACTCTTCAGCCACATATATCTCATCGTATTTTTTACTAATCATCAAAACTTCAACCGCCCACTTGTCCGAAAACCCCGTATCGACTCCAGCAGACAACATGTTTTGGTATTGAGAAGTATCAACTGATTTGACTGTGTGATGTTCTCTTTCAAACTTTTTGTATATTCTCCCGCTACTCGTGACCGACTGACCCAAATAAACATGGTTATAAGTGTCTTCATCGATTTCCTTTAAGTTTTCCATTTCCTGCAAAAACAATTTGCCTAACCATTTCTCCAACAACTCTTGCGGATGATCTACATAATTGACAAACAAGTAGTTGAGATTATCACGCTCGCGAATCTTTTGCTCCCACTCCCATATCCAATGATTCTTGTTTTGAGGCGGGTTCCATTCGAACACCATCTGGAAGTTTTCATCGCTTGCTTCTGTTAAATAAGAGGCTACCAACTGATTTATCGGCATCTCGTCCCTTATCTGACTAATTTCAAAAAACCACAACAATCTCGTCTTATTAGAAGGGCTGGATTTTATTCCTTTCAGGTTTTCGAAGTTCGTACTAACATCGCCAAAAAACTCAACCCTTGAACCATTCCACAGCTGGATGTATATGTCGTTGCCTTTCGGATAATTAATGCCCGGCTTCAATTTAACACCCAACATGGCAAATGCTTCTATCAATTGCCTATAAGTCGTTCGCTTATGGTCTTTGAAATGCTCTCTAAAAACTATTGCATCTGTATTGGGGAACTCTATCAACTTTTTCGCAATCTTTAATGCGTTAGTAGTAGACTTAAAACCACGCCTACCGCCAACTGTTACGTTGTAAATAGAACTATCAAACTTGCGCCAGTAATTATAAAAAACTGGACTAATGTTATCACTGATTTTTATCGTTTCCATCAGACCCCTTTATATCATCTACTATCTTGATGTTTATTCCTTCACCTTGCGCCTTATGCTCTAACACTGTCGGCTCTTTTTGGTCTAAATATTGTTTACCTAACCATATCTGCATAGTGACATTGCCTTTCTCCGCACTCTTAAACTGATATCGCCTTAAACTAATTTTAGCATTGTCCTGTCCTCTTTTATAAATGTGCATAAACTTTTCATCATTCTGCAACTTTCGCAAAGACAAATCTAAAAAAGAAGCTATCTCTTTTTGTGTGCAAAACAAAGAAGACAACTTCTCTACTGTCTCATAATCTATCTCTTTTCTAGGACGACCACCTTTATTCTTTTCCATATCTCCTCCAATCGTCAAAGTCGTCAGAATCGAACTGACCCAAACCTTTGCTTTGATATAGAGGCGGTTTTACCCGCCCCAGACAGCTTATTAAAAGGAGGAACTCTTATTTGCTGTCGTTTGTATTATAGCACATATGTTCTACTATATTCAACTATTAATTGTACTTTATTAAATTGCCAACTGGATGTGGTTTCTTCCATGTCCTCTCGCCCACTTCCTTGTCCGCCAAAAACTTTTGCATTATTTGAAGTGCTTCAGTTATAGCTTCCTCTCTTCTATAACTCTCAATTCTGGCTGTGTGTGTTCGGTATTTTATTCCGCGCTTTACCAAAGTTAACACGAACCTTGCTTTTGCTTCTTTCGTATTGTATAAATAGACTTTCATGATTTCCTCCTTTTATCTTTTATTATATCTCAAAGCCGTTAAGCTTGGATAGTGTAATTTTGCCCAAGCATACATTAAATCGTATGTATCAAAACTTATACTCATGTCATATTCTCGTAGTGCTGTTATAACTTTTATTAGTTGAAACATTTTTCCCCTTTTTTAGTGTAGTTTATTCCCTTAAAATCTTTGTTTTTACAAAGTTGTCAATTTGATTTTGATACCTAAAAGACAAATACATTACTGTTACTATTATACCAAATGACAGCGGAATAAACAACCATAACGGCTGTAATAACGCCAATGTCTTGAATCCGTAAACTGTTGTTGCCACGCCTATCGGTTGAGCTATTGCAATTATCGGAAAGTAAGTGCGCCATTTCATTTTACCAGACCCGCATAAGATCATCACAATTTGATTCGGTGCGAACGGAAATAATAATAATAAAAATATAGTGTATTTCGCCGCGTTCATTTTTTCTTTGTATTTGTCCAGGGCTTTTTTGCCAGCAACCCATTCGATAAGATTCTTTCCTGCGTATCTGCCAAGCAAATATAACAATACCCCGCCGACAATTTCCGCCAAAGAGCCGACAACTATTGTGCTCCAGTCTGGTGCTACCTGATTAAAAGCTATAACTACTGGGCCGAGTGGTAATATCATTGATAGCTTAACAAAAATATACGAAGTAAAATACATTACATGACCATACCAACTTGAACCGAATTCCTGGATATTTATGAATTGATCGAATACCCCTAAATAATAAAATATAAGCGCGACAACCCCCACTCCTAATAGCAGGATTGCCAACGCTAATATTACCCTAAGAGTTCTATCAACTATTTGATTTTTCATCTTTCTTTTCCTTCACGACTAAATATTCTTTGCCGTCTTTGCCTTTTTCGATTGTTGCTTGTATTTGTTTAAAAGTATCACACATTTACTTTGCCCTCCTTTTCTATTTTTATTCATACATACCCCCCACTTTTTAATTTATCTTCAATCTGCTCTTTAGTCAACCCCTTCGGCAAGTCAACCACCCTGCAATTATTCATTGAGTAGTGAATTGTTGTTTTGCCATTCATTTCGTAGTGCACAGTGTAGCCATTTACTTTTAATTTGTAGTACATATTAATTCCCCTTTTCTTTTTTTTAAATATTGCTATTTAAATACCCTTACCAGTTCAATTCTTCAAGTTTTTTACTTATTGCGTCATGTAATTCTTTGTCGATATCTAGTATTAGTGCTTCATGCGTTTTTACATCATATTTCTTTGCGTTATAAAACTCGCCGTCCCAGAATACTATTGATGTCATTGTGAAAGTTCCGTGCCTGACATATTCAACGTTATCTTCAAACACTTGCTTTTCAAAGCCTAAATCGCTGAACATTTTATCTGATGTGATCATATCCCCCTCCTTTCGATTAATTTTTCGATTGTTTAGCCCCATTTAATCCTCCTCAAAAAAACTTACTTGTTTTTGTTTTTTCTTTTCTTCTTCTATTTGTTTAGACCAATAATCAATTCTAGCATTAGCAATCTCTACATATTCAGGGTTAAGTTCGCAACCTGCCCAATTAGTAAATCCTGCCTTAATACCACCTATTATCTCGCTACCAGCACCCGCAAATGGGTATAGTATTCTATCATCATTAGGTGTTTTGAATAGTTTTAGTATTCTTTCATTAAGTTTAATTGGTTTTAATGTTGGATGATTTGACTTTCCATCACACCCTACATTTCTTTCACTCTTGCTAACCTTTGGATTGTAAAAGTATAAGTCGTGGTCTTCTTTTTCAAAGTCGCATTTGTGGAGAATTTTAGAACAAC
>Ga0207421_10005421_pt1 | contig 14274 bp, 12 predicted proteins | sample SodLakKL_010_SED_4_FD_187542 | JGI IMG/M metagenome (GOLD analysis project Ga0207421, IMG submission 187542) | Alkaline sediment microbial communities from Lake Tanatar, Kulunda Steppe, Russia - 8KL_010_SED (SPAdes) (version 2) | ecosystem: Environmental > Aquatic > Non-marine Saline and...
CGAGTGTTAATATATATGGAACGTGTATGATCATTCCATTCCCAGAAGAATATACATCTGAGAAGATGTACTTGAAAAGATTTTCAGTATAGTGAGGAATAGCTCCCCTATCATAGCATACTTCGATCAGAGGTACATAAGTATCTACCAGACCTTCAGAGACCTTGTTTGTGAGTGCAATTGTCTGGGCATCAGCAGTACCTATGAAATAGAAATGTTCACCCATCAAATAATCCGTATTATCCATTGGTAAGAACCAAGTGGGTATTGAAGGATTTGAACTGAAAGTATAAAAGAACTCACGATCATATTCATCACTAGCATACTGTTTACTCTCTAATGCTAAATCATCCCAGAAATCAATAGATGATAGTACCTGGAACTTTCCGAACTCATATATGAGAGGATGTGGATTGAATTCTGCAGAATCAAGTTCTTCTACAAGGTCATTATCCAGGATATATTGTTGGATATCAAAGGTTGAAATGTCATCAATACCATAATTTCGTTCAAGTTCTTCTGAAGTATACATTTCATTTAGATATGTGTTAAATCCTGATATTGAATAAGGATCGAATGTACCTCGTTGCTCATAGATCACACGCTGATTAAATGTGATCTCATCTATAGAGATCCCTTGTACTCCGTGATCGATATATTGTTTTGATGTTCTTGTCAGTTCATCCTGCCAGCCCGGGTGAAGTATGTTTCGCCAATAATTATCTACTAGAAAACCTGTCATGCCAGGTTTTTGTACATGTATAGGGTTGTTATGAATATCAACTGTAGCAAATTCCTCAACAACAGGAGGTGACGGATGAATAGGATGCATTGGTGTTACACCTGCACCTATGAAATGGATATCATGTTCTCTTAAAATTGACATTTTACGCATATGTCCCAGCATATAATAGGAGTCAAGCACTACTGGTGACCATACCGTAGCATGCGGTTCAAGGTCACTTAATGCTTTTTGGTCAATATCATCAGGTGCAATTGTTACTAGAAATACAGGTGAGTCAAAATAGTGTTCTGCAGCACCCACTTGTAAATACTCGAATTGTGGATCTTCACACCATGGTGGTGACGGCCACGGACCAGGGGGTGGACATATTTGGAACAGGGCCATTAGACCTACGGACCCAACTAAGAAAATAACTAGGCCAGATATGATGAGAATCGAACTTTTAATAGAACTTCCCATAAAAGAAGATTTTATTCGGAATATATATCAGTTTCGTATTTATTCAATCGTGGTGTTAAAATAGATATATAATTAACTTTTTTGTTTTTTTGAGAGCTTTCTCGACACTGTTTCTTATTATGTAACCTGCTCAATGAAGTAATGTATCCCCTATAACTGGATCAATCTCCATACCAGAAGTGCACAGATATGAATGATGTGCACTTGAAAATGTAGCTTTATAATCGCATACTGAACAACCTCAAAATGAAAGTATTGCAAATCCCATTCTCACACGCACATCGATTATGGAGTTTCAGCATACTAAAATTTGAAAATAATCTTTATTTTATTGGAGTGCTCAGCATTTATTTTTGCAATTTGATATTATTAGATTCAGACATATTCAAATATATGATAAAATATTTAAACAATGCATTCTCTTTAGATTATATGGGCACAGAAAAAAGAACCTATATTTCTTCAGGAAAAGCAAAGGATATTTATGAGAACTCAAATGATACCCTTATTTTTGAATTTACAGATAGGGTAACTGCTTTTGATGGTAAAAAAAAATCGGAGTATCATGATAAAGGAAAAATTACATGCGAAATAGCAGAATACTGGTTTAAAGTCCTAGAAAATAATGGTATACCTACACACTACATTGAATGTCCAACTCCAACAAGTATGATTGTAAAAAAGTTGGATATAGTACCGGTTGAGGTTATTTGGAGAAATTACGTGGCAGGTTCTCTTTTGCGGCGATACGAAGCAGGAGATATAGTACTTCCAGAAGGTGCAGAACCAAAAGAAGGTTCACCAATCCCGGGGGGAATGATTGAATTTACTACTAAATTCGAAGCTGTTGATCGGCCAGTAAACACAGACGAAATAATATCTAAAGAATGGCTAAATGAGGAAGAGATCAAATATTTAACCGATCTTACAAAAAGAATTAATCAAATAATTAGCCAAGAGTTAGCAGATAGTGATATAATACTGGCAGATTTCAAGGTCGAGTATGGAAGAACTTCTAATGGGGAAATAATTCTTGCAGATGAGGTAGGTACACCTGATGGATGTCGTTTTTGGAATAAGGATGATTTTGAAAAAGGAGTTATAACCAGTCTTGACAAAGATGTGTTCAGAAAAGATAGCGGTGATTTGACCCTTACTTATAGGAAATTATATAATAACCTAAAGAAAACTAATATGTAAAATGTAGTATTGGGTACCTATATTTGAGGAGATCACAAATGGATAGTATGAATGAAACTTCTATAGATGAGCTTAGCGTGTGGGTTGTAAGTGTCGACCGCCGTCTTCTACTAATGGAAGCTATGAAAAATCATACTATCATAAAAGCTTCTGATATTGCTCATGAAACAAATAGATCAACACAAAATATCAGCCGTGCTTTGAGGGAGTTTGAGAATAAAGGTTTGATTAAATGTTTAACTCCCGAAAAGACAACTTGGAAAAAATATGTTTTAACATCCATAGGAAAAAAAGTAATGAAAAAAATAGATGATGAATACTACGATTAAATGTAAATAAAAGAAAAAAAACCACGTTCTTTAAACGCGGACATTTGGCTGTACTTATTCAAATAAGCTCATTGCATCCATTTCTACTTTTTCACTAAGTTCTTTTCTATAATCTTGCAATTTTAGTTCCAATTCTTTATTATCAACTGCCATTATTTGAGCTGCAAGGATAGCTGCATTGTCTCCTCTTCCAATCCCTACACATGCTACTGGAACGCCTGGAGGCATCTGAACGATAGAGAGTAGAGAATCATTCCCTTCAAGTTGAGCATTTACTGGAACTCCAATAACTGGTTTTATCGTATGTGCTGCTACAACACCTGGAAGATGTGCTGCAAGGCCCGCAACAGCTATGAACACCTTAACATCATTTTTATGGGCTTCTTCAATCAGTTCAGTTACCCTCTTTGGTGTTCTGTGTGCCGATGCGACTGTAACCTTATAGTCAATATCAAATTTATCTAAAATTTTGATCGTTTTCCTTGCTATTTCCCTATCTGATTTACTTCCAAGCAATATTACTACATCTGTCATAAATTCACCTTTCTATTACTATATATGAAATGATATGCAAATATATGATAAAATATTTGAACATATTGGTTTTGTCTCATTTATCATAATTTATTCTATCTCATCATATATTGCAATAAATTTAAATAACTTCTCATAATTATTCATACTAGTTGTGATTCAAATATGAAATCAAATGCCAAATTTCCAAAGGTTATGTGTACACAGCACCCTGATTCAGGTCAAAGCACATCTCTACTCAGGGAGAAATTCTAGAAACCGTTGAAGCTATCAAAAAATTTGGCTGCGATGAATACATGTCTAACTATGAAGGAAAATCACACCATATCATCAAAATGTTCAGATCACATCACAGATTAGTCAACTACCCCTCCCCTACGGAAGGGAATCTGCTTTTATAGTTGAATTAACTCTTTGTTTTCTTGAGAGCTTTCTCGACACTATCCCTTATAATATAACCTGCCCAGTGAAGTAGTGTATCACCTATAACAGGATCGATCTCCATACCAGCAGTACACGGATATGCGTGATGTGCACTTGAGACTGTAGCCTTATAATCGGACACTGAAGAACCTCGAAGTTTCCTGGCAACATAACATGTAGAACCACAAGGTGCATCTGTCATGACATCTACAGCAGTAACAATGTCACCTGTTTCGTTAAGCTTTATACGAAGTGAAGGTCGACCAAATCCCATTCTCACAAACTCATCGATCACGGGTTTCCCACATACTGATAATGAACAGAACGGTCTTGGTGATTCATATTCTATCCCAATTGACTCCAATTCCTCTTTAACCTTATCAAGAAGACCTGGTGGGCCCAGTTTATGTTGTTCAACGGGAACTATCACAGCAGATGAATTCATCTTTTGAGCTATCTTGGGTAAAGCAGAAACAAGGTCTGGATGTAGGTCAATAGCTAATATCAGATCACATGTAGGAAGGTTTTGGGGATAATACGATTCTGGATCTTCTATGAATTCTGGTAAGTTTGAATCGAATTCATGTATTCCAACAATATTTTCTGCAAGTGATGGTCGTCTTATACGACATTTATCACAGAGTTCACCGCAAGATACGCAAAAAGTGGTCAAATTAACTAAATTTGATATTACCTTTTGACCAAAATCACCTGAATAAAATACAAAGATTTGCAGAAATATTACCCCTTTACTTTGTTTTTGTTTATACTTTTAGTAAAAAGTACCTATTATATAATGTATTGTTAACGCTGTTTATAAGGATGACAGTTTCTTACTTGATACTTCAATTATTCTGACAATTAAAAGCAATCATGTACATCCGGGTTCACATCGTTCTACAAGATACTTTGCTGACAAGCCATGAATAAAGATCGAACAAATGATCACTGTGGTCACCAGCGCCAATGCCTCATTACTTTGCTCAAAGCTTGCATGAGAAAATGCATACAATAGATAAAATATCGAACCTATACCCCTTATTCCATAGAAAGAAATAAAGAATTTTCTGGATAGGTTGATGTTCGTACCGCTCAAGGCTATAAGGCCAGTGACAGGTCTAACAACAAGAAGTATAATAAGAGCTGTAGGGATCATATATAGCTCAAAATCATGAATGAAACCATGTGAGATATAAACTCCCAACAAAGTGAACAGAATTGCTAATAAAGGTTTTTCTATATCTTCTGAGAAATCATTTAGGGGTACTATGAATTCATTTTTAGTTTCTTCATATCTAAATACACAAGCTGCAACAAAGACAGCTATAAACCCGTAAGAAAATGCAAGTTCAGCTAAACCGTAAGGGAATAGTGTTAGAGTTAATGCAAGTAGAGCTGAACTGTGACTTTTTGGTTTAGGTGACGAGAATATGAACTTTGATAAGAACCAACCTGACACTAATCCGATAAATGCACCTACTGATATCCTATATAGAATATCTATCATTAACCAATCATTTATCCAAAGGGATGGATGAGTACCTATCAAAGCCATAGCTATTGCCATATTAATAAATGGAAATGCAAGTCCATCATTGAACCCCGATTCACCTGTAAGGATCAATCGAGAACTACCAGCTTTATCCTTGTGTGGTGAAGATGATTGGACATTCGGTGCTAGTACTGAATCTGTTGGTGCAATAGCTGCACCTAACAATAGGGCAGTTGCTGGAGCAAACCCTAGATATTGCCACCCAAATAGCATGACTGCAACTACTGTTAATGGCATTGTGATCAATAATAACCTTATAGGATATTTCCAAGTCTCCCATGAAAATGGTGAGTTCAGTTTCAACCCGGCTGCAGTCAGTGATATAATAATCCCTAGTTCAGTAATTCTCTTACCTATAATAGGATCGTCACTTAAATGTGGTAATGGACTTTCAGAAAAGAACGAGAATACAATAATTGCAAGAACTAAATATACTATAGGGGATGTTAGTTTATGGCTCTCTAATAGTTTGGGAAGAAGTACAGATATTAAAATAATTAAACCTAAGTAGACTAATATAATGTAATATGTATCAGAAGCAAGCAGACCAATAGCATTCATAGATTTATTGATGATATATACTTTGTTCTTATTATTAGATTTCTGTTAATACTTTAATTATATGATTCAATTTTGTTTCGATAATAAACAAACAATAACTATATCAGTCAATCAATTATATTTGATATTATTCTCCAGGTTCACTTCGAGTGGAATTAGGGTCAACAAGGATTACTACATTACCTCTTCCATGCTTGAATTTTTCAATATGGCCACGATACTCAAGTTCTGATAGAATCAGACTCATTTTGGATTCAGAATAATTCAATTTTTTTCTTAGATCCCGTTGAGTGATACGACCACCATTCTCTGATATTGCATTGATCACCACGTTTAGTTCTGGAGATAGGGTTGGTTTTTCCTGTTCAATTTCAGATTCACTGTCAATAGGCATCTCATCATCTTCATTTATATTCGTATCTTCAGTTGAGGACCGTTGATTCTTTTTGATAAAATACAATCCTATCAATAATATTAAGAAAAGCACGATCAAAATGATTCCAGCATATCTACCAACAAGTGGATCAGGTGTTTGAGTATCCTCTATCTCTTGTTCTTGCTCTTCTTCTTGTGAGTCAGTATATGTGGGATCTTCTTCAAAGAGTTGATCTAATTCTTCACCTGTTGTTGGATCAAGGAGTGGTTCGTCATCAAATGCAGGTAATAACAAAAGGTCAAGATTATACATTCCCTCATCCTGAACAGTTATTATTTCCTCTCCATATAATGTGAGTTCACCATCCTCATAATATCGAGCAGTGATTTTGTACTCACCTGGTGGTAAGTTCAATGAATATGTACCATCTCGTGCTACTACAGCTTGTGTGGGAGTCGAATTCACTTCAATCACTGTATTCTTCAAAGGTTCAAAACTGTGCCATTCATAAGCTGTCCCTTGCAGTGTGGCTGTATTCGAACCTGCATTGACGACATGTACTGATAAAATAAGTATTGTGATTACAATTAGTGAGATATAATACAAGTTTTTATAATGACTAAAATAATTTAGACCATTATACCGAGATGAAAACCTTGATGACTTCATTGTTACTATTATCATTTTAGTATACTACGCAACTAGACAGATCCTTTCGTCTGAACTCTATCTGTTCTCAATATACATATATTAAGTCTTCAAGTCATAAGTATATCAATTAAACCTTAATTTAAGTTTCTGAAAATATATTTCAGTGTAACAATATAGTACTTGAAAACGAATTTAGCTACAATATATGTATAGTTTTCACTATATCTACATATATATCCACATCTAGTAGATTTTTCTTAACTGGAATAAATTGAAAATATATTTCTAACCACTAATATTAGTTTGAATGGTATGCTAGCCATTCATTCAATTTATCGATAAGTTCATTTTTTGATTTCTGTTCAGTATCACCGTATCCATCTACAGCCATCCAGAAATTCCCGTTGGATTTGCGTATAGTAAACTCAGGTACCTTGGATTTAATTGATATCCTTTCATTTTGAGTATCCTTTGATGTATGTGAATCAATATATTTTAACCAAAGTTCTTCTCGAACCTCACCTTGAAAATACTCGTGCTCCTCAGAAAGTTCCCAAACGTATCTCGATTTACAGATCGGACATACCATCTCTTCACATACCTTATACTCTTTATTTTTAAAAAAGGTATTATCAGCCCAATTTGTGCATTTACACGATATTTCGTGTACTTTAACAAATTCAGTTTTGTCAGATATGGTTATCATATTATCCTATTTTTTAGACATGAACCTTTATGAACTTTATATGTGCAGGGTGAAAGTATTCAACTGAAAACGCAAGAGTTCCCTTCCGTAAAGGAGGGGCATTTGACACAATAATATGAGTTCATGTTAAGCTTAATCAAAGTCCAAAACTTCAAGCAACTTATCCTTATCCTTATATCTTGTTAATACAAACAAAATATCACCAGATTTGATCTTAGTCTGACCCCGTGGAGTTGTTATTTCACTTTCCCTCACAATAGCTGTTATTAAACAATTTGGTGGTAAATTTAAATCTTGTATCTTTCGATCGATTATTGAATTTTCAGGTAATACCTCAAGTTCTAACAATTCTGACTTGGATCTCTCAAGTGATAATAGTTCCATTGAATGCAATGGATGATTTTTCATTCCTGTTAACAACCCAAGTTTTTTAGCTACTATATCAATAGTAGAACCTTGAACCAATGCTGAGAACAGAACTACAAAGAAAACTATATGGAAATAGAACGTGCCGTCTTCCATACCAGCTGCTGATGGATATGTTGCCAGGACAATAGGTACAGCACCCTTAATACCACCCCAAGTTAAGAACAAACGTTGTTGTATGCTATACTTCCAAAATATTGTGCATAATAGTACAGCTAGTGGACGAGCAACGAATATCAAAATGATAGCAACCACCACTCCTTCTTTCCAAAGAGCGACCAGCTCAGAAGGTGTTACAAGGAGTCCAAGCATTAGAAAGAGAAGTACTTGACTGAACGTAGAGGTACCATCAAGAAATCTAAGTATACCCTGTTTATATATGACCTCTCTATTCCCAATGATCAAGCCTGTTATGAACACTGCAAGAAAACCGTTCGCATATATCTCATCAGCTAATCCATAACTCAAAAAACATAGACTTAGAGCTAATACATAATAAAACCCGCCACTTTCTAGCTTTAGTCTATTTATGAGATAGGGTGCTAAGTAGCCTATTATCACTCCAATCAAAACCCCGGCCAGTATTTGCCAGAGAAGATTCAGTATTAGAATTGATGCTGAATCGAGTGTATCTAGAATAAGTCCAATCATTGTGACTGTGAGTATTATTGCTACTGGATCATTGGAAGCCGATTCAATCTCTAGAGTAGAGCTCGTTTTGGGATCGATTTTCCTGTTCTTGAATATAGTGAACACAGCGGCTGCATCAGTTGAAGCTACAATTGTTCCAATAAGGATCGCTGAATATATATCAAAACCGAGAACAACATGAGATATAATCCCTAGAATAACAGCAGTTAAAGTAACACCAATAGTAGCAAGAGATATTGAAGGACCAGCAGCAATATCGATTTGACTCCTTTTTGTAGTGAGTCCACCTTCAAACAAGATAATTACCAGAGCCGCAATTGCTATTTGTTGAACTGTAATATAATCTTCCAGTGTGATCAGGTTTAGACCTTCACTCCCAAATAACATACCTAATGCAAGGAATATTATCAATCCAGGTACACCAAATCTTGCAGCAATTCTACTAGAAAAGGTTGCTATAATCAAGAGTATGGCTATAGAAAGTAACATGGTTTCACGGTATTAATAACATATCTGGATATTACTTAGTTAGCTTAGTTCTTGGTCTAATAACGTTTCTTCTTGCATATATAGTCTATCTGTTCTTGATCAGCCGAGATAACCAAGGAATTTACCGCAACCATAACATGACAATATTGTGATAATCAAAATCCATAATACTAAACTTAAACACATCCATGCAGCAATATTCTTAGCTTGTGCACCAAAACCTAAAGCTAACATAGCTGCCGTGTTTGTCCCTAGAAATAATGGTGCCACCAATGAAATTCCTGGAACGCCATAACTATTCCAGATATTAATAGCTTCTTTAATATAGCCAGACCTATTTCGAAGAGTGTTCAATGTCAACTTTTCACTTAAGGAAGGTATTTTTGAGTAGATCAAGAGACAAATGTATAATGGAAACAAAGTACCAAGAAACGAAGATATCGCTGTACCCAGTGGATCTAAACCCGCCGCAATAGCTACAGGAATTATCATGAATACTTTTATCATTGGAGCCGCAGCTAAGATAAATATAGCAATATATGCAATTATGCCATCGCCGAAATTGAGTTGATCTAGTACAAACTGATCAAGGTACTCCATTCTTGTCCCATTCAAATCCTTATTTTTGTATCACTATTGCTTTTACCTGAAAATGTTTTCAGCTGACATAAATAATTATTGGGTTGAGGATCTAGTTGAGAGTTACTTATTTACTATCTAAACCTCTTCTGATAATTTGGTTTTTCACTTAAAGTAATATTTTGAATGTGGGTGCCCTGTAGTTTTTAGTATTCGATATTCTCAAGATTTTATACGCATAAATGCAAGTTGATCTAAATTTCTTACCTTATTGATCACACGAAGCAACAATTAACACTATTTTCAAAATGCGTGTTAACATAGTTAACATATAGGCTAACATTTATTTGCCCTTTTGAAACCTTTTTAAGTGCCAATTGTAAAGTTAATTTCGTATTTAGAAAAGAGTAGCTGGAGATGATTTAATACATGCATATATCAGATGGCATTTTATCAGTACCTATTGTAACAGTTGGCTGGATAATAACCATTCTAGCAATAATTATTGTATTTTCATTCACGTTAAAAAAACAAGATTTAGCTGAGGTAGTTCCCAAATTTTCTATAATGACAGCAGCATTTTTTGTCATTTCTTTGATACATATTCCCCTGGGACCCACCTCTGCTCATCCAATGATCAACGCTATTTTAGGAATTGTACTTGGACCAATAGCCTATATCTCAATTTTTATTGGTCTCACACTTCAAACACTTCTATTTCAACACGGTGGTGTAACAACATTAGGAGTTAATACGGCACTTGTAGGTCTACCCTCAATACTTGCTTATTATATTTTCACTAAAGGATATAATACTGGTATGTCGATAAGGAGCCTTGCAATAATATGTGGTGGAATTGGAATTGGTATTACAGCTTTATTAACAGTACTTGTATTAGCTCTAATGGGTCCAGACTTTTATGGACTTGCACAAGTCACTGCTGTAGCACATTTACCTCTAATAGTTATTGAAGCGATCATTACAGGTGCAGTGATAGTATACATTTCAAAGGTTAAACCTGAACTATTGCCAATTAAATTAAGAGATAGGGATTAACTTATTCCCTGTTTTTTTAAACTTTTGTTGAATGTTCAACTTTGATCTTGATCGAAATAAGGTGGAAAGATCACAATTATTCGATATTATCGATATTAAATCATTACTTGCCTTATTGAGCTTCATTGATCCAAAACACTTTCTGCTACTAATTCAACAACATCTTTCATTTCAAGTTCATTTTCACCTTCATTCGACTTGCATACATCTGAGATATGATGTAAACAGAACGGACAATATGAAACTAATGTATCTGCTTTTTTCTTATACTCATTCACGGATAGTAATGCAATATCTCCTGCAATTTTGGGGAAGTTTGGTTTCAGGCCAGCTGGTCCACCACAACATACCTGCTGACCATTAAACATTTCTTTAATATTGACTCCAATTGATCTGAGAATACTCCTTGGTACATCTTTTTTATCACGAATTGGACATGCATCCCTTACAGATACATTATAATCAAGTGGTCTTTTTGGAACTATTATATTATCATCAAACAGTTCTTTTAAGAGATCAAGAGCATATACAACCTCAAAACTGGGATTTAAGCCTAACTTCTTATATTCGTTTTTAATTACATGGTAACAACCAGGACAGGATGTAAGTAATCTCTTAATATTCTGTGTCTCTAAATACTCAAGATACTTGCTAGCATTTTCTGTAGCCTTTTCAATATTCCCATTATCTATAAGAAATAAGCCACAACACGTTTCATCTTTTAATATCTGTACATCTATACCCGCATGATTTAGAAGTTTAATTGTACATTGAGCTATTTGTGGTTGACTATAAGATACCCAGCATCCAGCCATGTAAGCCAAGTCCGCATTTTCAGCGATCTCAAGGTCTTCAGTGACCCAGTCAAACCTTGCAGACCTATCCATCCCACCAGGACTCCCTTTATTCATGATATTATTACTGATATGACTTGTTTTGGTGGGCTCTAGATCCCTTTTTCCCAATAATTCACGCTCATATTGTATGATCTGTGTTATTGGAATATTTACAGGACAAATATCATCACAAGCTCCACATCGTGTAGACAAATAAATATTATCAAGTTCATGTTGTGATAATTCTTCACCCGCTTCTATCTTCGACAATACATTGATTTTAGCTTGGGGTGTATAATCCTCATTACCAGTAACCATAAAGACTGGACAAGCATCATGACATTTCCCACAATCAATACATGACTCAATTATTTCTTGGAACTTATAGATATTTTCACCTCAATTTATGTTTACTAATTAATAGTACATTAATATTCATTTTTCGAGTAAGAGCATCGCAGTCAAAATGGTAGGTGATACTAAGAGTAGTATAGCAGAATTTGCTCAAACATTTCCTGAGGTTTAACTGAGAGTATATGAACCTGGTGACATAAAACACTTAAATGGAGAAAATCATCTAATAGATGATAAAGAAGTACTTTTAATATCAATGAATGACAATATATACTCTAATAAGGTCACAGCTACTTTGCATAGTGGCAACGAAAAAGTTAAAATTTTCAGGCACTTGATTGATTTAGAATAATCCTAGATCAATACAGAAAGAGTTAGACTTTTAATCAATAAACTGAGTTCCATTTAATATTTAAAACTGAATAATATTCTAAACTCAAATAACTGACTTTTGGGAGAACAGGTAGAGATGGTTGTTGAAAAGAATTTACCACAATTTCGCGGACATGAAGAACTAACTAAAGAAAATATAATTAATAACAAGAGTGGAGGGCTTGGGTGCAAAACCAAAACCAAGAACTGTTCCAATAAATTAACGTCACTATGTCCTGAATGCATGCAGCGAATTGAAGCAGAGTTATTTGAAGAAAATGGGAAGGTAATGATCCAAAAAGAATGTCAAGACCACTCTAGCTATAAAGATATATACTGGTCAGATGCAGCGATGTACCAAAAATTCAATGACTATAATTTCATTGGTAAGGGTCTGGATAATCCACATACAACTAGTACCTCCCAATGCCCTGATGATTGTGGTTTATGCAACGACCATACAACTGGTACAATCCTTGCGAATATCGATGTCACTAATAGATGTAATATGAATTGTCCTATTTGTTTTGCAAACGCAAACGCAAAAGGATACGTATACGAGCCTAGTATCGAGCAGATACGGTTTATGTTATCCACATTAAGAAATCAGCGACCCGTACGATGTTTTTCAGTCCAATTTTCAGGTGGAGAACCAACAGTTCGTGATGATCTACCAGAGATAATCAAACTTGCTTATGATATGGGATTTATTCAAATACAAATAGCTAGTAACGGTATTAGACTTGCTAAAGATCTAGAGTTTACAAGAGAACTCTATAATGCAGGACTTACCACTATTTACTTACAGTTCGACGGAATTAAAAAAGAAACTTATGAAAAAACACGAGGTTTCAATGCATTCCCAATTAAAGAAAAGGCAATAGAGAATTGTAGGACTGTGGGCATTAGAAGTATTGCATTAGTTCCAACCCTTGCAAAAGGAGTGAATGATGATCAAGTTGGAGATATGATCAGGTTTGCAACTGAGAACCTTGATGTTGTTAAAGGTATTAATTTTCAACCTATGTCTTTCACAGGTAGAGTTGATGAAAGTACTCGTGAAGAAAATAGGATCACCATTCCAGACGTGGTTAAGTTAGTAGAAGAACAAACCGATGGTCAGGTGGGAAAAGATGCTTGGTATCCAGTCCCTTTTGTTGTTCCAATATCTAATTTTATAGCGAGTGTTCGAGAAGGATACCAGATACCTAAATTGACGTGTCATCCTCATTGTGGTGGTGGTACTTACATCTTTGTTGATGGAGATAAGCTTGTACCAGTTACTGATTTTGTCGATGTGGAAGGATTAACAGAATACCTCGACAATGTCTCAACCGAACTAGAACATGCTTCTGGTGTCAAATATAATCTTTTAAAAGCTAAATCGATCTATAAGATCACTTCGTTCATAGATCCAGAAAAAGCACCAAAGAATGTAAATGTATATGACCTTTTTAAGAACTTCTTTACTCAAGGTGACATTAATGCAACCAAAGAGTTTCATAGGAAAACCCTATTCTTAGGCTCAATGCATTTCCAGGACCTTTACAACTTTGATGTGGGAAGATTACAGCGTTGTGGAATACATTACGCAACACCTGACGGAAAATTAATACCGTTTTGTTCCTATAATCCATTATACAGAGATGAAATAGAACGCAAGTTCTCAAAACCAATAAAGAATTAGAAACATGTAAATCTTTTTCAATCTTTAATAGAAGTTGCACTGTTAGCAAACTGTATTGTTACCTTCAAATGGTTTGCCTAATTAGTTATTAGAATAGGTTCAGATGAAGAGTTATTTAATAACTCAAATTAACCTGTATGATATAAATAAAGTATAGAAGAGGATGAGTACAGATTTTGCTCAACCTCTGTGAACTACTCCTGAGCTAAAGACTCAGGTGCTTCCTTCGACCGATTCCTTGAGGAATCTGATATCACAGTTCATACCCAACTGGAAAGGCAACGAACT
>Ga0207421_10005422_pt1 | contig 14274 bp, 13 predicted proteins | sample SodLakKL_010_SED_4_FD_187542 | JGI IMG/M metagenome (GOLD analysis project Ga0207421, IMG submission 187542) | Alkaline sediment microbial communities from Lake Tanatar, Kulunda Steppe, Russia - 8KL_010_SED (SPAdes) (version 2) | ecosystem: Environmental > Aquatic > Non-marine Saline and...
GCCCCGGCAACCGGGGGTCAGGTTCCCCAACCCGCGGGGTGAACCGCGGTGGGTTCGGGGCCCGCGGCAGCATGAGAGGCTCCGGAGCGGGGAGCTCAGGGGGTGGGGACCACGGGCTTCCACACCGGCCGGCTGTCCTCGAAGGCGGTGATGTCGGCCTCGTGCTCAAGGGTGAGCCCGATGTCGTCGAGCCCGTTCAGCAGGCAGTGCTTGGTGTGGGGGTCGATCTCGAAGGGCTCCTCCACGCCAGGCACCTCGCCCACGCCAGGCGCCCGGACGAGCTGGGCCTCGAGGTCCACGGTCACCTCGACGTCCGGGTCAGCCTCGACCAGCGCGAACAGCTGCCGGGAGACCTCCTCGCTGACCGGTGCGCACACGATCCCGACCTTGCCGCAGTTGGTGCGGAAGATGTCGGCGAAGCTCGGCGCGACGATCGCGGTGAACCCGGCGTCCTCGAGCGCCCAGGGCGCGTGCTCACGGGACGAGCCGCAGCCGAAGTTGCGCCCCGCCAGCAGCACGTTCGCGCCCGCGTGCTCCGGCATGTTCATCGGGAACTCGGGCTTGGGGGTGCCGTCCTCCTCGTAGCGCCACTCGGCGAAGGCGAAGGGCCCGAACCCGGTGCGCTCGATGCGCTTGAGGTACTGCTTGGGCACGATCTGATCGGTGTCGACGTCGTTGGCGTCGATCGGGCAGGCACGGCCCGAGACGATGCTGACGGGTTCCATCTGGGGCTCCTTGCGGCGGTGGGACGCGCGGACGGCGGCGTCGGCAGCAGCGGGACAGGCAGCGGGATCAGGGAGAGGTCACGGCGGCGGCCGCCGGGGCGGGGTCAGGACGGGAAGTACTCGCGGACGTCGACGATCCGGCCCTCGATCGCGGCGGCGGCCGCCATCGCGGGCGAGACGAGATGGGTCCGGCCCTTGAACCCCTGACGGCCCTCGAAGTTGCGGTTGGAGGTGGAGGCCGCGCGCTCCCCCGCCGCCAGCTGGTCCGGGTTCATGCCCAGGCACATCGAGCAGCCCGGGTCGCGCCAGTCCATGCCGGCCTCGATGAGGATGTCGGCGATGCCCTCGGCCTCGGCGGCGGCCTTCACGAGCCCCGAACCCGGCACGACCATCACCTCGACGTTGTCGGCCACCTTGCGGCCCTTGACCACCTCGGCGACCGCACGCAGGTCCTCGATGCGGCCGTTGGTGCAGGACCCGATGAAGACCTTGTCGAGCTCGAGGTCACCGAGCGCCTCGCCGCCGGAGATGCCCATGTAGTCGAAGGCGCGCTGCCATTGCTTGGCTGTGCCCTCGTCGGGGGCTTCCTCCAGCACCGGGATGCGCTCGCCGATCTTGATGCTCTGTGCCGGGGTCGTACCCCAGGTCACCGTCGGCGCGATCTCGGCCGCATCGATGTGGACGGTGCGGTCGAACGCGGCACCCTCCTCGGTGGCCAGCGACCGCCACGCCTCCAGGGCCTGGTCCCATGCGGCGCCCTTCGGCGCCAGAGGCTTGTCCTTGAGGTAGGCGAAGGTGGTCTCGTCGGGTGAGATGAGTCCGGCCCGTGCGCCACCTTCGATCGACATGTTGCACACCGTCATCCGCCCCTCCATGGAGAGGTTGCGGACCGCCTCGCCGCGGTACTCGATCACGTGACCGACACCGCCGTCGACACCGATCACGCTGAGCACGTGCAGGATGAGGTCCTTGGCGACGGTGCCTTTGGGCAGCGCACCCTCGACCTCGATCGCCAGCGTCTGTGGCATGCGCTGGGGCAGGGTCTGGGTCGCGAGCACGTGCTCGACCTCGGAGGTGCCGATCCCGAAGGCCAACGCGCCGAAGGCCCCATGGGTGGCGGTGTGGGAGTCCCCGCAGACGATCACCGCGCCCGGCTGGGTCAGGCCGAGCTCGGGGCCGATGATGTGGACGATGCCCTGGTTGCGGCTGCCCATCTCGAACAGCTTGATGCCGAAGTCCTCGCAGTTCTGGCGCAGCGCCTCGATCTGCTTCGCGGACAGCTCGTCGGCGATCGGCAGCTCACCGCGGGTCTGGCGCGGGTCGGTCGGCACGTTGTGGTCCATCGTGGCGATGGTCCGGTCCGGGCGCCGGACCGGACGCCCGGCCACCCGCAACCCCTCGAAGGCCTGCGGCGAGGTGACCTCGTGGACGAGGTGCAGGTCGACGTAGAGGAGGTCCGGCAGGCCCTCCTGGGACCTGACCAGGTTGCGCTCCCAGATCTTCTCGACGATGGTCTTCGGCTGCATGCTCCGGTTCCTTACGTCTGCGGTCGAACGGGGACGGGCGATCCGCGGAGGGGCCGTCAGCCTCCCCACGTCGTGGGCGCCGAGGTGGCGCTCAGCTGGTCCAGCGGCTGGTCGCGCCGGGGGCGACCGAGCGGTAGTCGACCTCCTCGGGACGCTGCACCTCGACGGTGACCTCGCCCGAGCCGGTGGACTCCGTGTACGCGGCGGCCACGTCGGCGACCAGCCGTGCTTCCTCTTCGGGGGTGTGCTCGGGCGGGACGTTCACCCGGATCACCGTCATGATGCTGCCTCCTGGTCGGTGCCGGATCGGTGGGGCGCCGACGTCACCGTCGGCGCCCCGGACCGATCAGGGCTTGAACTCGGGTCCGCGGTGGACCAGCCGACGCGATCGGTTCAACGCGTCGACGTAGGCCCGTGCGCTGGCCTCGACGATGTCGGTGGAGACGCCGCGCCCGGTGAAGCGCTGGTTGTCCTCCACCTCGACGGTCACCGTCACCTCGCCGAGGGCGTCGATCCCCCCGGAGACGGCGGTGACCTGGAACGAGACCAGGGAGACCTCGTCCCGGCCGACGGCGTGGCGGATCGCGCCACAGGCCGCATCGACCATCCCGTCGCCGGTCTCGGTGGCGGTGACCACCGAGCCCGGCTCCTCACCGACCGCAGCCGCCACCTCGGCGTCCGCGAGCCGGATCCCGACCGTCGCCCGGGGCGGTGCGACGGTCCCGCCGGCGACCTCGAGCGAGATGAGCTCGTAGTCGTCGGCGGCCTTGATGTGCGTCTCGGAGATGACGATGGCTTCCACGTCCTCCGAGCTCACGATGCCCTTGCGGTCGGCGAGCTCCTTGAAACGTCGGAAGGCGTTCTGTCCCTCCGCCTCGTCGAGTTCGAAGCCGAGGTCGTCGACCGCGGCGAAGAAGGCGTGGCGACCGGAGTGCTTGCCCAGCACGATCTGGGAGCCGTCGGCGCCCACGTCCTCACTGGCCATGATCTCGTAGGTGAGCCGGTCGGCCAGCACCCCGTGCTGGTGGATGCCCGACTCGTGGGCGAAGGCGTTGGCCCCCACCACGGCCTTGTTCTTCTGCACGCCGTAGCCGGTCAGGCTGGAGACCAACCGGGAGGTCCGGGTCAGCTCCGGGGTGTTGACGGCGTGGTCCACCCCCAGCAGGTCCGCCCGGGTGCGGATCGCCATCACGACCTCCTCGAGCGAGCAGTTGCCGGCCCGCTCACCGATGCCGTTGACGGCGACCTCGACCTGGCGGGCACCGTTGCGCACCGCCTCGAGGGAGTTCGCGACGGCCAGGCCGAGGTCGTTGTGGCAGTGGACGCTGAGCACCACGCCCCGCGCGTCGATGGCGGGGATGCGGCGGCGCAGCTCGGCGATCCAACCGCCGAAGTCATGGGGCAGGGCGTAGCCGACGGTGTCGGGGATGTTGACCGTGGTAGCGCCGGCCTCGACGGCGGCGGCGACGATGTCGACGAGGAAGGGGAAGTCGGTACGCGTGGCGTCCTGGGGGGAGAACTCGACGTCATCGGTGTAGGACCGCGCCAGCTCGACCGCGCGGATCGTCTGCTGGAGGATCTCGTCCTCGGAGGCCTGCAGCATGTAGCGGCGGTGGATGTCGGAGGTCGACAGGAACGTGTGGATGCGGTGACGCTTCGCGGGTGCCAGCGACTTCGCGGCGGCCTCGATGTCGCCGGGCATCGCCCGGGCCAGCGCGGCGATCACCGGCGGCTCGCGATGATCGGTCTCTCCCTCTCCACCCCCCGGGCCGCGGGCGGCGCGGGGCGCGTTGCCCACCACCTCGGCGACGGCCATGACCGCGTCGAAGTCGCCCGGCGATGCGGCCGAGAACCCCGCCTCGATCACGTCGACCCGCAGGCGGGACAGTTGCTCGGCGATCTCCACCTTCTCCCGCGCGTCGAGGGAGATACCGGGTGACTGCTCACCGTCACGAAGGGTGGTGTCGAAGATGGTGACGTCGCGGCCTGTGGCCACGATGGCCTCAGCGGCCTGGTCGGTGTCGACCGGTGTGCTCATGGGTCCTGCTCCTGCTCCCGCACGCTGCGGTGCTCGCGCCTGTCCTTGTGAAGGTCCTCCGCGTCACCGTCGTCGTGGGGTCAGGACGGCGCCGCGGCATCAAAGGACGAGCAGCAGGAAGAGGCCCAGGATGAGGGCCTGGAGCGCGTGCAGCAACCCGCGACCGGCGTCGGCCGGATCGAGAACGGGGCTGGAGATGTCGCGCATGCCGGCGAGTATGACGTCCACCTCCCCTCGGATGCAAACGCCACCGCGCGCTGAGCGGCCCATCGCGTGCGCCACACCTCACCGTGCGGAGGTGTTCACCGGCGCCACAGGGACGACACGTTGCCCACCCGGGCTGCACACCCATTAGCGTCCCGCCCATCCGACCGACGCCAAGACCGACGCTGAGGCCGACGCCACGATGGTTCCCCCCGCGACGCCGAGCGACCCTGCGGCGCTCGAACCGCCGCTGCTCTCCGACGCCCGTACCACGGCGCTGCAGGCCGCCTCTCACGCCGACATCGAGGTGGAGGACGCCCACACCCACGCGCGGCTGCGCGACGCGGTCCTGCTGTTCGATGAGGTGTGGGGGCGCAACGCCCAGGCCGGCAGCATCTTCGCCCCGGAGGCGCTGACCGCCCTGGCGCACGCCGGCGGGCAGGTCTCGCTCGCACGCCGCCGCGCCGACGCACAGGTGGTCGCGGCCACCGCCGCGTTCCTCGGCCGGGACCACGTGACGGGCACGGTGCACCTGCACTCCCACGTGACCGGCGTCGTCGCTGGCGAGGAGAGCCGCGGCATCGGTCGAGCGATGAAGTGGCACCAGCGGGCCTGGGCACTGGAGCGGGGCATCCGTGAGGTCCGCTGGACCTTCGACCCGCTGATCCGCCGCAACGCGGTGCTCAACCTGGCCCTGCTCGGCGCCGGGGTGAACCGCTACCTCGTCGACCTCTACGGCCCCATGCCCGATGCCCGCAACCACGGGCTGCCGACCGACCGGCTCGAGGCCAGCTGGGATCTGACCGCCCCGCGGGTGCGTGCCGCAGCCGAGGGCCGGGTGGCCACGCCGGACGTCGAGGCGCTGCGGGGCGCAGGTGCCCAGACCCTCCTGGACGTGGGCGAGAACGAGGAACCGGTCCACACCCCGACCACCGCCCCCCGCCGTCTCGTGCGCATCCCAGCCGACATCGAACGGCTGCGCCGCGAGGCACCCGAGGTCGGCCGGGCCTGGACCGAGGCCATGCGGGCCACCCTGGGAGCGGCGCTCGGTGCCGGCGCCCGCCTCACCGGCTGCACCCGTGACGGCTGGTACGTGCTGGCCGAGCCGGCCGGGGTGCGTGAGCTCGCGGACCGACGGTGAGATCCACGCGCCCGCTCCCGCCCGTCGCGGTGACCGCCGTCGACCTGGTCCGGGTCGTGATGCCGCTGGTGCGGCCCTTCACCACCTCCTTCGGCCGCCAGACGGTGCGGACGGTGCTGCTGGTCCGGATCCGGGGCGGCGCGGCCGACGACACCGAGGTGGTCGGCTGGGGCGAGTGCGTGACCCCCGCCGCGCCGGTGTACTCCGAGGAGTTCACCGACGGAGCTGCGCTGGTGCTGCGCGACCACCTGGTCCCGGCCCTGCTGCGCGATGGACGGGAGGTGGGTGCGGAGCACGTCGGTGGGCGGCTGCGCCACCTGCACGGCCACCGGATGGCCCGGGCGGCTCTCGAGGTCGCCGTGCTCGACGCCCAGCTCCGCGCCGTCGACCGGCCGCTCGCCGACCACCTCGGCGCCGTCCGCGACCGCGTTCCCGCGGGCGTCAGCGTCGGGATCCCCGACGGCGGGACGGACGCCCTGCTCGAACAGGTGGCCGGTTACCTCGCCGAGGGCTACCTGCGCATCAAGGTCAAGGTCGAGCCAGGGTTCGACGTGGCCCCGGTGACGGCGCTCAGGGAGGCCTTCGGCGCGGTGGCGCTGCAGGTGGATGCCAACGCCGCCTACGACGCCGACGCCCCCGACCACCTCGCCGCTCTGGACGCCCTCGATGAGCTGGGTCTGGAGATGCTCGAGCAGCCCTTCGGGCCCGCGCGGCTCCGCGACCATGCCCGGCATGCCCCGAGGTGGCGCACCCCGGTGTGCCTGGATGAGTCGATCCACGACGCGGCCGACGCCGCCGACGCGATCGCGATGGGGGCCTGCCGGATCGTCAACATCAAGCTCGGTCGGGTCGGAGGCCTGGTCGAGGCGGTCGCGATCCGGGACCGGTGCCAGGAGGCCGGGGTCCCCGTGTGGTGCGGGGGCATGCTCGAGACCGGCATCGGTCGTGCGGCCAACGTGGCGCTGGCCGCCACCGAGGGGTTCGACCTACCAGCGGATACTTCCGCGTCCGATCGCTACTGGGCCGAGGACCTGACCGAGCCGTTCCACCTCCTCGACGGGCATCTGGCGGTACCGACCGGCCCCGGCATCGGCCGCGAGCCCCGTCCCGAGGCCCTCCGGGACGCCGAGGTGGAGCGTTTGTCCGGCTGAAGCTCAGCCGACAGACGGTGGTCGGGTCAGGTCGGGTCAGGTCGGGTCAGGTCGGGTCGGGTCGGGTCAGGTCAGGTCAGGTCGCGTCGGCGACCGTCGCGACCCGGGAGCCGCTACGCAGGGTCTCCTTCGCCACGCGACCGATCCGGGCCACCCGCTCCTCGTCGACCGGGTCGTCGAGCTCCGCGCTGGCCAGGACCCGGTCGATCTGAACCGCGACCACCTCGCCCCGGTCCGCACTGTCCGCCACGTGCTCCGCGACGTCGATCAGCAGCGTGAGCAGCGCCGCGAGCACCTCCGGATCCGTGCGGCCGTAGCGCCGTGCACCCCCGACGGCCAGTTCGAGCAGCGCGGCGAACCCGGGCCGCGGCGCCGCCACCCGGACCTGGCCGTCCTCGTCCTCGACGACGTCGTCGCCCAGGGGATGGGCGGCGTAGCGGCACAGCACCGACGACATCTGGGTGACCGCCAGCGCGGCCGTGGTCGGATCGTTGATCCCCGGTGACAACGCTCGGGTCGCCACGTCCTGGAGCTGGCGGAGCCCGAAGGCCAGGTCGGTGGACTCGGTCCGGTCGATCCCGAGGTAGACGTGGCGGTGGACCAGGGCCGACAGCTCGTCCCGGCCACCCGGGCCGGTGTCGTCGTCGTTCCCCCACCCCCAGGCCAGGGTCGTCCCCTTCGTGACCCAGTCACCGAGCGTCGGCCGCAGCCGGAGCCTGACCCCCGCGGCGCGGGCGGCGTCGGAGAGGCGGTCGATGTCGACCAACTGGAGGAAGCCGTCACGCCGCGCCCAGACGGGGACGGCACCGGCGGGGGGATCCGGGGCCAGGCGGTCGGGGATCGTCTCTCGGTCACCCGGGACCACCGCGAGCTGCTGCGTGCTGAAGGTGACGATCTCGTGCATCACCACGTCCACGCGCAGGTGTTGGGTGACGTAGTGGATGAAGTAGAGCAGCAGGCCGACCGCCACGAAGGACAGCACCAAGGCCGCGGTGACGGCGAGCCGAGGCACGAAGGCGTCGATGCCCTCCCCTTCGGAACGGACCAGGCGCAGCACGCCCACGGAGAACACCGCCGAGCCGACCATCCCGCTCATGACCAGCTGGACACGTCGGCTGCGCAGGAAGGTCCGCAGCAACCGGGGGGTGAACTGCGAGGCGGCCATCTGCAGCGCGACGACCGTCAGGGAGAACACCAGCGCGAGCACGGTGATCGTCGCGCCCGCCAGCTGGGAGAGGATGGCGCGGGCGCCGTCCGGGGTTCCTCCGAACACCAGGTCCGGGGGGAGCCAGGTCGGCAGCGGCTCCAGCTCTGCCAGCAGCGGCGGGAGCACCACCGCGATCAGGACCGTCAGCGTGGGGACCAGCCACAGCGAGTCGCGGAGCTCGTCCCACCAGCCGCTCAGCCTGACGTCCACCGCCACGGTCATCCCCTCGGTCCGTCGCTGGGTGAGGCTACGTCGCGGCGACGATGGCCGCCGGGCGCGGCGGACGCGCACCGCAGGGAAGCCTGACCGGCCGGTGGGCGTTCAGTGAGCGCTACCGTCCCGACTCCCCCGCGATCGAACGGCCGCGTCAGCCCGATCGCCGCCGTCGATGCCCGAGAGGCCCCACCACCGTGACCTCGCTGCTGCTGCCGCTGGCCCAGATCCCCTCCCCGCCCCGGCCCGGGATCGAGCTCGGGCCCCTGGACCTGCGCATGTACGGCGTCCTGATCGCGGTCGGCGCGTTCCTGGCGCTGCAGCTCATGGTCAAGCGCTACGAGCGGTTCGGGGGCTCACCCGAGATCGCCGAGAAGGCCGGCCTGCTGGCCCTGCTCGGCGGGCTGCTCGGTGCCCGCATCGGCTACATCATCCCGCGTTTCCTGGAAGACGGTGCCCACGGCGCGGCCTACATCACCCGACCCGCGGACATCCTGGCGATCTGGCAGGGTGGGCTGGCGTTCTTCGGCGGGCTGGTCGGAGGGGCGCTGTTCGTGATCGTCTACGTCCGCGCCAAGCGTGCCGACATCCCGGCCATGATGGACGCGGTCGCTCCCGCGTTGCCGCTGGCCCAGGCGATCGGGCGGTGGGGGAACTACTTCAACCAGGAGCTGTTCGGCCGCCCCACGGACCTGCCCTGGGCGCTGGCGGTGAGCGACCGGGTCGCGGAACGCGCCGGCTACCCGCCGGGCACCACCTTCCACCCGACCTTCCTGTACGAGTCGCTGTGGAACCTCGCCCTGGTGGGTGTCCTCCTGTGGCTCGACCGGGCCGGGAAGCTCCGACGGCGTGGCTCCCTGCTGTTCGTCTACCTGATCGGCTACGGCATCGGCCGTGGCTGGATCGAGACGCTGCGGATCGACACGATCGAGCGGTACTTCGGGCTGTCCCGCAACAACTGGATCGCGATCGCCGTCGTACTGCTCGGCGTGGTCGGCCTGGTGTGGTGGGAGCGGAAGGGGCCCGGCCAACGACTGGACGGCCGCACCGACACCGACTGACCCGATCGCCGCGCCACGCGGTGTGGGCTACACCCGACCGGAAGGGAGCTCGACCATGTGCAGCAAGGCCACCTGCCGCGCCTGCGGCAAGACGACCTGGACGGGCTGCGGCCAGCACGTCACCCAGGTGATGGCGCGGGTACCGCGCGACCAGCAGTGCACCTGCACCGATGCCGAGCGTCGTGCCGCCGCCAGCTCCGGTGGCGGCTGGTTGTCGAAGCTGCTCGGCCGCTGAGCCGGGACGACGCACCGACGACGGGGCCGCTCAGACGGCGGCGAACCACCCCATCGCGCCCCGGTCGGCCAGGCTCGACTGGTGCGGATGGAACATGTAGCGGCCCGGTTCGGGCAGGGTGAACTCCACGATGGCCCGCTCCCCCTGGGTCAGCGCCACGATGTCGGTGTGCTCGTCGGGCTCCAGGGCGGTCCCGGAACGGAAGACGTCGAAGGTCTGGGCGTGGAGGTGGAAGGACGCGATCGGGTCGTGCTCGAGCAGGTTGACGAGGTAGACCCGGACCAGCTCCCCCACCGGCACGCGGATCGGGAACCGGTGGTAGGCGCCAGCCACGCCGTTGAAGGCCACCAACTCGTTGCGGCCGTCACCATCGAGGTCCCAACCACCGAGCACCAGCACGACCTCCAGTGCCGGTGGCCTGCCACCCGGCGGGTCAACGATCATCGCGCCGTACAACCCGCGGCCGATGTGCTCGGCGATCGGCGCGGTGTGGCAGTGGTAGGGGTGCAGCCCGAAGGGCTCGGCGACCACGTCGTAGGTGAACTCCCCGCCGGGCGGGATCGGCTCCCAGCCGTCCATGGCCGGATCGTGCCGGCCATGGAGGTGGACGTTGTGGGCGTGGGAGGTGTGGTTCGCCATACGGATGCGGAGCCGGTCGCCCTCGGTGGCACGCAGGATCGGACCCGGCACCGAGCCGTCGTAGGTCCACGCATCCACGATGACCCCGTCACCGACGGCGAGCTGGCGCGCCGTCACCGACAGGTCGTAGGTGCGGGTGACGCCACGGCGGCCGTCGGGCGGCGGGGGGAAGGTGACCGCGTCGAGGTCGGCCTGGGTGAGCGAGGTCGGTGGCGCGGTCGCATGGCCGTAGAGACCGTGCTGCGTTCCGGCCGAGCTACCCACCACCGCCGATGGCGGCTCCGCGGCCCCGTAGACGTGGTGTTCCGGTCCGCGGTCCTCGGCGGCAGCCAGCGCGTGACGGTGCGGGATCAGCTCGTGACCGAGCACCCCACCGCCCACCGCGAAGGCCCCGGCGATCCCGGCACGCCGCAGGACGTCCCGGCGGCTCCACCCCGCCGGTTGTTCCTCGGCGGCGTCCGGCTCGGAGGTGGGTTCCCCGTCCATCAGCCTGCGGCGCCCATGCCTGCGGTGACCCCGAGCACCGCGAGCCAGGCCAGCACCCCGCCGCCGACGTAGGTCGCTGCCAACCACCGTGGGACCGACGGGCTGACCAGCAGGTACCCGGCCGCACCGACGACCGGGACGACCAGCACCACCAGCGACCAGCCGACGGCCGCCCCCCTGCCCAGCTCCGCCCCCTTCACCCGCGACGACAGGTCCCACAACGCGACGGCGATCCAAGCCGCCAGCACGGCGAAAGGCAGCACCGTCGCGTACAAGCCGATGACCACCTGCAGCGCACCCATCACGTGACCTTCCGTCGTCGTGCGTCGTCGGACCTCACAGCAGCCCCCCCAGCACCGCGGCCATTCCCAGCAGCAGGCCCAGGACCAACGTGGCGCCGACGACGCTCATCCACCGCAACCACCGCGGCAAGCTCGCGCCACCGGCCAGCAGGTAGGCGGGTGCACCGAGGAAGGGGATCACCAGCACGCCTGCGGTCCAGGCGACCGTGGCCCCGACACCCAGGTCGTCGCGACGCGCGAGGTCGAGCAGCGCCAGCGCCACCCAGGAGGCGAACAGCGCGAAGGGTGCCAGCCAGCCCAGCACCCCGAACAGCAGGGAGAACCCGCCCAGACCGAGCGGCACCCCGCCCACCAGCGGCACGGAGCCCCGGTCGACGACCAGCTCCGCCGGCGCGTCGGGCACCTCGATGTCGTCGAGGTCCAGCCCGAAGCCGGCGAACACGTCCACCGCCGGGACCACGGGCGCATCGACGCCGCCCGGGAGCGGTGGCTGGTCAGGCGGGTGGGGAGTGTCGCGGTGGTCGTTGACCGGTTGGACGCCGAACTCGCTCTCGGCCACCAGGCCCACGAAGGACAGGGTCGGCGCCAGGTGGTACCGCGACGGGAGGCGGAACGCGCCACGGTCGGGATCGGCGGGCCCGGCCTGCGCCCCCGAGGCCGCATCGGGCCCGCAACCGGCGGTCGTCTCCAGGGCGCCGGGCACCGTCCGCGAGGGCGTGTTGCCGTCGAAGCAGTTACCCGTCAGCGCCGGGCCGGCCAGCACGAGGTCGGCGTACCCGGACCCCTCGATCACGTTGTCGGTGACGACGTTGCCGCCGCTCATCCAGAAGTTGCGGCTGAGGTTCGGCCCGACGGTCACCGCGCTGCGCTCGTGGTTCACGATCCGGTTGCGGGTCACCAGCGTGTCCATCCCACCGGTCAGCAGCACCCCGTTGCCGAAGGCCGACCACTGCAGGCCGAGCGCCGGGGCCTCGCGGCTGTCGTTGTCGTGGATCAGGTTGCCGGCGATCGTCACGCGACCGAAGGGTGGCAGCCGTTGGGAGTCGAGGGTGTTCGGCACGATCCCCGAGACGTTGTGCCGCCACACGGAGTCGACGATGAAGACCTCGGAGGCGTTGGTGCCGGAGTAGCCCATGCCGTTGTTCTCGGCGATCACGTCGGTCAGGACCGCGTCACACGGGTCGCACTGCCCGACGTAGAAGCCGGCGTCCTTCGAGCCGCTGGCGTAGCTGTGCTCGAACAGTCCGTCGGTGGAGTCGAAGGCGTAGATGCCGTAGATCGCGTTGTTGATCGAGGTGAGGTAGGAGCCGCGGTAGCCACGCACCTCGGTCCAGTAGATGCCGTTGCCGGTGGTGTTGCGGACGGTGAGGTTCTCCACCGCGACGCCGTCGGCAGCGACGGTGTTGATGCCGATCGGGCGCTCGTGTTCGCCGTCGACGATGACGTCGTTGCGGTCGGTGCCCCGGATGGTCAGATACGGCGTTGCGATGTCGACCTGTTCCTTGTAGACGTAGCGACCATCGTCGGCGAGGTACTCGGGGGTCTCCGGCGCCGGAGCGATCAGCACCAGGTCACCGGGGTCGGCGGCATCCACGGCGTTCTGGATCGTCGGATGCTCCTGCGGTACCCGACGGGTCACACCGGTCCACTCCGTGACCTGCTCCTCCGGGGCGTCATCCCCCGCCGCCTGGAAGTCCACGTCGCCGACCACCAGGGTCGCGGCCATCCCTGACGTACCGTCAGGCGGTGCGTGCAGGGAGCAGTAGAACCGGTAGACGCCGGGCTCGTCGAAGGTGACCACGACCTCCTCGTCCGGCTCCATCAGGTCGAACCGCTCGCCGCCGGCCGCCTCGCCGGTCGACCAGGCACCGTCGACGTCGATCGCGTTGTGCGGCACGACCCCGCGGTTGCGGAAGCGCACGGCCTCGCCTTCCGCGATGCGGGTCACCTCACGGTCGAAGAAGTTGTCCTCCATGTCGATGGTGCTGGCGACCTCAGGGGCGCTCGAGCACGCCCCTACGAGCACCGCAAGGGCGGCGAGGGCGAGCGCCGCGCCGAGCCCGACCCCAGGACCGGACCCACGTCTGCTCCACACCACCGTCCGTCTCCCACGCCGACCACACCCACCACTGGCGGGCGGAACGGTAGCAAGCGATGCGTTCCGTGGGCGACCGCGCCGGTCCGCGACCGCGGGGTCGGGAACCGGTCAGCAGTGTCCGGTTCTCGACCCCGCTGCGCCTCCGTGGACGTCGCGGGGCAGGAAACCGGACAGCGGTGGCCGGCTCCCGACCCCGCCGCGAGGTCACGCACCGGTCAGCAGTGTCCGGTTCTCGACCCGGCCGCGCCTCCGTGGACGTCGCGGGGCAGGAAACCGGACAGCGGTGGCCGGCTCCCGACCCCGCTGCGCCTTCGTGGACGTCGCGGGGCAGGAAACCGGACAGCGGTGGCCGGTTCCCGACCCCGCCGCGAGGTCACGGGAGCCGCGCTGCTCACCCGACCCGGCGCGGCAGACCGACGGCCACGTTCACGTCCCCGCCGTAACGCACGTGGGTGGGCGGGCGTCCCTCAACGTCGTAGCCGGCTGCCGTCGTGAGCCCGTCGTCGAGGTGGTGCAGGCGCGCATGGCGCAGGGGCCACGGGCCGTGGTCGACCAGCGACCGGCGCACGTGCCCGCGCGGGGTGGCGACGTACAGCGACCACCGGGCGGAGAGGAAGTCGTCGAGCGGCGTGCGCTCCGCCTCTGACACCCGCTCGCCGACCTCGACGACGACGTGGCTGCGGGTCCCGGCGGGAGCGGGCCACCGCCGCTCGGCGAGGTAGGCGATCCGCTCGCCTCGCTGCCCGATGCGCATCGCGGACCAGCAGTAGGGCAGCTGGTAGCCGAGCCGAGCGACCGCGGTCGGGGCCAGCCGCGTGATGTCGAGGGAGTGGAAGTACACCCCGCGGCCGCCGTCGGGTCCGACGACGTAGGTCCGCACGTTGGTCTCCGGGAAGGTGCCCTGCGGCAGGGGGACGCCCCGCGGCAACCGCCGGCTCCCCACCTTCGGCCAGGGGCCCAGCCCGATCCCGGCCATCCGGAAGGGGATCAACCCGACCCAGGCCCGGCCGTCGTGGACATCCGGCGACAGGCCCGCCGGCAAGGCGGTTGCCACCACCTCCGGATCGAGGTCCCAGTGGAGGTAGGTCAGCGACTCCCACCGCATGCGGAGCACGGGCGTCTCGACCGCCGCGGTCGGGGTGGCCTGGATCGGTTCGTGCACGGTGGTCTTCATGGCCACGCTTCGGAGCTGGGCGTCGCGGTGGCCGCCTCCAAAGCCACGCCCAAAGCCACGCCCAAAGCCACGCC
>Ga0207421_10005423_pt1 | contig 14274 bp, 13 predicted proteins | sample SodLakKL_010_SED_4_FD_187542 | JGI IMG/M metagenome (GOLD analysis project Ga0207421, IMG submission 187542) | Alkaline sediment microbial communities from Lake Tanatar, Kulunda Steppe, Russia - 8KL_010_SED (SPAdes) (version 2) | ecosystem: Environmental > Aquatic > Non-marine Saline and...
TTCTCACAGCTTCCAAGATCTTTTTCACCTGATCTTCAAGATACTTTTTGGCCTCTTGCTGTTCTCTCTGGAGCTTCTTCATCTCGGTAATATCTTGGAAATAGCCGACGGTCTTCACGATGTTACCATCGATATCTTCGAACGGAGTGGCGGTAACGAGCATTTCCATCGGAGTGCCGTCCTTTTTTTGGAATGTTAACCCGTAAGTCTCTGTCACACCCTCTTTTCTATTTTCGGTTTTCTGTCTGAGTTTTTTGAATTGATCTTCACTCATCAAGCTTGAAAAGCTCTTTCCCTCCAACTTTTCTTTAGAATATTCAAACTTGTCTGCCATATATTCATTGGCGAAGAGTATGTTATCCTCCAAGTCAGTGACGGCTATAGAGAGGGGAGCATTCTCGATCAAAGTTTCATTCCTGTTTTTACACTCCTCCAATTCTTCTCTGATCTTTTCTTTCTCCGTGATATCTTTCAAGATAACGAGTGCTCTAGAAGATCTGCCGCTCTCTAAGGGAATTATCGAGACCAAAAAGTGTTTTTTCCTGCCTTGACCCATCTCCAAACTTACTTCCCTATCATTGACCTTTTTTCCTTCCGTTGAAGCTCTATCGATCAAAGCAGTTACATCTTCAAAAATATCTTTTACATCGCTGTTAAGCAGGATCGTTTTCTCCGCTTCTAGACTTTTCGGCACCGCAGAATTCACTCGTTGTACGATCCCTTTCTCATCGACGATCATCATCGGTAAAATACCGCTTTCGAACAAGGAATCTATGTCATTCTTGTATGCTTGTTTATCTTCGATACATTTTTTCAATTTCTCTTGTTCCTCTTCGAGCTCCTTCTCGATACATCGGAGCTCTTCTCTAAGCTCTTCCTCTTTATTGTCAAATAAGCCCATGGTATGTGACCTGAAATAAAATAAGCTGGTTTAAAACTTTTTTCTTCATTTTCGAGGATGGAGGCCCTGTTTGATAGAGAGGATCATATACTTATATAGGTATGTCTGAACCATGCACCAGGTAAAAATAGAAGGTTTGATACCTTCATTGAACAATGGTCTTTTTGGACAGAGATCATACACCTTGATCGTGAACGATGAAGGTTGATTTTCACAGAGTAAACGAACTGATGAAAAAAGAGGACCGGAGGAACATGAGGAGATCAGAAGATAGAAGGTTTTCTGAGCGAAGTGGCCTCCTCATCTGCTTAACCGTTGGTTAGGAAGGTGACTTCTTAAGGAAAATGTTAAACTCGGTTTTGGGCTTCAAGGTCAGATGATAAATCAAGATCGAACTAAGCGGAGTTTGAAAACCATTGTTTGTTATCTAACAGAAAAAGAAAAGAAAAAGGTTTTTTACTCGCTCTTTTCGATAACAGCACTTGCGAGTTTCGAATGTGGTATGTGAACCGTCTTACCCATACTCGTTTCGAGTTCTACCGAGTAGCGTCCTACAGATTTTATTACGCCTTCGTAACCTTCTACTTCTATCTTGTCTCCTTCCTCCAAAGTCTGTCCGGACTGTATCGAACCCACGAGATTTAGGAAGACGTCTTTGGAACCGTAGGCGAATCCCACACCAAGTCCTAAGAAGACCGCCCCAACTGCTATCCCGAACACCAAGTACAGTATCGGCACTTCTATACCTATCTGAGCCAATGCCATCACGATAGCGATGTAGATTACCAGTGCTTGCACGCCTTTTGCTATGAATTGGATAAAGGGCAGATCCAATTCTCTTCCATGTTCCAATACCTTACCGTGCATCCAAGTCGCAACCCAGAAGCCGATTAGTCCTATGAAGATAGCCACTAATAGATTCGGGATCCAAAGTATTACAGTATTCACAAGTTCGGCGAGCTGATTGAACATGCCCTCTCTGTTAAGTATACCGACAGCGACCTGAACAAATATGAGCATTATGAACAGTTTCAGCACGTAGGAGATCACTTTCAAAGTGATCCCTTTCCGCTCTACCATCGATTCGACAGGTTCGATCAATCTATCGATTTCGAATTCCTTCAGCATCTTCATAGCGAAGTCGACCACGTAGTTTGTGACGACCAAACCGACCACTATCACCGCTAAGGCTGCTATCAACAGCGGTATTACCAACAGTACTGGATTTATGAAATCTGCAAGTATCGGTATCGCTATTATCTCCAGGGCTATATTTATGAAGAACAGCAGTATGAACACCTTAACGAAGATGTATATTATATCCATCAGAGATATACCGGCCTTATCGGTCATCTTGTCGACTTTCATAAGATCCTTTGACATCGGTGTCTTCCTGATGAAGTTCTTTAGGAACTTGACCGCCATCTCGGCCACGTAGAGCCCTATCACCACCACTATCACCGCTACGATCAACCGCGGTATGAACAGCACTATCGGTGTTAGAACATCTGTCAATGTCTGTATACCTGCATAATCCAAGGCTATCTGTAGGAATATCACGAAGATGAACCAGAAGAACAGTATCCCGATCAATCTAGAGACCGAATCGAGACCTAACTTTTTCACCTGCTTGCTGACACCTACTTTCTGCATCGCCCTTTCTACTCCGAGCTTCTTCAATACTCTAGCGACGATCCCACCGGCTATCTTTGCGATTATGTAGCCTACGATTACCACTACTATGAAGAACACTAGACCGGGGATGAACTCCAGAAAGCTCTCCCAGATATTATAGAATACGTCTTCCAGTGTTTCCATCACCAGTGGATCGGTTTCGGTTCTGATAGAGAAGAGTTCGATTTCTCCAAAATCTGCCTCCATCGCTGAAGCATTTCCCAAGCCCATAGTCATCACTAAAAACAGTATCAGACTATAGACTGCAATTTTACTTTTACCTAGCATTTATTAACACCCTATATCGGTATACTGATCATAATATATAAATATTGCTCTTATTATTACCTATGTGAAATGTTTTTTTACCCAGTAGAGTCTTCCAACCAATCAGGTTTATATATGATTAAGAGTGTATATGATCATGAAAAATCATACTAATAGTGGTGACATACATGATAGAAGGTAGAAAGTTTCCAAAGATAAAAGGTAAATCACTTTCAGGAAAAGAAGTAACGCTCCCCGAAGATATGGAAGGAGAGGTCATCTTGGTGGGGGTGGCCTTCAAACGAGAAGCTCAGGAGATGTTGGATTCTTGGGTCGAATATTTCGATATCCTTTGCGAGGGAAAGAAGGACATCTACGAACTACCGATCATCGAAGGATCTCTCTGGAAGATCTTTTCTAGTTTCATAGATAGAGGGATGAAATCAGGTATCTCGGAGGAGATGCATGATAAGGTGGTGACTCATTACGGTGACGCATCAGAGGTCAAGGAGAAGCTAGAGATCGAAGACGATGATCTTGGTTATGTCTTTTTACTGGCCGAGAACGGTCATATACTGTTCAAAGGCGAAGGTCACGCCGATGAGGAAGGTAAGAAAGAATTTTTAGAACATATAAAAAAGGTGTGTCCTCCCGAACACGAGTAGCGATGATCTCAAGATAAAAAGTAGAGGAATTTTTCCCGCCCGTTTCGCTCAACCGACCTAGAAAACAGATGTGGATACACTTGGATATAGAAAATGGAGCCGTACCGAAGTTCGTGATAATGATCCTGCTCACCATGGGAGCCTTCGGCGTGATGGGAGGAGGCCTAGTAGCTCCTGGTCTACCGACCATAGGTGGAGCATTCGATGTACCTGAAGAGCAGTACGGCTGGATCTTGAGCATCTATACTCTCTCCGCGGCGATAAGTTTACCGGTGATAGGATATTTCATAGACTCAGTCGGGCGGAAAAAGGTCGGGATCTCCTGTCTTCTTGTAGATGGTGGTGCGGGTCTGGCGATCATATTCGCTCCTAGTTTTTTCGTGCTTTTACTCCTCAGATTCTTACAGGGTATCGGTATAGCAGGTCTGGTTCCGGTAGCTATGACCGTGATAGGTGACTTGTTTTCGGGGGAACGTAGACTGCGATTGATGGGATATCTGACCGGGACTATATCTCTAGGAGCTGTGATCATACCGACATTAGGAGGCATCCTAGCTTCCATCGACTGGAGGCTCGTATTCGCTGTATATGGTTTTTCTTTGATATTGGCTCTAGCCTTTTATCTAACTCTGTCCGAGACGGATCCTAACAAAGATCTAAAAAAAACGGAACACAACTCTCCAATAAAATATGCCTCGTCTCTCTTATCAGTACTCAAGATCAGTAGAATAAGAAACATGATGATACACTCGCTAATCTTATATTTTCTTCTCTATGCTCTTGTAACCTTTCTTCCCATATACCTGGTAAGACAGCACATGTTCGATGAGATCTTCACAGGTTTAGCTCTATCACTCCAAGCGATCTTCTCAGCGGTGCTAGCTTCGAGAGCGAGTTTTATAGCACGATACATGGGCTGGAGAAAACGTGCCAGCTTTGGCTTCGGCTTGATGTCTATCAGTTTCCTTCTACTGCCGACCTGGCCTATAAACAGCTACCTGGTCAGCATCAGCTTCATCATATACGGGATCGGGATGGGGGTGACTTCTCCTACTATCTATCATCGCGTTACTCGTATCTCTCCGAAAAAACTCACAGGTTCCGTCATCTCTATCTTCAACACGATGAAATATGTAGGGATGACTCTCTCTCCTTTCTTGTTGGGGATCGCCCTGATCTTCACCGAGTTGAATATCGTCTTCATCGGCGTTGGGATGATGGCAGGGATCTGGGCGGTCTTCACGATGATTACTGAAGTTAGATAAATTCACGGACTCCTCGCAAAATCCGCGATGGAATGGATACACAAGGTGAAAGAATGGGGAGATGACTAGTCGAGAAAATCGTTACTCAACATCTACTCTAAAGCTTCAATCTATATCTCTCAACTTCGACTCATCCATGGTATTTTTATGAGTGAATTGTTCGACATCTCGCCTCTCAGAGGAGTATCTATCTTGATCAGGATACCCGAGTTGTAATATATCTGGTATGTCGATGTATTCGGGTATATCCAACAGATCTCTGAGCTTTTCGTGAACATCCAAAGGCTGCGTACCCCAGCTGAGTGAAAGCCCCAGAGAGGCGGCGACCAGACTCATATTTTGGACCATGGCCCCGATGCTTGCATTTATGACGAACTCTGCGGGCATCATATCCGGGTATGAATCGATGATACGAGTGTCTATGCAGACAGCTATGAGGACCGGTGGACTGGTATACATCTCCGGAAGGGAACTCAAACCCATCCCTTCCGCGTACATTTTAGCTATTTTTTTGATGGTGTCTTCATCTCTGATCACTATCAATTCCCACGGCTGTTTGTTCCCGCCTGAGGGAGCCCACCTTCCGGCCTCTAGTATTTTATCAAGGTCTTCTCCATCAACTTCTTTCGATCTGAACTTACGAGCGGTCCATCTTTTCCTCATCAGGTCTATCAGTTCATCTTCGTTCATATTTTCCCTCTAATCATTCGATATATTCTCCCTTAGAGATATCCATGGTTAAATAAATTTCCTAAAGTACGAACAATTGCAAGCCGTACATCAATGCGGCTGTTCCCACCCCAACAAGAACCATCTTCAACGCATAATAGGGAATAGATTCTCTGGCTATCCTACCAAGATATCCTCCTAAAACGGCCAATAGAATACCGGAAACGAACATAGATGAGTAATAAGCCGTATTCAACATCGGGATGATATCAAACGTAGCTAAGAAGAACGGGATCGTCCCTAACATGGCGAACATGAAGGAAGAAAACCCATTCAAAAGAGAGATCACGAGAGACTCGCTCTGTATGTTCTTCTCCTGCACGGAGCCTTCCATATCTGTCAGCATCTTCGCTCTCAGCTCCTTGAAACCTCGAAGCCTCTGAGAAGTCTCTGTTATGTAGGCACCGGAAATACCCGAAGCCAGTAATCCAACGGCGGTACCTACACAGGCGGATATGACCACCGCTGGATTGTCAACCTGAGTGGAAAAAGAACCGACAGTTATACCTAAAACTGTAAGTACACCGTCAAAACCGTTCAAAACGATGTATCTTTGGGCTATATTCTCTCCACTCTTTTCGAAGAGAAGTTTTTCCTTCAACTTCTTGAACATCTGAAGAGTCACCTATTCTTCTCTCTATTAGGTCTGTTATCCCCAGCTAAAACGCCGTCAACTGAATGTATAGATGCTCCCAACTCTCTTGTTTTCTTTTTTACCTCCTTGTATTCGATATCTTCACCAAAAAGTATGATCTGGACCGTCTCAACTTCTTTATCCACCTCTTCTACCGAACTCTCTAGATAACTCACCGACTCCAGACTACACATCTCCTTGGAAAATTCGATGATCTCCGGTTCGTGCGGCTTCAATACGTCGAGAACCAATTTCTTTATTTTTGACATCTTGACACCCCTTCCTTGAGTATCTCAACCAGGAAAAATATAACTCACAAGCTTAATATATCCTTTTTGGCATAACAGATTGGTAAAAAACCTTGCAGCGCCTCATCGAGATGATAATACCCGCCGAAAGGTGGGAAAAAGCCTGTGAACTTCTAGAGGAAGACGAAAAGGTCTTGGAGTTCTGGTATGAAGAGATCGCGGAAGAAAAGATCGTGATCAAGATCTTAGTTGATGCTGAGAAGAGTCAAACGGTGATAGACAAGTTGAAAGATAACTTCAGCCATTATGATACTTTCAGGCTTCTCCTCTTCCGGGTAGAAGCATCATTACCAGTGGAGGAGGAAGAAAAACCAGAGGAAGAGGAGGAAACAGAAGAGGAAGAAGGGAAGGAGACTAGAGGAGTAAGTAGAGAGGAGATCTACGCTGAAGTTGAAGATCAGAGCGATCTGACCAGAGTTTATGTTCTCTTGACCGTTCTCTCGGCGATCGTCGCCTCTATAGGGGTCTTAAGAGATGATGTTGCAGTCATAATCGGGGCGATGGTAATAGCTCCTATGCTTGGGCCTAACATGGGACTTTCTCTTGCTACAACTCTTGCAGATTCAGACCTTGCAAGGAAAGCAGCAAAGACCGCTGCTATAGGCATATTCCTCTCATTTGTTGTTTCTGTAGCGTTAGGACTTATCCTCACTGTGAATCCAGAAACACCTCAACTAGCTGCTAGAACAGACATCGGTCTCCTTCAGGTGGTTCTCGCCCTAGCTGCGGGAAGCGCAGGCGCCCTAGCATACACGAAAGCTCTCTCCTCTGCGGTAATAGGGGTGATGGTCTCTTTGGCTTTGGTACCCGCTATCGCGGCTTCAGGTCTGCTCGTAGGCTCTGCATACTTCACAAAAGGATTCCAGGCGTTGGTACTTTTCTTCATCAACCTCATCTGTATCAATCTTTCAGGTGTACTCACGTTCATAACTCAAGGTTTCGAACCGAGTTCGTGGTGGGAGGCCGGTAAAGCTAGAAGGTTGACTAAAAAGGCACTTATCGTTTGGCTCAGTCTTCTTGCGATATTGATAGCCGGGATAATATACACGCAGTACTTCTAAAGAAAACTACCAAAAAAAATAAATCTAAAATAGAGATGTTTCGAGGCGAGTTACATGGAAGGAGAAAAAGGATATTACCAGATGTCCGTTAAAGAGACTTTGGACGAATTAGATACTTCTACTGAAGGTCTATCTCGGGAAAAAGCAGAGGAGAGATTGGAAAAATACGGTAAAAATGAACTCACAGGAAGAGTACAGACTCCTAAATTGTTACTATTCTTATCTCAATTCAAAGAATTGCTTGTCGTGGTACTCATCATAGCTGGCGTGATCTCGCTATCATTGGGTATTTTCTGGGGTGATTCCGGCAGTTTGAGAAGTGCCGCCGCGATGTTCATAATAGTGGTTATAAACGCCGTGATAGGTTTTGTCCAGAAATACAAAGCTGAGCAGATTATAGAAAAATTGAAATCACTCATCAAATCTCCAGCTCAAGTCAAACAGGATGGCAAATGGAAGGAGATAGATCAGGAAGAATTAGTTCCTGGAGACATAATAAAGGTTGAAGAGGGAGATAAAATACCCGCTGATATTAGGGTTGTCAAATCTTTTAATCTCAAAACTAATGATTTTTCGCTGACAGGTGAGTCGATGCCTCAGGAGAAACACAGTAACCCTGTCATGGAAGAAGTAACTCTCGCGGACAGAGACAATATGGCTTATGTTGGAACAACTGTAGCGACAGGAAACGGAACCGGTGTGGTTACCGCGACAGGTATGGAAACTGAGATGGGTAAGATAGCGGATATGACCGAAGAGACCGGAGAACTCAAATCTCCCCTTCAAGCTGAACTCGACCTGCTCGCGAGACACTTGACTTCTATCGTTGTGGTCATAAGCGTTGCACTTTTCTTCGTCGCTATATGGCAGGGTCTGCGCCCTGAAATAAGTCTTCTATATGCAGTAGGTATCGCAGTCTCAGCGGTACCACAGGCGCTGCCCGCTCAAGTGACCGTTGCCCTGTCAACAGGAAGTAATCGTTTGGCTAACAGGAACGCTGTTGTAAAGAACCTTTCTTCAGTTGAAACTCTAGGTTCTACCACGGTTATCTGTACGGACAAGACCGGTACTCTGACAAAGAACGAAATGACAGTCAAAAATATATGGTTCGACGATGAAGAGTACAAGCTCACCGGATTGGGATATAAACCCAACGGTACCATATTGGACGAAGATGAAAACGAACTATCTCAAGAGCAGATAAATGAACTTGAGATATTCATGGACGCCGCGACCCTGGCTTCTACAGCGGAGATACACGAGCCAGATGATCAACACGATAGTTGGTATTCAGTAGGTGATCCAACCGAGGCCGCTTTGGTCGCGATGTCAACGAAATTAGGTACACGCCATGAAAGAGAAGATGAGAAAAACCCTGAGATCATCGAATTCCCCTTCGATTCAGAAAGGAAAAGGATGAGCTCAGTAAGAGATATAGGTGAGGATTATGAGGATGAAAAAGTGGCGGAGGCCTTCGAGGGCGACACTGAAGGGATGAGAGTCCTAGCCATGAAGGGGGCAACGGATAGTGTTCTATCCATAAGCAAATACATCTACAGAAACGGAGATGTAAAAAAGATAACTGAAGAGGATAAGCAGAGGATAAGGAAGATCAACGAAAAGTACTCCGAAAAGGCCATGCGCGTTTTAGCCATGGCTTACCGCCCTCTTGAGAAAAAAAGTGAGGATTATACTGAAGAGGAAGTGGAAAGAGACGTTATCTTTCTTGGTTTAGTTGGGATGATAGACCCTCCAAAAGAAGGGGTCGATGAAGCCATAAAGAGCTGTCACGACGCACATATAAAGACTTACATCATGACCGGCGATCACGCTATAACCGCCAAGGCTGTCGGAGAGGAGATAGGTCTCTCAAAAGGAGTAGAAGAGACCCCTGTTGTTACTGGTCAAGAGATGAAGGGGATAGATGATAACGAACTCAAACAGATGATGGAAGATCACGAATCTATGATATTTTCTAGGGTCGATCCGAAGGATAAGCTAAGGATAGTTAAATTATTGGAAGAAGAAGATGAGATAGTAGCTGTTACTGGAGACGGTGTGAACGATGCTCCCGCTTTGAAAAGAGCTCATATCGGTGTTGCCATGGGTCAGAAAGGTACTGATGTGGCAAAAGAGGCTTCGGAATTGGTTCTTCTTGACGATAGTTTTCCAACACTGGTCCATGCGGTGAGAGAGGGGAGGACCATCTACAACAACCTCAAAAAGACCGTGCTCGCCTCGATGACCACCAACGGGGCTGAGCTAACTACGGTCCTCGCAGGTCTAGCGGCGATCGGGCTTCTAGGATGGGGTGATTGGGCCATACCTATACTCGTCATACAGATTTTGGCTATAGATCTTCTAGCGGAGATAATGCCTCTCACGTTCCTCGCCTATGATCCTCCTTCCGAAGAGATGATGATATCGCCTCCAAGGAGTCAGGAAGAACACATACTCAATTTGTCGCGATCGATGGAAGTCATATTCCTAGGCCTTCTGATAGGAGGTCTAGCCGCAGGTAACTTTTGGCTTTATTTCCAACGCCAAGGGCTATCTCTAACCGCAACCGATAAACAAGCCATCCATTACGCAAAAGCCACTACCATCAGTTATCTAACTCTCGCTTACTGCCAGTTCGCCAACATAATGTCCAGGAGATATGAGTACGACTCAATATTCAGTAAAAATTTCTTCTCTAACAAGATCATCGTTTATTCGATCATTGCCTCGATAGGTCTTGTATTTCTCGGAGTTTACGGGCCATACATCAGCGGCTTCCTAGAATTCGCCAGCATAGGCTCGAGGGGATGGCTTCAAGTGATAGGTGCGATGGCCATATTCCTTGGAATCTTTGAGGTTATGAAACTTGCTAAAAGATTGAAAAGGTGAAAGAGATACAGGTGAAGATATCTTCGATCGAAGAGGAAATAATCTTCTCAATCTTAACTGATATTTTTCGAGAATTTCTTCTTTTTCCGTTTTTTCTTCGGTAGATGCGGTTGTAAGGACACAGCTAGGTCTTTGAGAGTCATACTGCGCAACCATACTTTTCCTGGCCCCTTGAGTGTTGTCATGAAGAGACCTTGACCGGAGAACAGCGAACTCCTGATACCTCCAGACCTCTCTATATCGAAGTCAACCGAGGGTTCGAAAGCAGCTACGTGCCCTGTAGAAACTTTCAATGTCTGGTTCGGCTTCAATTCTTCCTCTATCAAGTCTCCAGGGATGTGGAGGAAAGCTTTACCTGTACCCGATAATTTTTGAAGGATGAAGCCTTCACCTCCGAACAGACCTTTGCCCAACTTTTTCTTAACGTGTATGTCGAGATCTATGTCTTCTTCAGCGCAGAGAAAGGCATCTTTTTGGGCGATGTATTCTGTACCGGGCTGAAGATGAAGTGGCAGTATCCTACCGGGGGACTTTCCAGCGAATGCCAATACGCCGTCTTCCCAAGCTGATGTGAATCGGGTCAGGAAAAAAGATTCGCCTGAAAACTTCCTTTTCAAGCTCTTCATAATACCACCAGAGGCCTCGGTTTTCATCTCTACGTTCCCGGACATGTAGGTCAATGCTCCAGCTTCTCCATAAATCGTATCGTTTGGACCTATCTTCAAGGTAAGCACTTCCAAGTTGTCTCCATTTATCTTGTACTCCATGGTCGTCACATCTAAAACGAAAGAAATGAAATCATTTATATTTTCTTGGGTCAAAAAGCGAGAGTCAAAAAGGCGGATAAGAAAGAGGCCGATGTATTCCTAAACATCGATACCTTTCTTGATCGACAAAAATTTTTCTAAAGCTTACCGGTTTCCATCCGATCCAATAAGACGACCACGACTATCAAGCAACCTACAGCTAGGGTTATCCAAAGACCGAGTTCATTCAGATTTTTGAGATCTCCAGTTTGAAAGGCCGATAGAGTAGCGGATGAAAGTGCTCCGGCGTAGACCACGAGATTCACATTCCAAACGATCGAAAGAACGTGCCCCCAAGGATTTCGTCCCCATATCCAGAAAGCACCGGCGATGCCCAGAGGAACTATAAAAAGAAGATTGATCGCTGAGACCATCCTCGTCATTGATTCTGTACCGAGTACTATGTTAGGGACTTCTCCATACAAAACGAATCTGACGTATATCGCTGAGTGAAAAGCTATGAGTATGATAGAGAAACCGGCGATGAAGATCCCGACCCATTTCATCGGGATATTGTGCCTGATAAGGCGGCTTATCTCTTTCTCGTCGATAGACTTGTAAGAAAATAACAGCGCTAACATTGATAAAACTACGATTCCTATATAAACAGGAAAAAATAGATTGAATTCGGCTCCAAACAGATGAAGAGCATAATTGGTCAGCGCAAAATACAAGGTACCCATCCATACCAGCCTCGCACCCTTGAGACCGCGCATCGAAAGCAGTATAGATCCTGCTAAAAGAGGGACACCGATCACCAAAGAGATCAAAGCGTTTCCGACCCATCCCGCTTTGATCACCGGATCATCTTGATATATATCCCCCATCAGTAATCCACCGACTGATGATACGATCATCAGAGCTAGAACCATTATTGAGATGATATATGCTGGTTTCGCCTTTGAACCTAAACTCCAGCTTTCTTTCTCATCTTCTGCGGTCTTTTTTTTGTCCAAGGACCATTCATCCATACTTTCCATCTCCCTGTTCTCTCACATCCCATCCTCCATATAAAAAATAAGGGATGGTATCCAATTTTATAATTGATAAAGGGTATATAAAAATTCCGTTCGATCAAGGTCGGGATTGTCTTCAAATAATAGATGAAAGATATTAAAAAAAAACTGAGTAGGGAATGATTTTAGAATCGTTTTTGCTGGATCCCTTTTCACTGTTCCTTTAACAATCTGAATTCACTCGGACTTCATTTTGTAATCTCTCAGGATCCAGTCAAGAAGGCTTATACCCTATCTCATTTCTTCAGGGTTATCTCCATGGAGGAGACGTTGGTCGTTCCGCCTTCGTCATTTTCTATTTCTTCCGTATCGGTAATTATATCGGTTATCTCTGCTTCCTCGATGAACCTATGTCTTGTTATCTCGGCTACATCTACGGCTTTGCTTATGGCTCTTCCTCTCGCTTTGATGACCACTTCATCGCTTCCGCTGTTGAACTGAGTCATCACAGCTTGTACGTAGTTCATCGTTTCTTTACTACCGACAAATATAGTATTCTCATCATCGTCCATGTTTATCGCCTCTTTTTTTTGCTTATTTCTATGTTGCATCGATTTTATACGAAAGGTCATATTAACTATTTTGGTTTCGATTCAGGTTATAAATCTATTTTTTACGTTATTTTCTCGATTTCGATTATAAAATATTTCCATAATGAGAGCCGAGATAAAGAACCAGAGCTACCGTCCCAGTTATCAGTATATTATCATCGATTGGACCGAATTCATACCTTTCCACGAAGGATGCGACGAATGCAGCAATAAGTCCCCAAGATGCCATCCCTTCGAGACCCGCTAAGAGATATCCGATAGGAAGACACACCATCAACATGAAAATATTACCGATAGGATGTTTCGTCCTTCTTTTGAAGATCAAGTTTCTGCTGATTCCAGTTACTCCGTCACCGAAAGCCATCATCGCCGGAGGTATTATGGCTATCCAAGGACTTTCTAGAGTGAACCAAAGTAGAAATACAATCAGCCCCCACATGAAACAAAATTTAACGTCATTCATATTATCTTCAGTCTGAACCCAATACAATATCTTACCTCTGTGATAAGGGATATATGTGAAGATAGCCAAGATCATACCCGTTACTAAAGGATAATAATATGAATCAAAAACAAGAGGTACCATGAGGGTGGATACACCTCCGGAGAAGATGTGTACCACTTTTCGGTCATGATATACGGCAACGTTCTTATCTACACCTCGTTTTATCATCCAATCGTACGTCTGTTTGGTCCCGAGGGTAACAGATATCGAATAGATAACGAGTATGACGATCCAAGCTAGCTGGATAAAGAAATTTGTAAAAACCATCATCATATATACTTCATATTCAATATTTATTTTTTTCCAAAATTTTAACTTCTCCGTCAGATTCTCTAGTCTGAAGGGATGAGCATCTTGCCTGTTTTTTTCACGTGAAAAAGTCGATAACAGTATCGCTCCTGAGACGCGATCGTTAAACCCACAAAAATTTTAATAATCAGCTCATCTTAACCACAACATAGAGGGATTACACGATGCAGGATGAGGGGGTTATTGATCGAAAAGGCGGTCATATAAAGGAATGGTTTGAATCTCACTATCAAGAGATCCGTGAAGAAAACGATGGGAAGTTCTTGGCGGTATTAGAACCTGATGAATTCTTGGCAAAAAAAAGATACATTGATCTGATCAAAGAGCTAGAAAATAAAGACGTTGATCTTGAAAAGGTGACTATAGCCCACATACCAACGAAAAAATCAGCCGATGGGCCGAAATGACCGAAAATGATGGAAACACGCTTGTTTCAATCCATTCCCTATCACACCCTTCCAAAAGCTTGATATCTATGAGAAATCTTTAAATAAGGCTATGAAATAATGTTATTATCGGTCATACATCACTATCATCACCTCCCTCCTTTTTTTGATACAAATAACCTTAATTGAAGGATGGCTTTTACGATCCCGACTGTGGTACGATCAAAAGACCATCTCGCCGTTCACGAAGGCCTGAGTTCTATCGTCCTCAGGCTCGTCAAATATCTTTTCCGTTCTATCCCTTTCGA
>Ga0207421_10005424_pt1 | contig 14273 bp, 13 predicted proteins | sample SodLakKL_010_SED_4_FD_187542 | JGI IMG/M metagenome (GOLD analysis project Ga0207421, IMG submission 187542) | Alkaline sediment microbial communities from Lake Tanatar, Kulunda Steppe, Russia - 8KL_010_SED (SPAdes) (version 2) | ecosystem: Environmental > Aquatic > Non-marine Saline and...
TGAAGCCGCGAGCACGGAACATTTTATGCGCAAAGCAGCGAGCGAAGGTATAACACAGACCCGAGGCGCCCCTGGTGCTTATTAGAGGTTAGTGGTTAGTGGTCAGAAAAGACATCCTTTTCCAACTTCTAACTTCCAACTTCCAATAAGAAGCACCAGAGGGAAGGAAAATGTTATAAGCCTGAGTAGTTACGATAGAAAGATAGAAAGATAGAAAGAGATTGCTGATTTTAGAAAGGATGCTAACTTGAACCGGACTATAACTATAACCTATATGGCTGTATTGCTGACTTTTGCGGTAGTTATTCATACCGTGGAAAGCATGCTTCCCCCTCCTTTACCGTTGCCCGGGGCCAAGCTGGGATTGGCGAATATCATCACCTTATTGGCCCTGATTTTTTATGGTTTAAAAGGGGGGCTGGTCATATCGCTGGGTAAAAGTCTTTTAACCAGTTTTTTTACCGGCACGTTTATGGGCCCCGGGCTGCTGCTCAGTGCTGGTGCGGGGTTGACAAGCTGCGTGATAATGGCTTTGTTGCTTCCCCTGGAGCGCAGGGAAGTGGTAAGTGTGGTTTCGGTAAGTGTCACCGGGGCGGTGATGCATAATTTAACCCAGCTGTTTTTGGCCAGCGTAGTAGTAGGCCAGATTTTTTTGCTGCAAAGTTTGTTTCCTCTCTATGTCCTTATAGCAGTTCCTACGGGCATTTTTACGGGTTTTGCAGTAATGTATTTGCGGTCAATAACGCAAAAATCATTAAAATCCTGGAAGGTTAATTATTAATTATGTCGTAAATATATGTAAGAGGGGTGCTGTTTTGTCTGAGCTGTTGATTTTGGCATCATCTTCACCAAGGAGGGTGCAACTTCTAGAGCTTATAGGGTATCCTTTTATTACCAGGCCCAGCAGTATCGCGCAGGAGAACATTAACGCGCCCCTGCCGCGGGGGGTAGAGCTCCTGGCCCTGGAAAAAGCCCGGGATGTAGCAAGCGAACTGGACCGGGGGGCGGTTTTGGGCGCGGACACGGTAGTGGAACTTGAAGAGGAAATAATGGGAAAACCGGCGGATCGCCAGGAAGCCCGGCGGATGCTGGAAAAATTAAGCGGAAAAAAACACCGGGTATGCACGGGACTGGCCCTGGTTAAAGCGGGAGAGGCAAATGATTTTATCCTGGATCATGCAGTAACCGGGGTGAGTTTCCGCCCCCTGGCAAAAGAAGAGATAGAAAGTTACCTGGACCACGAAGACTGGGGCGACAAGGCAGGTGCTTATGCTATCCAGGGCAAAGCCGGTGTTTTTGTAGATAAGATAGAGGGCTGTTATTTTAATGTGGTAGGGCTGCCGGTCAGCAAAACCTACCAGCTTCTCTGCAGATGGGGAATGCAGCCCAGCAGGTACTGGAGGAAGGTGAATGGAGTACAGCAAGATATCTATTAAAGAGCTTCCACACCAGGAGAGGCCCCGGGAGAAATTGCAGCTTCTTGGTTCTTTTGCGCTTTCTAACGCGGAACTCATGGCGGTTCTTTTGCGCACAGGAAGCGAGAAAGAATCGGCAGTTCATCTGGCGGAAAGGCTGCTTTCCCGGAGTGGAGGTCTTTCCAACTTGCCCGTTTTTACCCTGGAGGAGCTGCAGGATTTCAAGGGTATAGGCCTTGCCAAAGCCGTTCAGGTTAAGGCGGCCCTGGAGCTGGGCAGGCGCCTGGCTACTTCCTGGGGGGAACAGAGGGTGGCGGTTACTTCACCGGCCCATGTAGCAGACTTGTTTATGGAAGAGCTGCGTTACAAAAAAAAAGAATTTTTTATGATACTTCTTTTGGATACGAAAAACAGGGTTATTTCCAGGGAGCAGGTATCAGTGGGAAGTTTAAACGCTTCTATTGTCCATCCCCGGGAAATATTCCACCTGCCGGTGAAAAAAAGCGCTTCTTCGGTTATTCTGGTGCACAACCATCCCAGTGGCGATCCTACCCCCAGCAGGGAAGATAAAGAGGTGTCCGGGAGGCTGGTAGATGCAGGTAAAATATTGGGTATAGAGGTAAAAGACCATATAATTATCGGCGATGGTATTTACTTGAGTTTTAAAGAAAAAGGCTTTCTTTAGAACGGTGAGTTGCCCGGCTTTGTAGTAATTGTCGGGCGGGCTTGGGAAAGATTTCTTGTGAAGGTCAGTATATACTATTGTAGTAAAGGCTGGCCTGCTGTTATAATAATAAAGACGTCGTGGCTGCCTTGTTAAATAGAGTAGATACGAAAAACATGTATAAAATACGGAAAGGGGTAAACAAATGCCGTCTTTCTTTGGCAGTATTTCAAAAGATGTAGGAATTGATCTGGGTACCGCAAATACCCTGGTCTATGTTAGGGGAAAAGGTATTGTTTTAAGGGAACCTTCAGTGGTAGCAGTTAAAAAAGATACGGGCGGTGTCCTGGCGGTAGGTGAAGAAGCCAAGCATATGATTGGTCGAACTCCGGGCAACATAATTGCAACCAGGCCCATGAAGGATGGTGTGATTGCCGATTTTGATATTACCCATGCCATGCTAAGGCATTTTATTTCCAAATCATACCGTCGCAGCATGTTTTTCCGCCCCCAGGTTATCATCTGTGTACCTTCCGGGGTTACCGAGGTGGAAAAAAGGGCGGTCCTGGATGCTACCCACCAGGCCGGGGCAAGGGAAGCTTATCTCATTGAAGAACCCATGGCCGCGGCTATTGGAGCCGGCCTCCCGGTAGAAGAGCCAACTGGTAGTATGATAGTAGACGTGGGCGGAGGCACTTCGGAAGTAGCTATTATTTCCCTGGGTGGCATTGTAACCAAGAGGTCGGTTCGGGTGGGCGGTGACGAGATGGACGAAGCCATTGCGCTGTTTATTCGCAAGAAATACAACCTCATGATTGGGGACCGCACTGCTGAAGAAGTTAAGATTAACATTGGTACCGCCTACCACAAGGATGAAAAAACACAGATGGAAATCAGGGGCAGGGATATGGTTTCCGGCCTGCCCAAGACCGTAACCGTGGATTCCGATGAAATCAGGGAAGCTCTGTCGGAAGCTGTAGAAGGTATTATGGAAGCCATAAAAATAACCCTGGAAAACACTCCACCGGAGCTGTCCGCCGATATCATGGATAAGGGGGTAGTCCTGGCCGGAGGTGGCTCACAGCTGCATGGTTTTGACCGGCGCATCTCTGAAGAGACCGGCATGCCGGTTTACCTGGCGGAAAACCCTATAGACTGCGTGGTCCTGGGAGCGGGTAAAACTCTATCCAGTATTGATTTACTTAAAAGGGTAACCCTGGATTCCCGCAAGAGCTCTTAAACCAAGGGTGTGATTTATTGTTCTTTTCCAAAAAAAAGAACAAGTGGATACTGGCTGCGGTAGTAATTATTCTGCTGCTGGTGATCGCTTATACGGGAGAAAAAAGGGAGCGCTTGACTTTTCCTGAAGAAATAGTAATGTACCTGGTAGCCCCGGCCCAGGATTTATTTACCTCTTTAGGGCAAAACATTCAGACATTTTTTGCCTCTATAAGCCAGTACCGTGAAATAAAAGAAGAAAACGAGAGGCTCAGGCAGAAGGTATCACGGGTACAGGAAGAAATGGTAGACATGGAAGAAATCAGGCAGGAAAACCGCCGTTTCCGGGATATGCTTGATTTTAAAGAAAAACAGGAGATGGAATTGCTTGCTGCCGGGGTGGTGGCCAGGGATCCTACCAGGTGGTTTGATACCCTTACCCTCAACCGTGGTTACCGCCACGGGGTAGAAGTGGAAATGGCGGTTATTACGCACCGGGGAGTAGTGGGAATGGTTTCTTCCGTTTCCGCGAATTCCAGCCAGGTTCTTTTGGTAACCAATCCGCGCCTGAGGATAAGTGCCATGAGCCAGGATTCTCGTGATCCGGTCCTTGGCTTTGTGGAGGGCAGAACCGATCAGAGGGAACACCTCCGCGTAAAGATGGATCATATGCCTCCCGAGGCGGAAATTAAACCGGGTGATGTTATAGTTACTTCCAACATCGGGACTATATTTCCAGGGGGGATTTATGTAGGGGAGGTAAGGGAGGTTGACGTGGATATGTTTGGGCTGGTCAAGTACGCTACTATTGAGCCCTCGGTTAATTTTAACCGGCTGGAGGAAGTTTTTATTGTGACCTCCCCAGTACAGGAAGAACCCCGGCAGGAAGAACATTCCGCCGATGGGGAGGATGTTCCCGAAGAGAGTTGATATTATGTTCGTGTATTTTCTTTTGGGGTTAATTTTTTTCTGCGGTTTTGTTGTAGAAGCTGTTTTTTTCATGGTGGTTCCCTGGAATTATATCCCCAGTATTACTCTAATTTTGGTTATATGCCTGGGTTTCATGTTCGGTGAAGTAAGGGGTGCTTTGATAGGCCTGGCTGTGGGATTTGTGGCAGATGTCCTTTTTGTTAGCCCGGAGCTGGGTTATTTTTCGCTTTCCAAAATGCTGATGGGCATAGGTGCGGGGCTTTCCGGGAAGGAAATATACCACGAAAAGACCATAGCCCCGGTTATGCTTGTATTTGCAGGCACCCTTATTCACGAAATATTTGTGTATTTATTGTTGTTTCTTTTTACCGGGGAAAACATATTAAATCTTCCTCTTGAATTTGCTATTACGGGCCTGTTTCTCCCCAGGGCTTTTATTAATGCGCTGCTGGCTATTCCCCTTTATTCCCTGGTATGGTGGCTAATGCAAAAGCGGGGTAAATCCAGATTAAAAGTACTGTAAGGTGGTTTGAAAAAATTGCAGAAAAATGTGCTGGCGAGGTTCAAGCTGCTGTTAATAATGGTGATGGCCTGCTTTATTTTGCTGGCGGGCCGGTTGGCTCACCTTCAGGTGTTGGAGCATGACCACTACCGGGACAGGGCTGATCATAATCGCATTACCAGGTTTCCCGACCCGGCACCGCGGGGGAAAATGTACGACCGGGAGGGAGAAGTGCTGGTAACCAACCGCCCCGGTTTTGTAGTCTCCGTTATGGATATGGGAGATGGTTTTGACCCGGAAACCGTTTCTTTTTTAAGCGACACCCTGGAAATGGATGAAGAGGAGATATGGGAAAGGATAAGGGGCCAGAGCAGGTTCATGCCGGTGAAGCTCCAGGAAGATGTTTCCGATGAAGTAAGGGTAAAAATAGCGGAGCAGCAGTGGAAATACAGCGGCGTCTCCATAGACGCTCAGTACGTACGCGATTACAAGTACCGGGAAACGGGAGGTCATTTGTTTGGTTATATCAGCGGGGGAATAATTGAAAACCAGGCGGTCCTGGACAGGTGGGAAGAAATGGGGTATGATTACGACAACCGCCATGTAGTTGGCCAGGATGGCCTGGAAATTAACTGGGAGCCGTTTTTGAGGGGGAAAGAAGGCGAACAGCTGGTGGAGATCAACCGCATGGGGCAGAAAGTAGCCGAACTGGATCACCGGAAACCCGAACCGGGTCACGATCTTCACCTAACCCTTGATGCAGGCCTGCAGGAAGCGGCTTATCAGGCTCTTGAAGAAAAGATTGAAAAACTCCAGGAAGAAGCAGACGAAGATGAAGAGAAACCCTGGCAAGGCTCGGTAGTGATATTGGATCCCAACAGCGGGGCTGTTTTGGCCATGGTGAAATATCCTGCCTACGACCCCAATTTAATGCCGGAGAAGTATATGGAAAAGTACTTTAATGCCCCGGGAAGCCCCCTCTATTTTGATGCTATCAAACAGACGTACCCTATTGGCTCTACCTACAAGCCGGTTACGGGCATAACGGCCCTGGAAGAAGGAGCCATAAGTGACAGTACTACTTTTCATTGCGCCGGGGCCATGGAGAGAGCCGGGATTACCAAGAGGTGCCTGGGAGTACACGGGCATTCCAACATTTACCGGGCCATGGCGGTTTCCTGCAATATATTCTTTTATAATACCGGGCTGGAGGCAGGAATTGATGCTCTTTCACATTATACCCAGGAATTCGGATTGGGAAAGTATACCGGTATGAATGATATCCGGGGGGAGAAAAGAGGAACGGTAGCCAGCCGGGAATATAAGGAAAGAAGGTTTGGTGAACGCTGGTATCCTTCGGAAACCATGGACGCGGCAATTGGCCAGACTTTCCACGAGTTTACCCCCCTTCAAATGGCGGTTTACGTAAGCATGATTGCTAACGGTGGGGTTCACTACCGCCCCTATCTGGTGCAGGAAATAATAGACGGTGATGGGGGAACCGTGATGGAAGCGGAAAAGGAAGTCATGCATCAGGCGGGTGTATCTGAAGAAAACCTGGAAATTATTCAGGAATCCATGAACCTGGTTACCGAACCCGGGGGCACGGGCTATTACCCCCTTCATGAGCTAGAAGTTGAAGTGGCTGCTAAAACAGGCACCGCCCAGGTAGGCAGAGGGATAACCCCCCACGGACTGTTTGTAAGTTATGCCCCTTACGAGGAACCGGAGCTGGCCGTGGCTGCAATAATTGAACACGGCAGTTACGGTTCTACTTCTGCGGCACCGGTGGTAAACGATATTTTTGAATACTATTTCTCGGAAGACGAGCAGAACGGGGAAGAAGGCGAAAGCAGCGAAGAGGGGGAAGAACAGGATGATTAGCCGGCAGCAGGTAAGGAATTTTGATGTGCCCCTTTTACTGCTGGGAGTGGGGTTGGCTGTTTACGGCCTGGTGGTAATTTACAGTGCCACGCACTTTGTAGATTACGTCGAGGATCCCTTTTATTTTGTAAAAAGGCAGTCTATGTGGCTGGCAATGGGGCTGGCGGGGATTTTTGTAGTGTGTTTGCTGGATTATATAAACCTGTATTACTGGTCCCGGTATATTTACCTGTTTGCAGCACTTCTGCTGGTGCTGGTATTGATTTTTGGTGAGGGGACCGCCCGGGATCCCGATATACTGAGGTGGATAAGGCTGGGCTTTATTGATGTTCAGCCTTCGGAATACGCCAAGCCGGCTTTAATCCTGATGGTGGCTAAATACCTTTCCGATAAGCAAAAATACCTGGGTAATTTCTGGAATCTGTTGCCCGCGTTTTTGTATACGTTAATATTTATGGGTCTGATTTTTCTGCAACCCGACCTGGGGACTTCCCTGGTGTTTGCCGCTATACTGCTCGGGTGCCTGCTGGTAGCGGGAATAAAAAGAAGCCACCTTATGGCAATAATTGGAGCCGGGATTGCTTTTATCCCCGTATTGTGGCAGTTTATGGGGAGCGGCCAAAAGGCCAGGTTGCTGGTTTTTATAGACAGGAGCCATGATCCCTTGGGAGCAGGGTATCAACTGTTGCAATCTATTATAGCCGTGGGATCCGGCGGCCCGTGGGGAAGGGGAATGCTGGAAGGACCCCAGGTGCAGGGCGGTTTTATACCGGAGCAGCACACCGATTTTATTTTTTCCGTTCTGGCGGAAGAACTGGGTTTAATTGGAGCAATCTTGCTTTTGTTAATGTTTTTCTTTCTTATTTACCGGATACTGTGGATAGGCACCCAGGCCAAGGATACTTTTGGCACCCTGATTTGCACCGGCGTTGCAGTAATGCTGGTATTCCAGGTAGTAGTTAATGTAGGGATGGCTATAGGAGTTATGCCCATTACCGGTTTGCCTCTTCCTTTTTTTAGTTATGGAGGTAACGCCCTTTTGGCCAACTTTTTATCCCTGGGGTTGGTCCTTAACGTGGGAATGCGGCGTCAAAAAATACAGTTTTAGACTGTCATAAAATAAGCCCCCGTATGCATACAAATTAAGTAGTAATTGCCTGGGCAGGTGGTACAAAGGTAGGGGGGTTCTTCTTATCCTCTAACTTTTAACCTCCTGAGTAGTTGCCAGGTATTAATTAAGCTTTTGCAGCTTAATTAAGTGTACAGGTATTGACAAACTACCAGGCATGGGGGGTGAAGCCGTGTACCGCCGCCGCAAGAAGGGCTCTATTTCGGAACTGCGTAAAAGGTTGAACGAGTACGAAGCTTCTTACTACGGCACCTCACCGGGTGCATTTGATTATTACCCGGAAAACGGGGAAAACCCGGGAGAAAAAAAAGAAAAAAGCTGGCGGAATCTGTTTTCCTGGTCCTGGAAAAGGATGTTGATTAAAACTGGAATTTCGCTTTTGATCCTGCTTTCAGTTTTACTCTTGCATAACCTGGAAAATCCTGCTGCAGACCGGGTCGTTCATAACGTTGATTACCTGTTAAACTGGGATTTAGGGGAAGACGTGGTTTCCCGGGAAAGGATTGAAGTTTTAACCCGCAGCTGGAGGGAAAAGGATTTATTTGAAACGGAAAGTAGCCCATGGGAGCCATATAAAGAGCACGAATCTGAACCTGAACCTGAACTTGAACCGGAGCGGGAGCCGGTTCCCCTGCCGCTGGAGGGAAAGCTGTTAAGTGAATACGGTATGAGAGAGCATCCCACCGGCGATAATAAAGAAATGCACTACGGTATAGATATAAAGGGGAAAACCGGGGAAGCGGTACGGGTGCCCTGGGCGGGGGTGGTAGACAGGGTTGCTGGCGGTGACAGCGGGTATAAAGTTCTGGTAAGGCACCGGCAGGAGTGGAGCACGGTATACAGGTATCTGCAGGAGCTGGAAAGCGGGGTAGGGGAAATAGTAGAAGGAGGCGAAGTTTTGGGCAGGCTTTCAGAACCTGCGCTGTGGGAAGAGGCACACCTGCATTTTGAGTTGAGGTGGCGGGACAGGCCGGTGGATCCGCTGGTCCATATTGAGGAATGGTAACTTTTATAATCTAGCCTATTAACAATCACTCAAGAAACCTGTGAGAAGTGAAAAGAGGGGTGGACAGGGATTTGCCCGGGGGAATAAAAATAAAATTTAATCCTTTATTTATTATACTGCTGCTGCTTCTCCCTCTGGCCGGGAGGTTTTTGGAAACCCTGATGGTGTTGTTTATAATTTTCATACATGAGGGAGCCCATATACTGGTCTCTCAAAGGCAGGGGTTGCCGGTTAAAGAAGTAGAGATTTATCCCTTTGGCGGGGTAGCGCGTACGGAAGGACTGCTGGAAATTGAGCCGGAAGTAGAAAAAAAGATTGCCTGGGCGGGGCCGCTGGTAAATCTGGCTATAGCGGTTTTTTGCACTTCTTTTTACTTGCACCAGCTCTACTGGGGCTGGTGGGATGAAAGCAGTGTTCTTTTTTTTATCCAGGCCAATTTAATAATGGCTTTTTTCAACCTGGTGCCTGCTCTTCCCCTGGACGGGGGGAGAATTCTGCGGGCTTCCCTGTCCGGGAGCTATACTTACCGCGCGGCTACGGAAATAACGGTAAAACTGGGCAGGTTCCTGGCAGTAGCGGTATTTTTATCCGGGATAATATTAACCTGGTACGGGTATTTTAATTTATCCCTTGCCGCAGCGGGAATATTTATTTTTTCCGCTGCGGCAAGGGAAAAGCACCTGGCGGTTTATACTTTCCTTCGTTCACTGGGGGTTAAAGATAAAAAGATTTTACAGAAAGGCGGTTTGAAGGGGGAGCAGCTCATTGTTTCCGAAGAAGCCACGCTGCTGGAGGTGCTACGCCTGTTTACGCCCAACCGCTATCACCTGGTGCGGGTTATGGAACCACGTACCAGGCGGTTGAAAAAAGAGATAACAGAAACGGCGCTTGTGGAACAGGCCTTGAAGGAAGGGGTAGAAATACCGTTAAAAAGAATAATTTAGGTAAACGAATGTTTCTTTTGGGCTTGTTAAATGTTTATAAAGAAAATATAATCGGGGGTATAATAGAAATTGTAACTGTGCAGTAAACAGTACCCGGCGCTGGCAGGGTAAGGTTATTAAACTAACTTTACTTACTGTTTCAAGGGTAACGTTATTCCGGGCAGGTAATAAACATTACCGGGTAAGTGCCCGGGCTGATATAGTTTTAACTGGGGCGCAGCTTTTCAAGATACAGCAACGGGAGGATTCAAGTGAGAGAACAGGAACTTGGACAAAAAATTTGGGATTTACTGCCCCGGGTTAGCAAACCGGCGCGTTACGTGGGTAACGAGTGGAATGCTTTACTCCAAGACCACGGGGGAGTGGACCTTAAAGTGGCCCTGGCTTTTCCCGAGCTTTATGAAATAGGGATGTCCAACCTGGGCATAAAGATTCTTTACGGGCTTATAAACCGGCGCGGCGATATGCTTGCTGAAAGGGTTTTTGCTCCCGCTACGGACATGGAAGCGCTTATGGAGCAAGAAGATATACCCCTTTTTACCCTGGAATCTTTTACCCCGGTAAAAGATTTTGATGTGGTAGGCTTTTCCTTGCAGCATGAACTCAATTACAACAACGTTCTCAACATGCTGTACCTGGCGGGGATTCCCCTTTACGGCAAGGAACGTTCCGGTTATCCCCTGGTTATTGGCGGGGGAACCTGTACTTTTAACCCCGAACCGCTGGCCCCTTTTTTGGACCTGTTTGTGCTGGGAGAAGGGGAAGAAGTTTTTCCGGAAATCCTGGAAACCTTCCGGGAAATCAAGAACGGGCAGGGCTCCAAAGAAGAAATACTGTATAAACTGGCCGGGGTTGAAGGTGTTTATGTGCCCTCACTCTACGAGCCATTTTATGATAGCGGTGGTGTTTTTAAAGGTACTGTCCCGGTCAGGGAAGGGGTGCCCCCCGTGGTTACCAAGAGGGTTTTGCCTGACCTGGATTCTGTTTACTACCCGTTGGAACAGATGGTCCCGTACATGGAAGTAGTCCACGACCGTGCGGTTCTGGAAATTGCCAGGGGATGTCCCCGGGGATGCAGGTTTTGTCATGCCGGGGTGGCATACCGCCCGGTAAGGTTCCGCTCTCCGGAAAATTTATCCCGTATGGGGCAGGAAATAATTAATTCTACGGGATACGAGGAGTTGTCGCTGGTATCGCTTAGCAGCACGGATTACCCTTATATGGAAGAGCTGCTGGGGTCTTTTTCTTCTTGCCTTTCCGGGGTTAACCTTTCTCTGCCTTCACAGCGCCTGGACGCTTTTTCGGTTGAACTGGCAAAGGAAGTGCAAAAAAAACACAAAACCAGCCTCACTTTTGCGCCCGAGGCGGGAACGGAACGGTTGCGCAAGGTTATAAACAAGGACATCACCGATAACCATATTTATGAGGCGGTGAGCCGGGCTTTTGACGCCGGGTGGCGCCTGATTAAATTATATTTTATGATAGGGCTTCCCACGGAACGGGATGAAGACCTGGAAGGGATTTACCACCTGTCAGCCGCTCTTTTGGATATTTACCGGCGGAAAGCTTACCGGGAACGCTTGAAAATATCTGTAAGCGTTTCTGCACTGATTCCCAAGCCCCATACCCCTTTTCAGTGGGAACCCCAGATTACGCTGGAACAATGTTACCGTAAAATAAAGCTGTTGCGTGGAATGTTTTCCCGTAGCAAGCAGCTGGAGTTGAAGTGGCATGAACCGGAAATGAGCCTGCTGGAGGCAGCCCTTTCCCGTGGCGACAGGCGCCTGTCGCAGGTCCTGGAAAGGGCCTGGCGGAAGGGAAGCCGGTTGGACAACTGGTCCGAATTTTTTAGTTTATCTAACTGGGAACAGGCTTTTTCCGAAGCGGGGCTTTCCGTTTACGATTATGCCCAGAGAAGTTATTCTTACCAGGAAGCACTTCCCTGGTCCCACCTGAGCACGGGAGTAAGCGAAAAGTTTTTAAAAAAAGAGAGCCTGCGGGCCAGGGAAACCGAGCTGTCTCCCGGCTGCTTAGAGGAAAAATGTGCCGGATGTGGAATGATCTATTGTGCCGGGCGGGGTGAGATGCATGATGCAGCGCATTAGATTTTCTTATTTAAGAGGGGAAAACCTGAAATTTATATCTCACCTGGATATCCTGCGTTTTCTACACCGCGCTTTCCGGAGGGCGGACTTTAACCTGGTGTACCGCGGCAAATTTAACCCCCAGCCGCGCCTGGATCCCGGCATACCCCTTCCGTTGGGTATAACTTCGGAAAAAGAATACGGTGAAGTTTACTTTTACGGCGGGGAGGAAACGGGCAAAGAATTTCTCTCCAGCATTGGCGCTCAACTTCCCGGTGCGCTGATGATAACCGGGGCGGAGGTGGTTTCACTGCAGGAGGCCTCCCTCATGGAGCAGATTGACTGTTCGCGCTACCGGGTATACTGGAAGGAAGAAAGCACGGGAGGGGAGCTCAGGGAGCTGCTGGAGCGGGGAACGGATAAAGTATTAAACGCCGAAAAATTAACAGTGCAGAGAAGAGGGAAAAAGAAAAAGGGTAAAAGGCAGATGAGAGAAGTAGACATACGTCCTTTTATTTACAGTTTAAATATTGAGGAGTTTTCCCGGGGGCTTGAGCTGGTCATGCTTTTGCAGACGGGCAACCGGGGAGGCGCATCTCCGAAGGAAGTTATGCAGGTTATGGAAGAGCTGACGGGAGAGCCGGAACCGGCCAATTACCATGGTATACACCGCGAGGGGCTTTACCGTTATGATGGAGGCAGTTTAAAACCTCCGCCTCCGTTTAAGGTTTCGTGAATAAAATCTAATCATTTTAGAGTAATTATTTCAAAACACGTTTATCGGTAGTATGATGAGAGGTGGACTGATGCATTGAGTAAAAAAATTATTGTAAACGTTAATCATCGCGTTACCCGGGTGGGAATTGTCGAAGATGGTGATCTGGCAGAGGTTTATATCGAAAGGCCGCTGCAGCACAGGGTGGTAGGAAATATATATAAAGGAATCGTGGAAAACGTGCTTCCCGGGATGCAGGCGGCTTTTGTGGATATAGGGCTGGAAAAAAACGCTTTTTTATACGTGGGTGACGTATATTTTAACGAAACCCTGGAAGAAAAACCCCAGGCCCCTTCTCACGCTCCTATAGAAAAAATTCTAAGTACAAACGATGAAATCATAGTACAGGTAACCAAGGAACCTTTTGGCAATAAAGGGGCCAGGTTGACGGGGCAGTTGACTATCCCCGGCAGGTACGTGGTACTGGTCCCCGGGGTGGAATACGTGGGGGTATCCAGAAGGATTGAAGACGCGGAAGAAAGAGAGCGGTTGAAAAGAATTACGGAAAAAATTAGGCCCGAGAACATGGGGTTAATTGTGCGAACTGTTGCCGAGGGTGTAGAAGAAAAGAGCCTGCACCAGGATCTGCAGTTTTTATTAAGGCTGTGGGAGCGAATAAAAAGCAGATACATACAAAAAAAGGCCCCGTCGGTGCTGTACCAGGACCTGGCCCTGCCTTCTCGAACCGCCAGGGATCTGCTTACTGAAGAGGTGGATACCTTCCTGGTGGACGACTACCAGGAATACGAAAAGATAAAAGAAAACCTGGAGATCTCTTCTCCCCATTACCTGGGCAAATTGCAGTATTACAGCGGCAGCCAGGGCGTTTTTGAAAAGTATGGCATTGAACAGGAAATTCAAAAGGCCCTGGAAAGAACGGTACGGCTTAAATCGGGGGGATACCTGGTAATAGAAGAGACGGAAGCCTTAACGGTTATAGATGTAAACACGGGCAGGTACATCGGCAAAAACCGCCTGTCGGAGACTGTTTTCCGTACCAACCTGGAGGCGGCCCGGGAAATCGCCCGCCAGATCAGGCTCAGGGATATAGGGGGAATCATAGTAATAGATTTCATTGATATGGACAACGAGGACCACCAGCAAAAAATTTTGGATGAACTAAACCAGGCGGTGAAAAACGATCGCACCCGAACTTTTGTTATCGGGTTAACCGGGCTTGGCCTGGTGGAAATGACGCGCAAGAAAGTAAGGCAGGACCTGGCTACTTTCTTGCAGCGGCCCTGCACCTACTGCTCGGGTACGGGAAGGGTGCTTACTCCCCTGGTTGTATGCTCCCGCGTGGAAAGGGAATTAAAAAAATACTTACCCAGGGAAAAAGCGGAAGCAGTGCTGGTAGAGACGCACCCCGAGGTAGCGGCCTTGTTGATTGGTTCCGGGGGAAGCAATCTGCGGAAACTGGAAGAGGAGATAGGAAAATACCTTTTTTTCCGCGGCAATGATGATATGCACCAGGAGAAGTACCGCATACTGGCTACGGGAACGCGCGAGGAAATAAATCGTAAGGCCCTGCCGGTTTCCAGGGGAGAAACGCACGAGGTTTTGATAGAAGAGCCCCATACAGTGAATTCCGGGAACGGCATAGCCCGGTTGCACGGGTTTGTGCTTGAGGTAGAACAGGGAGGAAATTATGTAGGACAGAAAGTGCAGGTGGAAATAAAAGAAGTCAGCCGCACCTTTGCCCGCGCGGAGATAGTATAATGT
>Ga0207421_10005425_pt1 | contig 14271 bp, 17 predicted proteins | sample SodLakKL_010_SED_4_FD_187542 | JGI IMG/M metagenome (GOLD analysis project Ga0207421, IMG submission 187542) | Alkaline sediment microbial communities from Lake Tanatar, Kulunda Steppe, Russia - 8KL_010_SED (SPAdes) (version 2) | ecosystem: Environmental > Aquatic > Non-marine Saline and...
GATGACACTCGGCCACGAGAACGCCGGCGAGGTCGTCGAGGTCGGCTCGGAGGTCGAGACCGTCGACGTCGGCGACAAGGTGATCTGCCACCCGGTGATGACCTGTGGGACCTGCCGGCCCTGCCGGCTCGGCGAGGATATGCACTGTGCGAACCTCTCGTTCCCCGGACTCACCACGGACGGCGGGTTCGCCGAGTATCTGCTCACCTCGGACCGAGCAGTCATCCCACTGCCGGAAGGCGCGGATACGACAACCATCGCACCCCACGCCGACGCCGGCATTACGGCCTACCACGCCGTTAAAAAGGCGACCAACGAACTCAATCCGGGCGATACGGCGGTCGTCATGGGCGTCGGCGGGCTGGGCCACATCGGTCTGCAGTGTCTCGAAACGATGAGTCCGGTCGACATTATCGCCCTCGACATCAAAGCCGAGGCGCGCGACCTCGCCAGCGATCTCGGCGCGCACTACGCGCTCGATCCCACGGAAGACGATATCGCCCAGCAGGTCCTCGACATCACTGACGGCGTCGGTGCCCACCAGATTATCGACTTCGTCGGCCGCGACGAAACAACCGAACTCGGCCCCCAGATCGCCGCAGGCAACGCCGACCACCACATCGTCGGCTACGGCGGCCACATCCACCAGCCGGCCCAGACGCTCGTAAGCGGCGAGTTCGGCTTCCGAGGCACCCTTGTGGGCAAGTACGCGGAACTCCAGGAGCTGATGGCGCTGGTCGACCGCGGCGACGTCGAGCTCCACACCAGCCAGTACGATCTCGACGATGTCAACACGGTCGCCGAAAAGCTGGAACACGGCGAGATCGAAGGTCGCGCGGTAATCACCCCTTAATAGGCGTTATAAATCGTCTAACACCGCGTTGGCGGCTCGCTGTCCACTTTTTATCGCGCCCTGAATCGACGACCATTCCGTGTATTCGCCGGCCAGATAGGTTCGTCGACCCCCATCCCGCACGTCGGGCAGCGACTCGTGGACGCCGGGCGGTTGGGCGAACTGGGCGAACTGAATCCGGTCGGTTTCGAGCTGCGACAACGAGTCAAAACTGCGTTCGGGATACCAATCTTCGAGCGTCTCACGCGTCGAGGCGGCCAACTGCTCGCTTGGCGTCTCGAAGACATCCTCGCCAAGGAACGTGGCATTGAGCAACTGATCGTCGCCCGGCGCGTACTCGGGGGCGGCCTCAGACAGTGGGACGATGGTGTTGGGGTCGGTGTCGCCGGCGTTCAACAGGAGTCGCTTGCCGGTATCAAGTGGTGGCCCGTCGAGTCGGTAGTACTGGGTGACACAGCCGATCCCGTCAGTGGGAATGTCGTCGTTGCCGGTCAGTCTGGCGGCGACAGTCGGTTGGGTGGCGACGACCACGCGGTCGACCGCCCGCCGATCCTCGTCGGTGACGACGACCGCGTGTCGGCGCTTCCGTTTGAGTTCCGTCACCGCCTCGCCGGTGACGATCTCCGCGCCGGCTTCCTCGGCCTTTTTGGCGAGTTGGCGGCTGATCGCGCCCATCCCATCCGCGGGGACGGCGGTCCGGCCCTCGCTCAGAGCCTTAAACGTGTACTCGAAGACGCGTTTGGACGTTCCAAGCGACCGATCAAGCGTAATGCCGCCGTAGAAGGGCGCGATGAAGTTCGACAGATAGCGTTCGGAAAACCCCCACTCGCGGAGGAACTCACGAATCGAACTGTCCGACCGCGAGAGCAGCGAGTCGAACGGTCGACCGGCCAGATCACGGCGCAGTGCGAGCGTCCGGAGCTTGTCGCTGAACGACACCTCGCTGTTCGTGATCGTCTCGAACGTCGCCAGCGGATCACGCAGCGGATCCGACAGCACCGACCGCTGGCCGGGGCGGGCGATGACGGCCCCGGGGTTGAAATACCGGAGATCCAGCGCGTCGAGATCCAGCTCGCGTTGGACGCCCGGATACCCCGTCAACAGTACCTGAAATCCACAGTCGAGGGTGTATCCGCCACTGCTGCGGGAGCGGACACGGCCGCCGACGGTTTCGCGCTGTTCGTACACCGTCACATCCGCCCCGCCCTCGGCGAGGTGGCGTGCGGCGACGAGGCCGGCGACACCGCCGCCAACGACGACAACAGAACGGCTCATACCTGTGATTCGGGCGGCCGATACAAAGAAACTGCTATCAGTTCCAGCCTTCGCGACCCCGGCGTTCGAACGTCGTCTCGTCGATCCACGCCTCAATGGTGTCGACGGCCGTCTCGGTGACCGTGAGATCGAAGTACGACGCGCCATCGATCTGCTCGACCGACTGTGAGTCCTCGGAACCGAGCGGTTCCTCGTAGCTGTCCGGATACACCGTCTCGTCGTCCGTACCGACAACTGTTAGCATGGGTCTGTCGACCAACCCCTCGGGATCAGCCTCGGCTGGTGTGTAGGCTTCCATGAGTCGGTAGGTGTGAGCCAGCGTTTCGGTGCCATCCCACACGTCGGGAATATCGTACTCGACGGTCGTCATATCCAGATACCAGTCGAGTCCGAACCCGGTTGTCACCGCCAACAGGAAGATCCGATCACCGAAGAAGTCCGCCCAGCCGCCCATCGCGGGCCGCATCGTCTCCTCGTCGCGGCCCAGATACGGGGCCAACAGCAGAAAGCCGTCCGCCCGCTCGCCGGCCCCCGTCGCCGCAAACCGAACGACGACACCGCCGCCGGTGCCGTGGCCGCCGACCACGATATCCACCTCGGGAAACAGGAGGTCGACGCGCTCGATCAGGTGGCCGATATCGTCTTCGAGCTGGTAGCGGAACGCGAGATCACCTCGGGTTTCGGGGTCGGGACCGTGTCCGCGGAGATCCGGCGTGAAGACGTGGGCCACGTCGGCCTCGGCGAGCGCGCTCGCCAGCGGCGAGAGCACCCGGCTGTCGAACGCCGCCGTATGCAGCAGGATCAACGCGATATCCGGATCGTCGGCCTCGTAGAGCCGATAGGTCGGAAACGGTTCGTCGGGCGTCGGATACTCGGTTCGATCCGGCAGTGCGTCGTCGTCGATCGCACCGATCCCGTCGAAATCCAGCGTCTCATCCGGCGTCTCGTCGCCGCCGAGACAGCCAGCAATCCCGGCCGCGAGGCCTGCAGCTCCGAGCTGTAGCGTTCGCCTGCGCGTTGGCGACGCGTCCATATCCTGTATAATAATTAAGATTGCTTATAAAAATTTGTCTTACAGCACACAGCGTCCGCTGAGACGGGACGGGAAGGGCTTAGTCGATCCCACAGCAACCACGGGTATGGAGCTGACGTCAGCGTTTCGCGGACTCGTCTGTCCAACGTGTACAGCCGACGGCGGGTCGGTCTTCGACCAGCAGTGTCCGGCGTGTGGAGACGAGTTGGAACCGCGCTACGAGTACGACGAGGTTTCGGCGGCCGAGCTGTTCGAGCCAGGCGAGACGGCCAGCCAGGGACAGTGGCGGTTCGACGCCCTGTTGCCGTTCGACCGCTCTGTGGCCGTCTCGGCCGCAGAAGGTGGGACACCGCTCTGTGGAGCCGACCGGCTCGCAGACGAACTGGACGTGGCCGACGTCTACATCAAAGACGAGGGACGAAACCCGACCGGTACCGTCTACGACCGAGGGATGAGTCTCGTGGCGACCGCACTCAGCGGCCACGACGACCCCGAGGAGCTGGAACCGCTCGCGCTTGCCTCAACCGGTAATAGCGGCCAATCTGCCGCCGCCTACGTCGGTCGACTCGGGCTACGATCCTACGCCTTTGTTCCCTCACGCTCTGCGTTCTCGAATAAGGCGATGATTAACGTCCACGGCGGCCAGATGCGTGTCGTCGGCGGACGATACGGCGATGCCGCCAGTGCGGTCGACGAGCAGTTAGCCGCCGACTACTACTCGCTCCAAGAGTTTGCCACCCCCTACCGCCACGAGGGTGCGAAAACGCTGGCCTTCGAGCTGTACAGCGATCTCGGCGGGCTGCCAGACGTGGTGTTCGTCCCGACAAGCACTGGCGAGCTCATTGCAGGAGTAGGCCGCGGCTTCGAGGAGCTGACGAAGATCGGCCTTACGGAGTCGACGCCCACCATCGTGGCCGTCCAGCCGACGAGCTGTGCGCCGATAGCGGCCGCCGTACAGCAGGGCAGAGACAGCCCCGAACCGTGGACACACCCCGATACCATCATCGGCGAGTTGGAGGTTGCCGATCCGGCCGGCGGGACGCAGGCCGTCGACACACTGCAACGGTTGGATGGCGCGGCCGTCACGGTCGAGGACAGCGACAGCCTGGATGCGGCGACGACGATCTGTCACAACGAGATTATCGAGATGGGGGCTGCAGGCGGCGCGGCGGCGGCGGGAGCCTGGGAGTTCGCCGAAGACGGCGCGTTCGACGGCGACGAAACGGTCGTGATTCTCAACACCGATTCGGGCGTCAAAACCCCGGATATTCTGCGGAGCCATCTGATGGGCCAAGGTCGGTAACTGGATAGTCGGGTGGTCGGGTAGCTGGGTAGTCGGTAGCTATTTGCGGCCGACACCGCTAGTTCAGGTATGTTCAGCGACGTGATGGAAGACTACCTGAAAGCGATCTATGTGCTTCAGGCCGAGGGTGGCCCACCTGTCTCGACGTCGGCAATCGCGGAGTATCTGGACAAAACGCCGCCCACCGTCACCAGCATGATCGGCAAGCTCGCAGACCACGACCTGGTCGACCGCGAAAAGTACAAAGGCGTCGAACTGACGACCGAAGGCGAGACGGTCGCGCTCGAAGTGATCCGGCATCACCGCCTGTTAGAGACGTATCTCACCGAACAGCTCGGCTATTCGTGGAGCGAGGTCCACGAGGAGGCCGACCGGCTCGAACACCACATCTCCGAGGAGTTCGAACGCCGTGTCGCCGAGGCGCTCGACAACCCGACGGTCGACCCCCACGGCGATCCGATTCCGTGCGAAGATCTCGAACCGCTTTCGGCGGACGACTCAGTGCGGCTCAGTGAGTTCTCGGAGGGCGAGACCGTTGTCGTCAGCCGGGTGAGCGACCGCAACGACGAAGAGTTGGCCTACCTGGAAGACGCTGGAATCACGCCGGGAACCGAACTCGTTGTCACCGACATCGCCCCGTTCGGGATGGTGACCGTCCGGACGCCCACCGACAGCGACCAGAGCCTCCCGGAGTCAGTCGCACGGTCGATCCGGGTCGAGCCGGTCGACGAGGCCGTTGCCTGAGAGTACGGTACGCAGCGGCGTCGACGATGTTGGCGGCTCCCAGAAGAGGGCAACGTTCAGAGCCACTCGTCGATATGAAAAACGAAGCTGGCAGTGGTTGTTCGAAGCCATGCCTCGGTCGCGTCGGCGGGGTTTTGCGGCGTCAGTTCGACAGATCCGTGCTGCGTATTGAACACTGCATCGAGATCACTGTCTTCGTATCCGAGATCAGTGGCGGTCGGCGTGTTTGCTAACCCGTCGAGCTCCGACTCACGGTATTCGTTGCTGGCCATGTGATGGGGACGTAGCGAACGGGTTTCAGTATGCGTCGATTACGGCCTGCGGACGAACCGTATAGAGAGGCTACTACCAGAAACTGCCCGGTAGCCAGCGGCTACGACGGTATGAGAGGTCCAAACCGAGGTGGAAACGTTTCGCGCCCATGTCGTCGACACCAAACGATTTCATACAGGCCACCCGAGTATCCACGCATGTTCGAAAAGTCGACGTGGATCAAGCTGCCCCGCAACGTCGTCGTCGGCCACGGTGTCGTCGAGGAGTTAGGGGCGACAATCGACGACCTCCATCTCAGCGGCGAGCCGTTGATTGTTACGAGTCCAACCCCCAACGGGCTGGCCGGCGACCGGGTGCGCGCGCAGGTTCCCGAAGCCGAAACGGTTGTCGTCGAGGAAGCGAGCTTCGAGTCCATCGAGCGCGTCTGCGAGGCGGCCCAGGCCCAGAAGGCCGACTATCTGGTCGGGCTGGGCGGCGGCAAACCGATCGATATCGCCAAAATGGCGGCCGACGATCTCAACTGCGGGCTGGTGTCGGTGCCGACAGCCGCCAGCCACGACGGTATCGTCTCGGGTCGTGGCTCGGTTCCGGACGGCGACAGTCGACACAGCGTCGCCGCGGACCCGCCGCTGGCCGTGCTTGCGGATACCGAGATCATGGCCCAGGCCCCCTGGGAGCTGACGACCGCCGGCTGTGCGGATATCATCTCGAACTACACCGCCGTCAAAGACTGGCGACTCGCCAACCGGCTGAAAAACGTCGAGTACTCCGAGTACGCCGGCTCGCTCTCGGAGATGACCGCCGAAATGCTGGTCGACAACGCAGGCTCGATCCGGCCAAATCTCGAAGAGTCAGCCTGGATCGTTGTCAAAGCCCTTGTTTCGTCGGGTGTGGCGATGTCGATTGCCGGCAGCTCACGACCCGCCTCGGGAGCCGAACACCTCATCTCACACCAACTCGACCGGATCGCCCCAAACCAGGCCTTGCATGGCCACCAGGTCGGGGTGGCCTCGATTATGACCGAGTATCTCCACAGCGGCAACAGCGGCCGGTGGCGGGCGATTCGTGACGCGCTCGAACAGCTCGGCGCGCCAACGACCGCCGCCGAACTCGAAATTAGCGACGACGATCTCTTGGAAGCGATGACGACCGCCCACGAAATCCGGGATCGGTATACGATTCTCGGTAGCGGCGTCAGCCTAGAGGCCGCCTACCAGACGGCGACGGTGACCGGCGTCATCGACAGTGACCGACCGGAATCCGAAGACCGATAGGCTCGGGGTTCCAGCTACTGATATGAACAGTCCGTTGGTCGGCGGGTGGGTCGGTGAGCATCCAAAAGCCGTGACCGCAGTGTTGTCGGTCGTGGGGTATGTGGTCGTCGTCGGTGCGTTCGTCGTGCCGTCGTTTCAGGCACTGTTTCCCGAGTTGAGCCTCCGGCAGGTCAACATACTGGGAACGGCGATTGCTGCGGTCAACTCGGTGACAGTCGTGTTGCTCTGTGTGGGCTGGTACTGGATTCGCGCCGGCGAGGTGAAAAAACACGCCGCCGCGATGATGGGCTCGTTCGGTCTGATCCTGATCTTCTTGATGATGTATGTCCCGCGCGTCGCCGGCGGCGGCACCAAGGAGTTCGTCCTGGATTCGTCCTACAGTTGGGTGCCGCTGTTCGAGTGGATAGTCCCTGCCTACCTGGCGATGTTGGCGATCCACATTCTGCTCTCTATTCTGGCGGTTCCACTCGTGCTGTATGCCGTTATGCTTGGGCTAACACATACCCCTGAGCAGCTCCGAACCCAGACGCCACACAAACGCATTGGTCGTATCGCCGCCAGCACCTGGATTCTCTCGTTGGTGCTCGGTGTCGTCACGTATGTCATGTTGAACCATCTGTACGACTGGGAGTTCGTGGCAGCCTAATATGCAGCATCGTATCCGAGGTGGCTGAGGAATGCGCGTGGCACTCTGTGGAGCCGACACTGCCGTCGACGAGTTGAGCCAGATAGTCGGCGAGAAGTGTGTCGACCGAAGCGACGCCGACCTGCTGGTGACGGTCGGCGAGCAGGCACTGGCCGACTGTGCGGCCCGCAGTGAGTCGCGGCCCATACTTCCAGTCGACATTCGGTCGCCGCTGAGTCCACCCCGCGAAAAGCTGGCCGAGATGCTGGCCCGGCTCCCCGCTCAGCCGCCGACAGTCGACGTGCGGCCGCTGTCGGTCACGGCTGGCGGTCAGACGTCGACGGCCGTTTTCGATACCACGCTCGTTACCACCGAACCGGCGCGCATCTCGGAGTATGCGATCTCGGTCGGAAACCGGAGACACGCGGAGTGCCGGGCCGACGGCGTCGTCGTCGCCACACCGCTGGGCAGCAGTGGCTACAGTCGGGCGGCCGGCGGGCCACAGTTGGAGCCCGGAACCGGGGTGGCCGTCGTCCCAATCGCGCCGTTTGCGACACATACAGACACCTGGGTGGTTGAGCCGCCGCTGTCAGTGCGTGTCGAGCGTGACGATAGCGTGACCGTGTTTGCCGATTCTACCCGGCTTGCGGTCGGCGAAACGCCGCTCACGGCCGAAATCAGTGCGGCACCGCCGCTGTCGGTTGTCGAAACACGGCACGGTCGCCGTAGCAATTGGAAAAACTCTAATGAGTCGTCTCCTCACCTATAGATATGGACCTACTGCAGTTTCTCGTTCCGCTGGGCTGGATCGAGACCGTCGGACCGATTATCCCGATCGCGATTCTGGTGCTTGTGATCGCCAACATCGGTACCCGTATCAAAGAAAACCGCATGCAGGCGAAACAGGCCGAGGCCGGCGAGGAGATCACCCGCCATCCGCTCAACACCGTCGTGACGATGGGGCTTGTCACGCTCGGGCTGCTGTTTATGGTGTATCGGCCCGTCAGCGGCATGATCATGATGGTGCCGATTATCGGCCTGTTTATCGCCGACGTCTTCGAGTACGAGGGTCGACGCGTCGAAGCCGACAACGACCTCGAGTTCGAGTGGCCGAAAGCAACCCTCTTTTCGCTTGGGCTGGCACTCATCTACGCCTCGTACTACGCGATGGCACCGCTGTACGGACCGTACGTCGACCTCCTCATCTGAGGACTCAGGGCTCCGTTTCTGCGGTTCGACCGCTGACTGCGACGGTCGACTGGACGAAACTCACCGCCAGCATGCCGGCAGCGACGCCACTGAGTGCGGTCGGTGGGGAACCGCCGCGTGTCGAAACGTCGCCGAGCGCGCCCAAGAGCCACAGCACCACCCCACCGACCAGACAGATGGCGACCGACAGCTCGGCCAGCCGGATACATCGGTAGCCAGTCGGTGGGACCGCAGGACGGCCGCCGGACGGAGCCACCAGCCGAACGGCGGCGGAGACGGCTTCAAAGCAGACAACAACGGCAACACCGAGGCCGACAACCGTCAGCACCACCGCTGGATCGACAACGGACGACTCACGACTGAACAACCCACCGAGATCAGAGAGGACACCGAGAGCCACCAGCAGACCGACTGCGGTTGCAAGCAGCTTGCTTGCCTGAAGTCGACGCGAAACCCGCGAAAGGCAGTAGCTGGCCATACCCAAACCAGGCAGCAAGAGACTGTTAGGCTCAGGTTAACTAAAACGGCGATTACACCTACCGAACGAAAATAGCGATACCACTCGTCGAACTCAAGCGAGACGACCGACCGAAGCCGACCGGGTTAGCTTGATTCGCGTCGTTCTTCGACCGACCGAACCAGCTCTCTGCCGGCCGGGATCAGAATCCAAAACGCGAACGCGCCGAGAATCGCGATCCACAGGAAGATGTCGATCAGAAAGATCGCGATCGCATCGAACACCGTCTCCGGTTCGGCCACTGGCGCGATCAGCTGGTTGGTGATATAGAAGTCGGGCGTCTGATACCAGCCAGCCAGCGTCATCCAGACGAGCCCCGCGCCGCTCAGGATTCCAAACCCTTTGATGAACTCATCAGCCATTAGTCGACTGTTCGTCGGAGTCCCCTTGAGCGTTTCCCATTCCGTCAGCACGGAACCGGCTGCTGAGGATGAACACGCCCGAGCCGAACGCCATCAGGCTCAGTCCCGCCACGCCGAGCAAGCCACTCAACAGGCTCTGGTCGGGAGTGATACCGACCAGGCCAATCACCGAGACGATCACCCCACGCAACACGCTCACCCCAAGGGTGGCCGCATCGAGCAGAATAAACCCTGCCAGAATGCTCAACGCGGCGATCAGCGTCGAAAAAACGGTGATCGTTTTATAAAGGCGCATTGGGACGACGACATCGCGCCGGCCACCGCGTGCGGAACTCCCATCGCCGGCGGGCGTCTCGGCTGAGGCCCGCTCTGTGTGATCGCCAGCAGTCCCGTCGCTGTCGACGGTCCGAGAATCGCTCATAGGAAATCAACGGGCTGCGTCGTATAATTATCCCGTGGTTCGCGCCTATTTCGGCGGTCGCAGCATGTAGTACCGGCGGTTGAGTCCGTACATGTAGCCCTCGCGCATCGTTTTAAGCAGCGCGTAGGCGATCACGCCCGAAATGAGCGGCAGGACGAACACCAGGTTGACCAGCAGATCGAGTGGGATCGGGATCAGGTTCTGGATCGCCAGCGCGGAGATGGTGAGCGAAAACACCGCGCCGCCGACGCCGATCGACGCCCAGAACGGCTCTTCGACCGGTCGACGGGCACTGCCCTTGTTGAGGAACGGCACGATGGCGATGGCTCCGACGACGACGACGTTCGCAAGCACGCCGTACAGTTCGTCGGACATCAGCTTATCGCCGTCAAGCACCGCAAGCCCGGGGTTGATCGGATCCAGATGGAGCAGGCCGAACGACCAGTAGAGATACCAGTCGGGCAGGATGATCTCCGGCGTCTGGCTCGGGTTCGCCACCGCGCCGAAATGCGGCGGCAGGGCCGCCGAAATCAACAGGAGCATTCCGACGAAAAACAGCGAGATCGATGCGTTGCGGATGATCTCGTGTGGCCAGGTCGGAAAGCCCAGCACGTCACGTTCGACGTAGTCGGATTCGGTTCGCAGATCCTGGTCTTCACGACGGGCACGCTCGAAATACTCGTAGGTCAGCCGCGAGAGGCCGACCTTTCGTTCCTTGCGCTCGCTCCAAGTTGGCGTTTCGTCGTCCGGCGCGACGATCCCCGTCTCGCGGTCGCCGCCGTCAGAGCGAAGCTCCGATTCATCCTCGTCCGGTTCGTTCTCGGTTGTGTGTGTGTTGTCGCTCATTGTATCAGTGTGGTTCTGCGATGCCCTGCACCCAGACGATGCCGATGTGGAGCGCGATCAGCGCGGTCACCACGAACGGCAGGATGAATACGTGCAGGATGTACATTCTGACGATCGTTGCCTCACCAAGGGTAAAGCCGCCGAACAGTAACTGGGCGGCCCACTCACCCACGATTGGGGTTGCGAGTGCCATCTCGACGCCGATCTGACCGGCCCAGAAGGCCAGCTGGTTCCACGGCAGCAGGTAGCCCGTATACCCGAAGACCATCGAGAGGCTGATCAGGATAATGCCGAGCAGCCAGTTGAGCTCACGCGGTTCCTTGTAGGAGCCGGTGAAGTACACACGCAGCATGTGGAGGAACACGGCTGCGAGCATGATCTGGGCGGCCCAGCGGTGGATACTCCGCAGCATGAAGCCGAACTGGAGATCCTGCATAATCATCTGCATCGACTCGTAGGCAATCGGGTCGCCGGCGGCCGTTTCCGTTGTTCCTGGCGAGTAGTAAAACCCTAACAGCGCGCCCGTGACGGCGGCGACGATGTACGCAAGCAGCGAAAAGAAGCCAAGCGAGTAGAGCGGATACCAGTACCAGAACTTGTTGTCCAGATTGTACTGCTCGGTGTGGCTTTTCGGCATCTGGAGGTTCACCTTGTAGTAGGCATCCTCCAGTAGTTCGAGGTAGTCGACGATGCGGAACCGACGGTCGAGATAGACCAGCGTGGTCAGAAAGACCGTCTCGATCGGTGTGAGGTCCTTCTGTTTCAGCCACGCGTTGTGGTCGAACTCGTCTCGTTCTTTGAGGCTCATATATTATCGTTTGTAGTATGGGTAGATGGCTCGTTTGACGGTGTCCCAGGCCTTGTCGGTGCCGATCTGGGTGCCATCGACGTCCTCGCTGTCGATGTACAGATCCTCCCATTTGCGCCGACGTTTCTTGACGATCATCACGTCCGGCAGGAACTCCTTGCGGTACAGTGCGAGAATAAACGCCAGATCAATGAAGATCAACGCCAAGATTGCGCCGAGGAACTGGTTGCCGAACTCGGTGGCGGCCCACCCCGAGATCATGGCGTAAATAAAGAAGAAGACGAAAATCACCTCGATCACCGTCAACAGGACGATGGCGATGGCGGCGGCTGTCGACTCTCTGGCTGGCTCGTAGCGGTGAATATCACCGTACGTACTGCCTGAGGAACTCATTAGGTATCACCCTGTCCCGTGTTCGGCGACTCGCCGTACTTCAGCACGTAGAACGTAAAGACGAGGCTGACGGCGATGCCGAGAAAGCTGATAATGCCGATGTAGTGTTTCTGAAGCGGGACGCCGACTTCGCCGGCGAAATCCTCCGGCCAGCCAGTGTCGCCCGCGGCGGCCTCGGCTGTCGGGACGTCGTCGCCAACGGCGACAGCCCCTTTCATGTCGAGGCCCTCGTGTGGTGCACAGACGTAGTCGGTGATCCCCTCGTCGTCTTCGGTGAACTCGTGTTCGTACGTAAAGCCCGCTTCCGCGGTGAGTTCACTGTCGAGGTCGGCCGGTCCGTCGACGGTCTCGACATTGTGTTCGCCACCGTCGCCGGTCCACTCCCAAATGACGGTGGTTCCGGGATCGATCCAGATGCCCGCCGGCGAAAACGCGAGGTCGCCGCCGTTGCCCGGCGCGCCGACTTCTACGGTTACTTCATCTTGGCCGCGGAGGTCCTCTTCGCCACCGTCGACGCCGTCGATGTAGTCCCACTCGGGGATTTCTTCTTGGGCTGTCGCTGTGCCGCTGGAGGCGACTACAGCTGTTGTGGCGGCGGCAGAGCCTCCTGCTGTTCGCATAAAGTCCCGCCGTTTCATACACCCAGTAATCAGCACGCGCCGTGCTTAAACCCACCGACTATCGATGGGAAAATACTGGCCGCTAGCCCCCTTCAGTCTCGCGTTCTCGGTTTTCTTCTGCGTCGTCGACAGCTTGCGTCTGCGGCGTCGGCTCGCCGGGAAGTTCCGGGCGTTCGAACCCACCCGCCTCGACGGCGCGAAGCCGGTCGCGATACTGCTCGGCACGGAACCGATCCGAGAGTCGCGCGTTGGCCACGAGCGTAAACAGCACGACGCCAACCACCAGAAAGATCCCGCCGATTACGGGCGCGACGAGCGTGTCGACGTCGGTCAACAGCCACGCGCCGACTAATCCCAGCCCGCCGAGCAACTGCATGCCGGCGATAATCTGCAACATCAGGTTCCCCAGCTCGCCGCTCTGTTCGGGGACGGCCTCCGGTGCGGGCAGCTGGTAGTGTTCGGGTGGCTCTGCGACCTCGTATTCGTCCATCGAACACATCGCCACGACGGGTTCGACATCCCGCAGGACCGCTCCCTCGCCGCGAACGTCGCCCGCCGGCGAGACGGTTGCATACCCCTCATCCGAGTAGACCAACAGGCGGTCGGTGCCGTCGACCGTTTCGCGTTCGATCACCCCGAAGATGTCGCGGCTGGCGATCCGGTTTTTGATCTCGGCCTCGACGCGGTCGAGCAGTCGCGGACCGGTGATCCAGGAATCGGCGTCGAAGACGGCCTCCCACTCGTCGGCCGACATCTTCGCCATATCCGCCGGCCCGAAGTTCTCGAAATCGTATTTTTCCTCGACCTGCCGGCGGAGTTCGTCGAGATCGTCAGCGTCGCCGGCCTCAGCTGTGTCGGGAGCCGACGACTGGGTGTCGGCGGTGTCGGGAGCCGACGCCGACTCGTCGACCGGACGATCAGCGGACTCCGAGGGGTCGTCCTCCGATGAGTCGCTCATTGGCGAACGTACACGCTGGCGTGTTGTTAGCCTAGCGGTTTCGTGACAGAGACGTGAGCAGATCGACATACAGGCGATTGCAACCGAACCACCCAACAGTCGACGGCCGGCGAAACGTCGTGGTTTTACGTCTTCGGCGGGAATCGCCGACAATGAGCCAAGACGCCACAGACGAGTATTCGGAGGGCGATCTCCGGAACACGGGGATGAATCTCCGACACGACCGCGAGTGGGATTACGAACTCGACCGTATCGTCGAGGAGATCGAAAAGCGAGACGCCGACAAGGTCGGCCTCCAGTTCCCCGAAGGGTTGAAGCGCCGCGGCCCGGCGGTTGCCGACGACCTCCGTGAGGTTCTCGACCGAGATGTGACGATCCTTCTTTCCGGACAGCCCTGCTACGGTGCCTGCGATCTCGACACCTACCTGATGCGCCGGACGGACGTGTTCGTCCACTTCGGCCACTCGCCGATGAAGGAGTCGGACAAGATCATCTACGTCCCGCTGTTTTCGAACGTCGACCCCTTCCCGATTCTCGAAGAGTCACTCGATGAACTCGAAGATCCCGACGTCGACCCCGCGGTCGGCCTCGTGACGACGGCCCAGCATATGAACCGCTTCGGCGAGATGGTCGAGTGGCTCGAAGAACGAGGGTATGAGGTCCATACGCGCAAGGGCGACGACCGACTGACCTACGAGGGCCAGGTTCTGGGTTGTAACTACGCCTCCGCGGATATCGACGCCGACCAGGTGCTGTA
>Ga0207421_10005426_pt1 | contig 14269 bp, 17 predicted proteins | sample SodLakKL_010_SED_4_FD_187542 | JGI IMG/M metagenome (GOLD analysis project Ga0207421, IMG submission 187542) | Alkaline sediment microbial communities from Lake Tanatar, Kulunda Steppe, Russia - 8KL_010_SED (SPAdes) (version 2) | ecosystem: Environmental > Aquatic > Non-marine Saline and...
TTGCAATGATTCTCAGTATTGTTTGAACGTATTCTGCCATGTTTTAATTTACTTTTGCCACGCTTTTTCAAACCTTTTAGCGGCATCAAAGAGAACATCCTCGTAAAAACGATTAGCCAAAATTTGCGCCCCGACAGGAAGTCCTTTCTTTTCTCCACAAGGAATAATGATACCCGGAAGCCCTGCTAAGTTAGCCGTAACTGTAAATATATCTGACAAGTGCATTGCCAAAGGGTCTTCTACTTTTTCACCGATTTTAAAAGGAAGAGTGGGTGTGGCAGGGGTAAGTATCACATCTACTTCTTTAAAGGCTTCATCGAAATCCTCTGCAATTAAGCTTCTAATTTTTTGTGCCTTAATATAATAAGCGTCATAATATCCTGCAGAAAGGGTGTAAGTTCCCAAAAGAATCCTCCTTCGCGCTTCCTTTCCAAACCCCTCTCCCCTGTTTTTTAAATACGCTTCTTGAATAGTCTGTGCAGCAGGTCTTTCAAACTCCAGTCCATAACGTATTCCATCATAACGAGCCAGATTTGCCGAAACTTCGGAAGCCATAATAATCTCGTAAGCAGGAAGAGCGTAGGTTGTATGGGGAAGACTTACCTCTTCCACTTCAATCTCTTTTTCTTTTTCAATTTTTGCTATTGCCTCTTCAAGCGCCTCTTTAACCTCCTGTTCCATTCCTTCAACAAAATACTCTCGCGGAACTCCCACCTTAATGCTTTTTTTCACTTTCTTTCTTTTCAGATCACTGGTCACTGAATCACGATGATCCTTTCCCTTGATTGTCTCAAAGACAAGTTCTGCATCTTCCACATTATTTGCCAAAGGACCCACTTGGTCAAAAGAAGAGGCCATACTCATTACTCCACTGCGAGAAACTGTTCCGTAAGTAGGTTTAAATCCTACTACTCCACAAAAAGCCGCCGGCTGACGGATAGACCCTCCTGTGTCAGACCCCAGAGCAACATTACACATCTCATCAGCTACAGCTGCCGCACACCCTCCGGAAGAACCCCCGGGGACTCTTTCCAAATCTCTTGGGTTTCGCGTAACTCCAAAAGCAGAATTCTCAGTAGAAGATCCCATCGCAAATTCATCCATGTTAGCTTTACCGATAAACACTCCCCCTTCTTCTTTTATTTTTTCAATAACGGTAGCATCAAAAGGAGCACGATAATGCTCTAGGAGTTTCGATCCGGCAGTGCAACTCTCTCCTTTTATTAGGATGTTATCTTTTATGACAAAAACAGCTCCGTAGAGAGGTGCTTTTTCATCCTTTTCTCCAATTTCTTTTGCTTTCTTCTCTAGTAAAGAAAGAATAGCATTCACTTCTCCGTTCCTCTCTTCTATACGAGAAAAAAATTGTGCAAGTAATTCGTCAGGAGAAATTTCTCCTTTTCTCAAGCTCTCTTGTGTCTCTTTAATGGTTTTCATAGAATTGACTCTACCTTAAGATAATCATCTTTATCTTTCCCCATTCCCATCATTTCTTTTTGGGTATCTCTATCTATCGTCTTGGCTTCATCTTTGCGCACTACATTTCTCAGTTCCGGAAAATGAAAAAGAGGCTCTACATCAGAGGTATGAACCTTGCTTATCTTTTGCACATATTTCAGTATGGATTCTAGGTCTTCTGCAATATCCTTGGATTCGCTTTTATCAAGCCTTATTCTGGCAAGAAAAGCAAGTTTTTCTATTTCTTTTTTATTTATCATTTTTATTAATTTTTTTTATCTCGGACGCTCAAGTTCCTCTGTTTCTAAAAATATTTCCGTGTAATCATCCATGTTTTCCAAGGTGTAACCCGCTCCTCTTACTACTGCTGTCAAGGGGTCATCCCCTATTTGAGTTTTGATCTTCGTTTCTTTTTGGATAAGCTCGTCTAATCCCCTAAGGAGACTTCCTCCCCCAAGCAGGTATATTCCTTTGGACATAATGTCGGCAAGAAGCTCGGGAGGAGTTTCCTCAATGGTATCTTTAATAGTCGCTACAATTTCTCTAATGGATTTTTCCATTGCTCTTCTAATATCGGCATCGGTAATATTAACCTCCTCGGGAAGTCCTGTGACCATGTTTCTTCCCTTGATGGAAGCCTCCATTTTTTCCTTCAAGGGAATTGCCGATCCTATCTTCATCTTAACATCTTCGGCGGTTCTTTCTCCGATAAACAACTTATACTCTCTTTCGGCAAAACTCACTATGTCTTCATTGAGCTTGTCTCCGGCAACTCGCAGACTACGGGATATTACTATCCCTCCGAGAGAAATAACCGCTACTTCGGTCGTTCCTCCTCCGATATCAACCACAAAATTTCCTCCCGCGTCTTGAATGGGTAATCTCACTCCGATGGCAGCAGCCATAGGTTCTTCAATAAGAAAAACTTTTCCCGCGCCGGCATTCTTTCCCGCATCTTCCACCGCTCTTCTCTCCACTTCTGTAACTCCACAAGGAATTCCCACTACAACCTTCGGACGGACAGGAATAGGAAATCCGCGAGCATCATTGGCTTTTTCTAAAAAATAACGAAGCATTTGCTCGGTCACATCAAAATCGGAAACAACTCCCGAAACAAGAGGTTTGGTTGCTACAATATGTCCGGGAGTTTTCCCTACCATTTTACGAGCTTCCTCTCCAATGGCCAAAACCTGACCGGTTTTTTTATTTACCGCAACCACCGAAGGTTCGGACAAAACAATCCCTTTTCCTTTAACATAAACCAAACAATTGGCAGTTCCCAGGTCAATTCCTATATCCGAAGATAATCTACTAAATATTTTCTTGAACATAATTAACAACTTCACTTAGTTTAACAAATTCTGCTTCTTTTTTTGTTCTTTCTTTTACTTCTGCGGAATCTTTTTGAAGAGTTTTTTCGCTTATAACCATCCTTAAAGGAATTCCTATAAGATCACTTTCTACCAACTTCTCCCCCGGACTTTTTTCCCGATCGTCAAAAAGGACTTCCACTCCGGATTCCGCTAACTTCTCGTATATTTTTTCTGCTTCTTTTTCTGCTCCCAAAGAAATAAGATGAACAGAAAACGGAGCAACATTTTTCGGCCAAACAATTCCTTTTTCGTCCGCTAACATCTCCACTATCGCCCCCATTACTCTACTCACTCCTATTCCGTAGCATCCCATGAAAATCGGTTTATCTTTCCCTTCTACATCCTTGTATGTTAATTGAAAGGGGTCTGAAAAACGAGTATTAAGAGGAAAGATATTACCCACCTCAATAGATCTTTTTTCAGTAAGTTCTTTTCTTTCTTTCCCACATTTCGGACAGCTTGGGCTTTCTTCTATAATCTCCTCGTTGATTCCCACATTACAATCTTCGCACAGATAAATATTGTCCTCTCCGGCCTCGGTTATCGTCTGAAATTCATGGGAATATTTGGAAAAAGTTCCCCCAGAAGCAAAGGTCAGATAGGTAAGTTCTCCGATTTCCAACTTATGAAAAATATTATGGTAAGCTTCTATTGATTTTTGGTAATAGTCATTAAAACAATCTTCATCGGCATGAAAAGAGTAAAGGTCTTTCATTAAAAACTCTCTTCCTCTTAGTATCCCTGATTTTGCACGCAATTCGTTACGAAATTTAGTCTGTATCTGAAAAACTCCTACTGGCAAATCTTTATAAGAGTAAACAAATCTTTTAAGAAGAGGGACAACTATTTCCTCATGACTTTGTCCTAAAACAAGATCTCCCCCTCCGCTTAGTTTAGTATGAAAAAGAACGTCTATTTCGTGCCTTCCGGTAATCTCGTAATTGGCCAAAGGGTGAAGGGCCGGCATCAGCACCTCTTGAGCGCCAAGGGTTTTATTCATCTCCTCTCTGATAATATTTTCTATATTTCGGAGAACCTTAAGTCCCATGGGTAAAAAAGAATAAACTCCCGCCATTTCTTTGTTGATAAAACCTGCTCTCAGTAAAAGATTGGCATTTAAAGAAGGCTCTTCTTTAATATTTTCTTTTTTCGTTTTCGTGAAAGATAGTGATTGTCTCATAATCCAAGATCTTTAAAGGTTATAAATATCATAAAACTTATAAGCAACAAAAAAAAGGCAGCATTAACCCCTTGTTCTATTTTTTGAGGAAGTGGGCTTCCTTTTAATTTTTCTATAATTAAAAACAAAAGTCTTCCTCCGTCAAGAGCGGGAATGGGGAGAATGTTTATCACGGCAAGTACAGAAGCTATAAAAGCAACGAATTCTAAATAATCTGCTACTCCCCTCTCTAAAAAATCAAGGGCCATGTTTCCTATCCCCACCGGTCCTGATACTTGAACTCCTGCCGGCATTCCTTCTCCCGAAATTGCACTTCCGATAATGTTTCCGAATCCCACTACTTGCATAACGCTTACTCCAACCGTCTGCTGAAACCCTTGTACTAAAGACTCAAAAGGTCCCATTCTTTGCATCTTGTAGTTTCCTATAAAAAATGTTTCCAGAAATTCTTCTTGTTTTCCTGCCAACGAAACCTCTGCGCTTTCTTCACCTCTTTGCACGGTAACGGTTTCCGCTCCTTCGCGTATTTCTTTTTCCAGAACCGAAGCTGCATAAACCTCCTCCCCTTCAACCGCTGTTATCTTTTCTCCGGGAGTTATTTTATCAAGAAGATCCATATCAATCTTTTCTACGTCTTTAATTGCTACCGTTAAAAACACTCCTTCTTCTTGCAGGCCATCTTCTACGAGAGTGGGACGACCCCAAGCAAAAAAAACAACACTAAATATCAAAATTGCTAAAATCCAAAAACTAACCACCCCCGCTATAATTATTACTGCCCTTTGCCAAATTGGTTTTTCAGAAAAACTATTCTTCGTTTCCGATCTTTCTTCTTCTCCTAACATGCGGACAAAACCCCCCAAGGGAATTAAATTCAAAGAGTAAATTGTTTCTCCAATCTTCTTGCCCCAAACTCGCGGCGGTATTCCTATGCCAAACTCTTCCACCTTCACTCCGTACCTGCGTGCAAAAATAAAATGCCCCAACTCATGAAGGGTTATGAGAATCACTAAACTTAATATGATAATTGCTATATTCATGACTTAATTTCTCCTTGTTTTCTTTGTGCTAATTGTTCCAACTTTTCGTTGTAATCGTCTATCAATTTTTGGAGATCTTCTTTAGCTTTAAACTTTTCATCTTCTGTTACTTCTCCTTCTTGAAACTTATCCTGTATTCTCCTCCAAGCATCCTCTCTATTCTTCTTTAAAACAATTCTGGCATCTTCTTTCTTTCCGGAAAGAATCTTTAATAAGTTTCCTCTATACTCTTCAGTAAGAGGAGGTAGTGTTATGCGTATCACCCCGTCTTCTACCATCGGGCTAAGCTCCGATTCCGACTTCTGAACACCTTCTAAAATATCCTTTGTATAGCTCTTATCCCACGGTTGAATTAATATCTGTCTTTTTTCCGGACAAGAAATGGCCGCTAGTTGCTTAAGAGGCATTTTCTGGTCAAAGCAATTTACCACAATATCCTCCACTAGAGAGGGTGTAGCTCTGTCCGTTCTTACTCTTTTTATTTCTTCCGAGAAAAAGTTAATAACTTTATCCATCTCGGGTTTTATATCTTCAATAATTTTTTTGTATTCGGTCATAAATAAAAAATTATAATATTTTTAAGGAAGTTTTATGGCTATTTTTTCTAATACAAGTTGTTGATTGATATTTGTTTTGGAGCTTAAAAAAACCGCCCGCTCTATTTCTTTTATTGCCTCTCTATAATCTTTCGTTTCTTTTCCCTGATTAAGTTTCTTTTTCATTTCTTCTGCTGCCGTTTTCAAAAGAAAGCACAAAAATTCCTCTACCCTCTCTTCTTTGGCTATCTTTTTGGTCAAAGAAAAACGCTGAGCAACATCTCCTTTCATTATTTGCATTGCTTCCTCTTTTTTTTCCTTCATTTTTTTTCTCTCTTCTAAGGAATGAGAATACCTAACTGCTTCTCCCGGCCTTCCCGAGGAAATAGAAACCGCTTCTTCATCTTGAATCTTTTTTGCTATCTCTTTTTCCGGAACAAAAGAAAAGCCTAAATGAAAAGTTCTGGAGGTAATTGTCGGAAGAAGCATTCGAGGATACTCACTAACAAGAATTATCAAGGTTTTTGCAGGAGGCTCTTCTAATACTTTTAGAAGAGAGTTTTGTGCCTGAAGGTTCATAAGGTGGGCATTGTCAATAATTACCCCTTTAAAACGAGCCTTTAGTCCTTTAAAAGAAACTCTTTCTATCACTTCCTCGATCTGGTGAAGCTGTATTTCTTTTTTTTCAGGAGTTATTTGTATTATATCAGGATGTATACCTTCCGTTATTTCGTAACAACTCCTACAAGAGCTACAACCTCCTCCTTCTTGAAGACAATTCACAGCCTTGAGGAAGTCAAGGGCCACTGTTCTCTTTCCTATGTTACGGGGACCGGCAAACAGAAGAGCGTGAGGGATCTTTTCTTCTTCAAACAACAATCTTAATCTTTCTCTTTGTTTTTGATGACCGATGATCATGCAAATCTCGCTTATTTGCTCATTATGCTTTTTTTATAAGCGTCCAGATTGTCAAGGACCGCTCCAGCTCCCTTAGCAACAGAAAGCAAGGCATCTTCGGCAACAAAAGAAGGAACGCCTGTTTTTTCAGTGATCAGTACATCAATATTGTCTAATAGAGCTCCTCCTCCGGTGAGAATCATTCCCTTGTCCATAATATCAGCAGAAAGCTCCGGAGGTGTTTCTCGCAAGACTTGTTTTATTACTTTAATAATTTCTTCCATAGTCCCGCAAGTCGCCTCATAAACCTCGGTGGAAGAAACTTTGATGGTCTTAGGAAGTCCGGAGACAAGATCCCTTCCCCTAACTTCCATCGTTTTTTCCTCTTTTTCTTTGATAACCGTCCCGATAGTTGTTTTTACTTCTTCAACGCTTTTTTCTCCCAGAGCAACGTTGTGTTTATTTTTAATGTAATTCGATATTTCAAAATCCATACTATCCCCCGCTACTCTTACCGAGCGAGCAACAACAATTCCTCCCAGGGATATTACCGCAATCTCCGTAGTCCCCCCTCCAATATCCACTACCATATGTCCCGCGCAAGAAGCAATAGGAATACCAGCGCCAATAGCTGCTAGAATAGGTTCTTTAACCGCATAAACCGCTCTTGCTCCGGCGGAAATTCCCGCTTCAACAACTGCTCTTTTTTCAGTGGATGTTATTCCCGCAGGAACACCAATCATAAGTTCCGGCTTGATTATCTTTAAACCGGGGGATTTCTTAATAAAGTAGTGCAGCATGGCTTCTGTTATCCTGTATTCGGCAATAACTCCGTCACGCAGAGGCCTGTAGACTCTGATTTCATCAGGAGTCCTCCCTGTCATTTCCTTGGCTTCTTTGCCCACGGCTAAAATTCTATTCTCGTGCACACTAACCGCTACCACCGATGGTTCGTTCAAAATTATTTCTTTCCCTGGGGCAAAAACAAGAGAATTACAAGTACCCAGATCTATTCCTATTTTACGTGAAAACATATTCTTTTTCTAAAAATTATATACGCTAATTGTTCTTTATTCTTTTGATCCTTGCCCCTATTTGAGCAAGCCTCTTGTCTATCTCCTCATACCCTCTGTCTGCCTGCGAAATATCCTTGATTATGGTAGTTCCTTCGGCAATGAGTCCGGCAATAAGAAGAGCTGCTCCCGACCGCAAGTCTAAGGGGTCAAGCTTTACCCCATGAAGTTTGGTAGGTCCATTAATAATTGCTCGATGAGGGTCGCAAACAACAATCTCCGCTCCCATTTTATTGAGCTGCTCTAAGTATTTCAATCTTCCTTCGTACAAAGGATCATGGATTAAGGTAAGTCCTTTCGTTTGAGTAGAAAGAACGCCCAAAGGAGCCTGAAGGTCGGTAGGTATTCCCGGATAAGGCATCGTCTGTATTTTTTCCATAAAAAGAGCCTTCCCAGGGGAAACAATAACCTCGTCTTTTTTTATTTTTATTTTCCCTCCGCAACTCTTAAGTTTTTCCAAAAGAAGCTTTAAGTGCTCCACAGGAACATTTTTGATTGTTACTTTCCCTTGAGCAGCAAGCGAAAGAAGAACAAAAGTCCCTGCCTCTACGTAATCGTAACATATAAAATGCTCCGCTCCTTCTAAATAATCCTTGCCTTTAATTTCCAATAAGTTGGTCCCTTCTCCTTTAATATCTGCTCCCATTTTCTTTAAGAAGAGGGCTAGGTCTTGCACATGGGGTTCCGCTGCGGCAATATTTATTACAGTTTTTCCTTTTGCCAGAGTAGCTGCCATTAAAACATTTTCCGTGGCCGTTACCGAAAACTCTCCTAATATCACCTCCTTTCCTTTGATTCCTTTTTCTGCCCGAAAATGATATATGTCGGAATATTTTGCTCCGTTTCTCTTTAGTCCGAATTCCTCGACCCCTACCCCCATTTTAGAAAATGCCTTAAGGTGGGTATCTATAGGACGTGCGCCAATAACACATCCTCCGGGTTGGGGAATTTTAACAAATCCGAAACGAGCAAGAAGGGGTCCAATAAGAAGAATAGAGGACCGCATTTTTTTAACGAGATCAAAATCTAGTTTTTCCGGTCTTGCGTTCTTCGTTACTATCTTTACTTTTCTCTTCTCTAAAAAATCAACTTGCCCACCCATTTTTTCAATAATCTCCAGCATTCTTCTTACGTCTTCCACTAGAGGAACGTTATCTAGAATGCAGGGTTTGGTAGTAAGAAGTGTAGCGGCAATGATTGGCGTTGCAGCGTTTTTCGAACCCCTGACATCAATATTTCCTTCAAGTTTACTACTCCCTTCAATAATTAATTTATCAGACATACACTAAAATCTCAGACAAAAAGCGAATAATTTTGCCTTCTTTTTGCCTCGTTATTATAATACAGAGCACTATAAATAGCAAACCCACGTACAATGCTTAATCGTACGTGGGCAAGAGTTTTTGTACGTTATTTTATCTCTTTCTCCACTGAGGAGCTCTTCTCGCCCTTTTCAAACCAGGCTTCTTTCTTTCTCGCATACGAGGATCTCTCGTAAGAGTTCCTGTAGATTTTAACTGTTTTCTAAGCGACTCATCAAAGCTTAAAAGGGCTCGCGCGATACCGTGTCTTACGGAGTCTGCTTGTGACTTTTCTCCTCCACCAGAAACTTTTGCCGAAACAAAAAACTTTTCCAATAACTCTAGTTTCTCGAGCGGCTCTTTCACTCTTTTTTGTAAAACGTTCCCCGGAAAATACTCTTCAAGCTTCTTATCATTTATTGAAAAACCCCCTCCCTTCTTTTCGTAAAGACGAACCGTAGAAGTAGAAGTTTTACGCCTCCCCACTCCTTGGTAGAACTTCTCAGCGGACTTTTTTGTTTTAGTCGTAGCCATGTTTATTCTTCAAGATTAAGCCTTTTTATTCTCTCTTTTCTAAGTTTGTTTTTGGGAAGCATCCCATAAACTGCCTTTTTGAGGGCCATCATGGGATCGTTTTCCGTTATCTTACCGTAAGATTTTTTTTTGAGTCCCCCGGGATAACCCGTATGGTGGTAATAAAACTTATCATCTTTCTTTTTACCAGTAAATGTTATCTCTTTAATATTCCTTACCTTCACAAAGTCCCCCACGTCAATGTGAGGAGAATAATCTCTTTTATGTTTCCCCATAAGCAAAACAGCAATCTCCGAAGCAACTCTTCCGAGAGGTTTTTTTGAAACGTCAACAATGTGTGTTTTTCTTTCCATAATTAATTTTTTATACAAACTCAATGATAGCCATTCGGGCACTGTCTTCTTCTCTTGCGTTCAGTTTGATAATCCTCGTATACCCTCCTTTTCTTTCTTTATACCTCGGCCCTATTTCTTTAATAAGTTTTTTTGCCACATCTTCCGATAATCTACTGGCAAGTAAGCGTCTATTATGCAAATTATCCTCCCTTGCTCTTGTAATTAATTTTTCCAGGAAAATGCGGAGCTCTTTCGCTCTTGCCTCTGTAGTTTTTATTTTTTCATTTAAAACGAGAGCTCTTGCAAGAGAAAGCAGAAGAGCACGGCGCTGATCTCTTTTTCTCCCAAATCTTCTTTTGTTCTTTATTTTCGGCATATTTCTTTTTATTCCTCCTTAAGTTCCAATTTTTTCTTCTTTAATGCTTTTTTAATTTCTTCAATTCCTTTCGCTCCCATTCCCTTCAAGGAAGATAATTCCTCCTCGCTTTTTTCCAGAATATCCTTGATTTGCTCTATTTTGTTATCTTTTAAAATATTAACTGTGCGCTTGGATAAACCGAGGTCTTCCATGTCAAAATCTGTTTCTTCGGTTTCTTCTTTTCCTTCTTTCATTTCCTCTTCTTCTTTCCCGAGGGAAGAAAGAATTTTTGTGTGCTCGGATAAAACGCTTACCGCCTCTGTAAAAGATTCTTCCGGAGAGATAGTTCCATCCGTTTCAATTTCCATAAACAAACGATCAAAATCAGTTCTTTTCCCCACTCTCATATTTTCTACATGAAAGTTAGCTCTTCTTACCGGTGTAAAAATAGAATCTATATAAATCTGTCCTACTTCCAGTTTTTCTTCTTTTCTATCTTCCGCAGAAGAGTAGCCAATTCCTTTTTCTATCACCACCTCCATTTCCAGGGAGCTTTTTTTACTGGTAAGGGTTGCGATGTGTGTTTCGGGATTGGCAAGTTCCACTTGTGTGGGAAGCCCAAAGTCGGACCCCTTCACCTCTTTCTCTCCCTTTGCTTTTATTTTTGCCGTTTGTGGCTCATCGGAATGAACCTTAAAACGAAGTTCTTTCAAGTTAAGAATAATATTAACCACATCTTCCATTACACCCGTTATAGTAGAGAACTCATGATTTACCCCATCAATCTTTACCTTGGTAATGGCAGCTCCGGAAAGAGAGGAAAGAAGAACGCGACGTAAACTATTCCCCATAGTAATTCCGTACCCCGGGTAAAGGGATTCCACTTTCAAAATGGCTTCCTTTTCATTTTTTTTCTCTACGATTTTAGGTTGCGATGGTAATGGAATCATATTTTTTTATAACAATTTTTAATAATTGTTTTATCTTGAATAGAACTCAAAAATGGAAGATATCTCCACCGGAGGAGCAATTTCTTCAATAACCACTTCTCCCGTTATTTTGGCTACAATATTTTTCTTGTCCAAGGAAATCCAAGAAGGAGGATTAAAGTTCTTCATTTTTTCTTCAAATCCATCAAACATCTTCCTTGTCTTTTTTCCGGAACGCAAAGAAATCACATCACCTGTTTTTACTGCATAGGAGGGTCTGTCTACCGATTTATCATTCACAGCGAAAAGACCGTAGCTCACCATTTGCCTTGCCTCAGAACGAGAAGAAGCAAGTCCGGCACGATAAACAGTATTATCAAGCCTGGCTTCGATTTTTCTTAAAAGATAATCGCCCGCTGACTCTTCTTTTTTTTGTTTACCAATTACGGATTTGACGTAGCGTATAAACTGCTTTTCTTTTAAATCATACCAGTACCTTAATTTTTGTTTCTCAGTGAGCTCTTTACCGTATTCCGAAAGAGGGCTTTTTCTCCTTTTCGGTTTTTGTCCCGGAGCATAGGGCTTTTTAATCATTGGGCACTTCGGAGAATCACATTTTTCTCCTTTCAGAAAAAGTTTGGTTCCTACCCGACGGCATTTTTTACATTCTGGCGCTTTTTTCATAAAAATTAATTATAACTATACTCTTCTTACTCTTCTTGGCCGACACCCGTTGTGAGGAATAGGGGTGAGGTCTTTTATAAGATTGATAACAATATTTCTAGCAGCTAAAGCACGAAGAGCAGAAGATCTGCCTGTTCCTACTCCTTTTACATATATATCAACTTCTTTCATGCCCATTTTTTCAGCTTTATCCGCAATAACGTTGGCAACCTCCGAGGCGGCAAAAGGAGTAGCCTTTTTAGTGCCTTTAAACCCTAAAGCCCCGGCGCTGGCCCACCCTAAAACCTTTCCTTCTTTGTCGGTTAAATTAATCATCGTATTATTATAGGAAGCGGCAATATAAATACGCCCCGATTCTACGCCTCTTCTTTTTCTGGCTTTGCCTTTTTCTTTTTTTGCCTCTCCTATTCTATTTCTTTCCTCAAGAATCTCTTCTTCCGTTTTTTCAATTACTCTTTTTTTTCCCATAAAATAAAATTAATTGGCTCCTAAAAATTAAGTATCTTCTCAATAAGTTACTTTGGCGAAGGGGGAGTTTTTTTCCCAGATCCCGCAATACGCCTTACATTCCCCCTTGCGGTGCGACTGTTGGTCCTTGTATTTTGCCCTCTGACAGGCAATCCTTTTCTGTGACGAACACCACGATAGCAATCAATTCTCTTTAACCTGTCTGTAGCATCTCTCCTCTCACGCCGAAGCTCACCTTCCGTTCTATATTTTTTTTCAATGATTTCCCTTAGCTTTTTTGTTTCATTATCGGTAAGTTCTGAGACTCTTTTAGACTCATCTACCTTGGCTTCTTTTAGTGCTTGCTTGCTAAGAGACGGTCCTATACCATAAATGCGGGTAAGGGCAATTACCACTCTTTTTTCTTTTGGTATACTGGTTCCCGCAATTCTAGCCATGTTTTAAATGTTTTAACTTTTAAAATTTATCCTTGTCTTTGTTTGTGCTTCTTGTTTTTACAAATAACATAAACTCTGTTGTTTCTTCTAACAACCTTGCAATCTCTACATATTTTCTTTACTGATGATTGAACTCTCATTTGTTTCTTTTACGCATTAAAATACACAACTATAAATTATAACAAAAAATAAATTGTTATTACCGAGTCGTGTGCAAGTTTAAGATGGAAGTTACGAAAACTTCTTTTTTGAGTGAATTAATTACAAAAATTAAAACAATCAAAAGTTTTTTTACAATATCCCTAGCCACGATAAACAATTCTTCCTTTCGTTCTATCATATTCACTCATCTCAACAGTAACTTTGTCCCCCGTCAGCACTTTAATTCGATGAACTCTAAGCTTTCCAGCGAGATGAGCGGTAATCTCTGTCCCGTCTTCAAGCTGAACCTTAAAATGCGTATTGGGCAAAGTTTCTAAAACGACTCCTTTTTGTTTGTTTTCAGAACTCATTTACAGTCCGAAAGAATAACAATTTTTTCTATTTTTGTCAAATCTTTTTTTAAAATTAACAATTATTCCTCAGTATCAAAATCTAACAAAATCTTGATTCTTTTTCGATCCTTGGAAATTTCTCTAAGGCCAAAAGGAAAATTCCTAATATTTATCTCTTCCACGTCAAGAGATGATTTTATTTTTTCTTCCGCTTCTTTGAAGCTAAGTCCTGCAAGTTCTCTTTTCCATTTTTCTTCGTCTATTCTTTCGTAAATTTCCATAGCAAATTCCACCACTATATCCGCTTCTTTTTCGTTAAAATTAACTCTTTTAAAATCAATTTCTATTTCCTCTTTCCCCTTTTGCCAAGTAAATCCTTCCGGAAGAGCTTTGTAAATAAATTCTGTTACTTCTTCCTTGCTAATCGTCATTACTTCCACTCTAACCTGCAACTCATAGGAAAAAGTCTCCCCGTCTTCGTTTTCTTTAAAACTTTTATCAATGATTTCTTCTTTATACTGAGCTTCTTCTTTGATAAAATAATCTTCTCCATATTGCTCCATTATCTTCTCCTTTGCTTCCTCTACCAGCTTGTTTTTTATCTCTTCTTCTGCTTTCTCTATTGTCCCATCATCCAAATAAGGAACTTCTTTCACGAATCCTTCCTCCCGAAGGACAAAAGAAACACCTTTTACTCTTCCGTATATTGTAGTTCCCTCGAGTCCGGGAAGGACAAAATTGGAATTTTCCGAAATATTGTAATCTTTCCCCTCTTCCGCAGCAACCACTTCTACCATACCACACCCCTCATTTTCACTCATGCCAGGGATAGAAAAAGCTTCTTCTGCTTCAAAAAGCTTTCCTCCATCCGAGATAAATCGCGTTCCCTTTCTGTAGTTGGTGGTAGATTGCGTATAGTCCTGGCAAATCTCTATTTCTCCTCTTGTCTTTGCCTCCACAATCTCTGTTTCTTCCACCACAAAATCCTTGGAACCAGTTGTTTTTTCACTAAAAATCATACCCCTTACCTCTCCTTCTCCGACAGAACCTGATGCACGTACCACCGCCTCTCTATTCTCTTCTACTTTCTCACTAACCGGCTTGATTACAACCTCTGTCCGATAGGAAGAGTAGCAAAAGTAAACGGAAAAAGCGACCAACAAGAAAAGAGC
>Ga0207421_10005428_pt1 | contig 14268 bp, 13 predicted proteins | sample SodLakKL_010_SED_4_FD_187542 | JGI IMG/M metagenome (GOLD analysis project Ga0207421, IMG submission 187542) | Alkaline sediment microbial communities from Lake Tanatar, Kulunda Steppe, Russia - 8KL_010_SED (SPAdes) (version 2) | ecosystem: Environmental > Aquatic > Non-marine Saline and...
CACGACCCCAGCCCCCCACAGGTTGAAATAAGCCCCAAAGAAGATCTGGCTTACCTTGCTTTTACCGGTGGCGCTACAGGCGCCCCCAAGGGAGTAATGTTAACCCACTTCAACCGTTATTCCAATGTCCTGCAGTCAATGGCCTGGGCCATGTCCAAGCTCGAAAAATCAATCCGCGGTAAAGCATCAATTTGTATCGGTGTTCCTCTTTTTCATTCTTATGGCGACTCTTCGGCCTTATTTGGCATTTACTGGGGGCTTAAGCTGATCCTGATTCGCGACCCTCGCGATATAAATGAAATTGCCAGAATACTGGTTGAATCCCGTCCTTTCATGACAGCCCTGGTGCCAACTCAGTTAATGAAATTGGCCCAGGTGGATCTGCCCCGTCTACCGATCCAGATCTTATCAGGGGCCTCTTACCTGCCCCTGGAAGTGCGGGAAAGCATAACGGCTAAAATTAAAATGCCTGTTTCTGAAGGTTACGGCCTGACAGAAACCAGCCCCCTGACTCATCTCGACTTAAGCGGTTTCTCCAAAATAACCGGTTTTGCGGCAAAACAGAAATACAGCATCGGCCTGCCGGTGCCCGATACCGATGTGAAGCTGGTAGATGAAGAAGACGGCAGCGAATGCCCACCCGGCGAACCGGGCCATATGTACATCAAGGGGCCCCAGGTTATGAAGGGATACTGGCCTGAAGAAGGATCCGGCCTGGTTGACGGTTGGCTGCCGACCGGCGATATCGCCCGCATGGATGAAGACGGTTATTTTTATATCGTCGATCGGATCAAGGACATGGCCAATGTATCCGGGTTCAAGGTTTATACCAGCACAATCGATGAAATTCTGCATCAGCATCCGGCCGTATCGATGGCGGCGGCAATCGGCGTCCCCGACCCCGAACGGCCAGGCAGCGAGCGAATCAAGGCCTTTGTTGTGCTAAAGGAAGAAGATGCCGGCAGGGTTACTGCAGAAGAAATAATCGATTATTGCCGCGATAAATGCGCTTCCTACGCTGTACCCCGCCAGGTTGAATTTCGCCATTCTTTACCGTTAACTGTGACTGAAAAAATTTACAAGAAACAACTCCGGGAAGAAGAGCTGAAAAAGAACAGCGATTGAATGATAATTGAAACACCGGTACTCAGGCTGCGCCAATATAAACCAGGGGAAGCTGTGGTTTAAGTCAAGCAAAATAATAGTCCGGGAGGGCAGTATTTTGCGGGTACAAGTGAAACCATACCTGTTTCTGAGGGAAGTGCTGGGAAATCGGTATATATCTATGGACCTGCCGGAAGGCGCAACTGTTAAAGAACTGCTCCAGCTTGTACAAAAAGAAACGGGCCTTCCGGAAAACCTAACCGTAAAAAGCGCTTCTGTAACCATTTTGGGCAGCAACAATGAAACCGGTTTAATAATTCTCATAAATGGTTGCAACATCAGACAACTGCAAGGCCTTCAATACCGCCTGCAGGAAGGCGACGAGATCAGCCTCTTTCCACCAGCAGCGGGCGGTTAATCGGCCCTTATGCCAGTTAGCTTTATCTTAAAAAGAAAATAAATTATTGTTGCAAATCCTGGTGTCAATTATTTAATCAAATGGTGCGCCAAAATATTGGTTAAATAAAGTCTCCATACTTATGGTGGCTTCTTGCCTGAATTTTTTGTAGCGGCACATAATTTTTTTGCCTTCCCCGGTTAAAGAAGAGCCGCCTCCGGCCCTGCCCCCGGCCTGCCTTTCAAGAAGGGAAATCCCCAGGTTTTCTTCCAGCATTTTTACTAAATCCCAGGCCTGACGGTAGGACATTTTCATATCAGTAGCTGCTTTCCGTAGAGAGCCCATCCGGTCAATCTTTTCCAAAAGCTCGCAGGGGCCATCACCAAAAATCTTGCCCCCGTTGCTTTCCAGCCAAATTTTTGACCGAAGCTTAGTTTTCATCTTTTTTCAGCCCCCATTTACATACATCTTAACTCTATTACTCCAAAGCAAGAAACGCTTCCAATACTCCTCCACCTACGGCCCTGGCTTTATCAGAAATGGTAAAACAGTAATCACGCCGCCCCCTGGGATCAATATCGCCAACTTTCATCCCCGGCTTGACTTCAAGACTATCATGAAGCAAGCCGCGCACGACTCCCCCAATTTGTGCTTTAACCGCTTCACTCCCGGTAAAACCAACAATCTGGCCTGCACTAACTATATCCCCGATAGCCACCCTGGCCTTAAACCTTCCTGCTCCGGGAGCCTTAAGCAACCGCTCGGCTCTATAACCACCCACCGGACCAGGCTTACCATCATTCGGTATGGCTTCACCAGTATAAATAACCCGTCCCAGATCATGGCCACGCCTGGTTTCCACCACAGCGTGAACATCGCGGCCGGCACAATAACCCGGCCCCAGAGCAATGACCACCGGGGCAAGATCTGAACTAACACCGGTATTCTTTTTAGACAGAGTCGCTTCAACAAAAACATCTGGTTTTAAATGGGGTCTAATTTGCAGGAAGGGATCTATGACTACAGGAACAATCCCCTGATCTAGAAGGACAAGAATATTACTAACAACTTCTTTCAATGTTTGCTCTTCAACTATATCTTTACTATTTGGGACGCTCCAAGTTACTCTGCGGGCCCGCACCCCTTCTATTTCAACTTCTGTTTCAAATACCGCCCCGGCAAATGAAACCGGGCGGCGGATTACCAGGGGATTTTCCAGCTCTGTCATGACCACCCTGAAACCGGCTCTGTATAGCCGGTGGCCTACACCGGTAGCGAGATCACCCGCGCCCTTGATCAAAATTAGCTGCCGGTGCTGTTTCTTTAAACCTGCTCTAGTTTCGATCACCCTCACCGTCCCCCCTGCTGTAGCGCACTTTTATTATTTCAGCTGCTATGCTGAGGGCAATTTCAGCCGGTGTACTTCCACCTAAATCCAGGCCAATCGGGGCATGGACTTTTTCTAAATCTGAATCCTTAAACCCCTTATCTCTGAGGCTTTCAAAAACGGTCTTGATTTTACTGCGGCTGCCAATCATCCCAATGTAAACCGCATCAGAGCCAACCACCTTTTCCAGGGCCACCTGGTCGTATTTGTGGCCCCTGCTTAAAATGGCCAGGTAAGTATTTTCAGTAATTTTATATTTATCCAGGACATCGCCAATATCGTCGACCACCAGTCGATCCGCCTCGGGGAATCTCTCCTTGCAGGCATAGTCTTCCCTGTCATCAATAACTGTAACCTTGAAATCAAGCATCTTGACCATCCTGGCCAGATCCTGAGAAATATGGCCCGCCCCGACTATAACCAGTTCCGGGCCGGTTACAAAACAATCTATAAAAGCACTTATTTCCCCGCCGCAGACCATGCCCAGACCGGCCGCATCGTTATCGTTCAGGCTGTAGGAGGCATAAAAGGGCTCTCCTTTTTTTATCACCCGGACTGCTTCTTCTATTAACCGGGCTTCCAGGGCCCCTCCGCCGACGGTACCCAGGATTGCCCCATCATCATAAACCAGCATTTTGGCCCCGGGTCTGGACGGGGTCGAGCCAGATGCAGAGGTCACTGTCACCAGGGCAGCGGGTCGGTTTTCTTCCAGGCAGCGCAGCAATTCTTCCATGATCGGTTTGGGATCCATTTAAAACCCTCCTTTGCCAAAAGCACAGTCAGGATAAAGACACGATTCACAGCGGCGGCAAAAACCGCCATGCCCGAGGGCGGCGACATCAGCACTTTCAATTCTTTCTCCGGCCAGCAGGCGGGGCAGGACCAAATCGAACACGGTAGTTTTAAAAAACATCCCGCAGGCCGGCACTCCCACCACCGGTATGCGGCCGCGGTAAGCCAGTAAAAACATAGCCCCGGGCAATACCGGCGCTCCATACTTTTCCACTTCAGCGCCGCTCAACCTGATCCCTGCCGGGGTCACATCGTCGGGGTCAACAGACATGCCTCCGGTAACAACAATCAGATCACAATGATTGTCCAGTAGATTATTTATTTTGGAAGCGATTAATTTTGTATCATCAGGGGCATAATCAATCAATGGCTCCGGAAGGCCGTAAGCCCGCGCTTTTTCTTGTAAGACCGGTGTAAAAGCATCCTCAATTCTTCCTTCATACACTTCCCGGCCGGTTATAAGCGCCCCCATTTTGCAAGTCTGGTAGCTGAGCACTTTAAACAGGGGACCGTTCTCAGCGCCAATCCTCTCCGCCTCATCCAGGATGCCCTTTTTTATCGCCAGGGGAATGATCCTGGTCCCGGCCACCCGCTCACCTTTTTTTACCGGGCTGTTGGTATGGAGTGCAGCCATAACCACATCGGGTAACTGGTTAATCTTCAGAAGGCTTTCAACATCAACTTTTAACAACCCGTTTGTGGCGGCCACCAGGTCAAATCTGCCTTCAGAGGGCCCTTCCAAAACCAGGCCTTCGCCAGCCGCACAAGTAGCCAACACCATACCGGCTTCATCTTCATGTAGTTCGTCTTCGTCAAGATCAAGGAAGCAGATATGTTCTTTGCCGATATCAAGTAGCAGGGGAATATCTTCCTCCCTAATGATATGACCCTTTTTAAATGCCGGGCCCTTGCACTGCCCCCTGATGATGCGGGTGACATCATGCGACAGTACTTTACCCACGGCATCTGCAGTTCTGGCATAGGAAATTTTCAACAGGACACCTCCTGATCAATGCGTTATGCTTAACCTCATATAACGCTTATACAAATATAGATCCTGCAGGCGCCCCTGTCAAGCCAGACCCACCAGTATAAAAAAGTTCCTAACCGCCGTCCCGTAAAAGCACAGAACAGCGCCAAGTATATTTTTGCTCATCATGAGGATTTAAGGGAAAACACACCCAACTGTTAATCTAAAGCACATGAAGCCGAATTTATTGTATAGAAAGTTTAAGGCCTTAAATAGCTCAACTTGTTTTTAGTGCTGTAGATTCTTTGTGAGTCTGTATCCGTAATTTCCTGAACAATCACTTCTCCCATCAACCAGGTCTCGATCCCCGGGCGCAGACAGCCGACTGCTGTTTCGTCTCCGCGGCCCAGGGCGCCGTGGATATGCGCCCTGGGATTCCCTTCCCGGTCAGGAGCGATAATTCCCAGGCTGATTGTCTCCCGCGGCTGCCTGTCAATTTCCTTAAATATCGGTTCAACTACATCCAGGGAATCAGTTTCGGGGCCAACCACCATCCGGCCCTCCCTCAATCCACCGACTATATGAATGAGCCCAACCTGAATGTTCTTTTCATCGGCAAAATTCTCCAGGCAATCCGGCAGCAGATCTCCGTCTTCCAGCCTGATCACAAAAACACGTCCCGGCTTTCCTTCTGCAGACTGCATCTTTACCTCCCATAAAACCGGCTTTGCAAGCTTTTATCACACCGCATCAACAGGTGCACTGCTTTCAGCATAACCCAATAATAATTGCTGCTTAGAAACCTCCTCATTAAAGCCAACAATCATATCAAAACAGAAAAATTAACTATTGATAGCCTAAAGTGAATACTTGTAATACATATGCCAGGCGAAGCTTGAAGGGGCCAAAACGGGATGCTAATGATCACCGGCTGAGAGTTTAGTGATTAGATCCAGGTCTAATCAAACTTCGATCAACACCGAATCACCCTGGGCCAGGCCACCACAGATAGCGGCCACTCCCAGGCCCCCGCCCCTGCGGCACAGTTCAAAAGCCAGGGTCATCACCAGCCGGGCTCCACTGGCACCTACCGGATGACCGATGGCAATGGCTCCGCCGTTAACATTGGTTTTGCTGCGCAGGTCTTCCAATTTTTTCGCTTCCTCTCCAGCCAGGATTTTGGTGCTGACCAGGGGCATAGCGGCAAAAGCCTCGTTAATCTCAATCAAGTTAACTGCTTCCAGGTCTATTCCGCCGGCCTTTTCCAGGGCCTTTTCTATAGCCGGGGCCGGGACTGAAGCAATCTGGTGCGGCTCCAGGGCCACACTGCCGATACTTTTCACTATGGCCAGGAACTCAATACCCAGTTCTTCAGCTTTTTCACGGGACATCAGCACCAGGGCGGCGGCGCCGGTATTCAGGCCGGGCGCATTGCCGGATGTGACCGTAGGGCTGCCGTATATTAATGGAAGCCCGGCCAGTTCTTCCAGGGTGGTGTCAGGCCGGTGCTGTTCGTCCTGCTCAACCAGAAAAGAGCCCTTCCTGCCCTCAATCCTGACCGGGAATATTTCCTCTTCAAACCTGCCATTTTCCAGGGCTTGACTGTATCGCTGCTGGCTGAGCAAAGCCCAGCGGTCCTGTTCTTCCCGGTCCACATTGTACTCCAGGGCTACTTCTCCGGCATCAACGGCAACAGGGTTCCATCCTTTATAACCGAGCGCAAACATAGGATCGACCAGTTCTGCCGGACCCAGCCGGCGCCCCCAGCGCACATCGGGTGCTAAAAAGGGTGTCCGGCTCATGTTTTCCGCACCTACCGCCACTACCACATCTGCTTCTCCACTCCTGATCGAACGGTAACCCATATGCAGAGCCGTCATGGAGGAGCAGCAGGCCCGGTCAATGGTCAGGGAGAGCACCTCTGGTCGTAAGCCGGCTTTAAGGACGGCTTGCCGGGCCAGGACATTGGTTTCCAGGGCATTTTCCGAAAGGACACAGGTGCCGAAATAAAGTTCATCGACCAGATCAGAGCCCTTGTCCAGGCGGCTCAACGCTTCCCGGACAGCCATCACCCCCAGGTCCAGGCTGCTGATGTTTTTCATCGCACCGCCAAATTTGCCAAAGGGAGTACGGGCGCAGGCGGTGATCACTACCTCATTCCTGGCGCTCATATGGAGCTCCTTTCATGTGATAAATATAGATTAAAGGCCCTAGTCATACTGGTAAAAACCACGCCCGGTTTTACGACCCAGGTGGCCCGCTTCAACCAGTTTTTTTAGAATCTGAGGAGCGCGAAACCGGTCTCCGTAAGCCTCAGTCAGACCCTCCGCCGCAAAAACCATGGTATCCAGACCAACATAATCGGCCAGTTCAAAGGGACCCATCGGATAGTTAAGGCCGAGCCTGACCGCCTTGTCGATATCTTCAGCATTGGCCACCCCTTCCTCCAGCACTCGCATGCACTCAAGCATGTGAGCAGCCAGGACCCGGCTGGTTACAAAACCCTGGGCGTCTTTAACCAGGACGGTTTCTTTACCCGCTTTGTGGGCCAGATCCTGAATAAGCTCCACTGTTTCAGCCGAGGTGTCCACTCCGGCAACAATTTCCACCAGCCTCATCAAAGGCGCCGGGTTAAACCAGTGCATGCCGATGACCCTGTCCGGACGGTCGGTCGCAGAAGCCAGATCGCTAATACTCAGCTCAGTGGTATTGCTGGCCAGAACTGTTTCCTGGTCGCAAATCTTATCCAGGGTAGTAAAAATTTCTTTTTTAAGGGCCAGATCTTCAGGGACCGCTTCGATTACAACCTGGGCTCCCTGCACCGCTTCGGTCATTTCTGTAGTCGTGGTTATCGCTTTTAAAATCTCTTCGACTTTTTCCTCGCTCACTTTGCCCGATTTGACGAAACGATCCAGGCTTTTCTTAATCCCCTTCATCCCCCGGGAAATAACTTCCTCGGATATATCAAGCAACCCGACCCGGTAGCCGGTTGAAGCCAACACCTGGGCAATGCCACTGCCCATCTGGCCGGCTCCCAGAACAGCAATTTTTTTAATTTCCATCGTGAACTCCCTCCTTGAAAGATATTTAACCACTACTAGGCCTGCCCTTTAATCATATACCTTTGTTTTTCGCTTTTCAGTTTTTACGCCACAGGGGCAGGTCGGTTTCGGGATCGTGTTCGCGCTGCAGATCCGGGCCAACAATCTCCTCGATAGCAAATTCTCCGGCAAAAACTACGGTTCCTTTCTGCAGATGACCACCTTTGACATTACCTTCACTATCACCGAGGGTAACATGCAGGTGAGCCGCAGGTTCGCCATCCCGCAAACTCAAGTTACCCAGGCAGTTTAAAATTTCCAGGTGTTGATTAAATTCAATATCCTGGTAAATCCGCCTGTCCTGATCATAATAACTGATTACTGCCTTCTCGACGGCGCCAATAATCTCTACCCTGGCGCATTTAATCCCTTCTCTCGCGGCAAATTGTTGAACGCTATCCAGCAGGTCCGAACGGAAGGGGACTCGCCCGATCCAGATTCGCCCTTTTTCGCCTATTTGATGCCACATGTAAAAACCTCCTGTACCATTGCTGAGCTGATTAATCAAAAACCTCCCGGCCTGAACCGCCGGAACATTAAAATACGCTGTAACTGTAGAAAGCTAAGCCGGCGATCATGCTGATAATAATCCCGAGCAAACCCATGGCCAGACTAATTATGATCAGAACACCCTGAATTTTAAAGTAAATATTCAAGTTCTCCACAAACATGTTAAAGTTACCGGAGTAAAGCTCAGTATCCTGTTCCATTAACAATGCTTCAGCATACTGCTTGGCATTGCGCAACTTTACCCCAAGCACAATAGCAATGATTCCGGGAATTGCCCCGACCACGAAAGCAAATACTCCGGCCAGTGCCGATAAAACTCCTCCAATAATGGTAATAATCCCTACAAACCCCATCCAGGCACTCAACTGCTGCATTTTCACGCGATCCAACATTATCATCCCTTTCTTTAATTAATATAACCCATGCAGGCTGAACACATCTTCACCGCCAATCCGGCAGCCTCTTCTAAACTGAAACAAGTTTGCCTTGAAACAGTTCCGCCGTCTGCGGATCGCAGGTTGCGATCAGGGTCTGTTTAGCTTGGGCAAAATCCTGAACGGCCCTGGCGGCGGACTGCTTTCTATCCGGGTCCAGGTTCACCAGGGGGTCGTCCATGATTAAAAAGCCCCCGGCTTCCTGGAGAAGATATTCCGCCATAGCCAGCCTCAGGGAAAGAGCCGCTCCGCTGGCTGTCCCCGCTGACAACAAATGCACAGGTAAGGTTTTGCCCTCTGCCGCAGTAACGCTTAGGGGCAGAGCTCCTTCCAGATCACCCAGGTGATAGCGGTAATTTGTGGCCAGGCTTAAGTACCTGGCAAATGCATCTTTCAGAGGTGCATAAGTATCACTATCCAGTTCAGCTTTCAGGTCATAAAATTCCTCTTTGACCTGTGCGATCGCCCGTCCTTGAAGCTTAAGCTTTGCCAGGTGTTCATCGGCCTGCTCAAAGCCGACCTGGAGTTCCTCGGTAGATTCCTCAGGCATACGGCTTTTCAGTTCAGCCAACTCGGCCTTTAAATCAAAAATCCGTTCCTTTATTTGCTGGTTTTGGCTGCGCATTCTTTTTAATGAATCGATAAACTGATCGGCGCTTGTAAATTCTGCGGGTAAAGGGGCCAGCCCCTCCAGTTTTTTCTTTATTTCAACCGCCTGCTGCCGCAAACCGGCCAGTTCATCCAGGGCCTGATCATGGCTGCCGTATTTTTCCTCCCACTTTTGGAGCTTCTCTTGTTCCTGTTCCTGCCTGTAGTTAGAAGAATTCAAAGTAAACCTGACTTCCTCGATATCAGCTTTGACCTGCTCCGGATCACGGACATTTATCTCGGTGCCGGTTTCTTCAACTGCCTTTTCCAGTTCTTCTATGGTAAACCGCCCCAGGCTGCTTTCCAGTTTGAGCCGGTTTGCTTCAATTTTTTTCTCCAGCTCTTCCCGCCGGGCAGCTGTTTCTCGAGCCTGCTCCAAATCGTCAAGGGACAATTCTTCAAGTTTTTCATTAAAATCTCTAGCGGCTTTTTCAGCCTGCTCAATAAGATCTTCCACATCCTCATCACCAGCCTGGATGTTAATAGCCCATTCTTCACCTTCGATGATCAGTCTCCCGGACCCTTCCAGAAATAATTCCCTGGCCACTTCAACTTTCCGGCTCTCTTCTAAACCCGAAGTTACAGTCAGTTCAAGGGGGCGTTTGGCCCGGAAAGATGCTTTAATTTTCATCGCTTCGGCCAGTTCTTTCAACCGCTCCCTTTCGCGATGTTTCTGTTCCAGGAATTTCAGTTCATCCTTGCCAACAGGAGGTAATTTTTGTCTTTCCGCTTCCTTGTTTTTAATTTCTTCCTGCAAGGGTCCGGCCTGCTGGAGCAGTTCCCTCTTCCGGCGGGTTTCAATAATCTTTTCCGCAGCCTCAAGTTCTTCCTGCAAAGCTTCCTGCCGGTGTTTACCCTCCTTAATTTCTCTTGCCAGCCCTTCAACCTTCTCTTCAGTCCGGGGCCATTCAGAAATTACCCCTTTGAGGCCTGCTTCTTTTTCCCGGATCGAGTCCAGTTTTGGTTCCAGGCTTGCTCTCTGTCGGGCATCCTCCTCCAGAGCTTCCATTTCTGTTAGCCGGCCCGATGCTGAATCCAATTCCTTCTTTTTCTCAGCCAGCTCTTTTGTAAGGACGGTAATTTTAGCTTCAAGCGCCTGCGTGTCTCTCAACCTGCGGCGTAACCCTTCCCGCCTGTAATAAGCGGACAGGATGGCGCCGACATTCTTTTTGTGGGGATTGTTTATGTCACGCCCACCCCGGGGACCGTCCAAATCCGGATCCCAGTTTTGCATAAGGTGATCGTATTCCTGGTTTATTTTTGTTTCAAGCTCCGCCAGGGATACACCCCCTGATTCATGCAGGGCTGAACGAAGTAAATCGGACACAGTAGCGAGCGCTTCCCGGTTATCTTTCAGCCTTTCGAAAGTCCGGTTTATTTCCTCTTGCCTGGCAAATAGTATTCCTTTATAGGTCCCTGCTCCAAAACGAAGCTGATCCTGCAATCGCCTCCGCGCTTCTCCAGGATCGTTTATTTCACTGCCGTCAGGCAGGAACATCTTCTCTTCCCTGGCCCCTCCCCAGGCACAGCGGTAGGAAACTATTTCACTGTAGATAGTTTCAAACTCAATTTCCACCCGGGCAGTATCCCCGGATGGATAGGGCAGGCAGTTCTGCAGGAAACTCTTCCAGTCCTCGCTTGATTTCCGAACATGGGCGGGAATAAACAAAACGGCATAAATAGCGTTGATCAGAGTGCTTTTCCCGGCCTCATTGGGGCCGAGCAGGATATTTAGCCCCCTATCGAAAGCATAGGATTTATCAGCCACGGCCCCAAAAGGCGCCAGGCGCACCTTCCTGATAATCATTGTTTCACCTCTTCAACCAGGCGGTATGCTGTTTGTAAAGCCTCTGGATCATCCCTTTCTGCCAGCCGGTTTAAGAAACGGTAAGGAAAAGAACCTTCCGGGTAGTGGGCGGCGATTACAGCGGGAGTAATTTTTAAAGTCAGATCACTATCGTCTATTTCAAGGTAAAGCAGCTCTTCTTGCCAGTTATTGTAGGCTAGATAACGAGCTTTGTAATCTTCTTCAGGCAGAGTTCCGGAGAGTCTTAGCTTGACCAGGGTCTGTCCAGCTTCAGCAAAACCGGCCAGATCCCGCTGCAGATTTTCAAGATCTTCCCTGTTTCGGACCTGGCCGTGTATTTCAGTAAAACAAAAACGGCCTGTTTCGATCAAACGGCTCAGCGAGCGCCCCGACTCGTCAATCTCCGTAATCCACGCTCGCCCTTGATGGCGGCAGTCAAAGCCATCCGGTTCGGGGGTTCCGGCATATATAAAAGGCCTGTTTTCGGCCACTTTTTGATCAGGGTGAGAAATATGGGTATGACCCAGGCAAATGTGATCCAGGTTGAGGGAAACCAGTTCTGCTTCTTCCATCGGGTAATACAGGTTTTCAAAATCAGGTGAAATGCCACTTACTGCGCCGTGGGCTACTCCGATGTGCCATCTGCCCTGCGGTTTTTCAACAAGTTCTTTGATCCAGCCCAGGCGGTTGGTTGGAGAATGCTTGGCATCGCAAGGAGCGGGGTAGAGCACTGCTTCAATGCCGTAATCATGAAGGGGATAGGGTTTCATATCTGTCAGCAAGAGCAGTTCTTCCGGGGCCCTTTCTCTAAACTCGGACCAGAGCGATCCATATGGTTCATAATAGTCGTGGTTGCCCGGTAAAATGGCCACACAACCCTGGAAGCGGCTCAAGGTTTCTACCGCCCTTTTGACCACCACAGAGGCTATGTTAACCCGGTGAAACAGGTCTCCGGCAATAATCATCAGCCGGCATTGCTCTTTATTGCCCCGTGCTACCAGTCCGCTCAGGGTATCAAACCTGGCTTCGCTCAGCTTTTCCCGCACTTCTTCGGGGTAATCACGGTTTCTAAAAGTCATACCCAGGTGCAGGTCGGCCGTATGTAATATTTTTAAAGACAAGCTAACCCCTCCCCGCTCGATAGATGCAGGAAACACAAGTTTACTGTAAATATTCGCGAAGACCCGGCCAAACCCTTTTAAATCAACCATATTCATCGAGGCCACAGGCTGTCTTCCCGGCCGTTAATTACCGCCTGATGGTTGAAACTGGGTGGCTGTGGTAAGACCGCTTCCCTTATCCACTCGCCTTTAAAGCGGTGTAAACTTTAAGTAGGTTTTAAGTAGGTAATGAGGGATTGGAAATAGAAAGAGACCTCTTACGCTGTTGCTACCGAACTCTTTAATGTGTTTTTGCGCTTCATTAAAACTTACTTTATAATTAAAATATAAGCCCTCAGCAAACAGGCTTTACCCTGCCTGGCCTATTCCCTTACCACCATCGGGCAGGCAGTTGCATTTCAACCTGCAGCCCAAACGGGAGTGTCGACAAATGCCTGAAGGAAATATGCACCGGGATCTTGGCCGCCTGCTGTCGGCCCAGCAACATTTTTTTTACAGCGGAGCCACCCTGAATACTGATTTCAGGTTAGAGGCCCTGAAAAACCTTAAGCGAGTTTTGATAAAAAACGCAGACAGGATAGCAGAAGCACTGTCGGCAGATCTCCGAAAACCCTTGTTTGAAAGTTACGCTTCCGAAACAGGATATATTATCAAAGAAATAAACTTTGCTTTAAAAAATCTTCCTAAATGGGTAAGGCGAAAAAGGACCAGGAGCATCCTGGCCACCCTTCCTTCCAGTAATTACATTATTAACGAGCCTTATGGGCTGAGCTTGATTATAGGTCCCTGGAACTACCCTTTTCACCTGACCTTCGCCCCCCTGCTAGGGGCGATTGCTGCCGGCAACTGCTGCCTGGTCAAACCCTCAGAAATAGCCGAAAACTCCTCGGCCTTGATAGCTGAAATTATTAATGACAATTTTGACGATAACTATATCGCGGCAGTGGAAGGAGGCGTCGACGTTGCTGGAGCTCTGCTCGATCTCAACTTTGATAAAATCTTTTTCACGGGCAGCCCGGCGGTAGGAAAAATTGTCATGGAAAAAGCGGCCCAAAATCTGACCGAGGTCACCCTGGAACTGGGGGGGAAAAGCCCCTGTCTGGTAGACAGCAATGCTGACATCTACCTGGCAGCAAAAAGAATCGTCTACGGCAAGTTCTTCAATGCCGGACAGACCTGCATAACCCCCGATTATGTGCTGGCCCATCAGGACATTAAGGGAAAACTCTGCCATGCCATGCAGGACCGGCTGGCCCGCTTTTACGGCGCCGATCCCAAGGCCAGCCCTGATTATGCCAGGATCATAAACCGGAAACATTTCCGGAGATTAACCGGCTACCTGGCCGACGGCAACCTAATCGCTGGAGGGGAGCACGACGAAAGGGACCTTTACCTGGCCCCTACCATCCTCGAAGTTGACGACCTGGACAAACCGGTCATGCAGGAAGAAATCTTCGGCCCGATCCTGCCTGTAATCGAATACAGCAGCCTTGATCAGGCCGAGGAAATAATAGCCCGGAACCCGGACCCGCTGGCCTGCTATATCTTTTCCAGAAACCGCAGCAATATTGATAGGCTGACCACCCGGATCCCCTTTGGCGGCGGGTGCATCAACGACACCATAATTTACAACTACAACCACCACCTGCCATTCGGCGGCAGGGGCAGCAGCGGCATGGGCAAATACCACGGAAAATACAGTTTTGATGTATTTTCGCACCAAAAAGCAATCATGGCCAGGAAATCCTTCCTGGACCCGTCCATAATCTACCCGCCTTATAAAAATATCCACAATTTATTAAAGAAATTCTTGCTCCGTTAGGTCGGAAAGGGCCAACCGTCCTTTTAAATCGTTGACAAACTGCCTGGCCGTCCGCCCCGAGCGGGAGTTCTGCCAGAGCGCCCATTTCAGAGCCAGGTCGCACAACTTCACTTCATCAAGGTCAACGCCGCTTTTTTGAGCTAATTCTTTTACGGTCTGCAGGTATTTTTTCTGG
>Ga0207421_10005429_pt1 | contig 14268 bp, 14 predicted proteins | sample SodLakKL_010_SED_4_FD_187542 | JGI IMG/M metagenome (GOLD analysis project Ga0207421, IMG submission 187542) | Alkaline sediment microbial communities from Lake Tanatar, Kulunda Steppe, Russia - 8KL_010_SED (SPAdes) (version 2) | ecosystem: Environmental > Aquatic > Non-marine Saline and...
CTCAGTTCTTTTTGGTACCCGGCTTTGGTCCCGGTCACACGCTTGGGAAGGATTTTCCCGCGGTCCGAGATGAAGCGTCTGAGCATGTCTACGTCTTTATAGTCAATGTATTTGATGTTGTTTTCAGTGAAGAAACAGGTCTTTTTACGACGTCTGCGAAAGTTTGGTCTGGCCATGTTCATGCCTCCTTTTTAGAATGGTAAATCGTCTTCAGCAATATCGATGTCCTTGAGGTCGTCGGGCTTTTGCTTGTTGTTATTGTTGTTTTGGCCATTGTTATTGCTGTGTTGGTTCTGGTTTTGATTGTAGCCGCCTCCGGCATAGTTGTCATTGTAATTGTCGTTGTAGTTTTGTTGCTGGTTTTGTTGTGATGCCTTTGTCTCGAGGAACTGTACAGAATCGGCCACGATTTCCGTGACGAACCTGCGGTTTCCCTCCTGGTCGTCGAATGATCGGCTCTGGATGCGTCCTTCGACACCGACAAGGCTTCCCTTGTTCACATATTTTGCAACATTCTCTGCTTGTCTGCGCCATACGACACAATTGATGAAATCCGCTTCCTGTTCGCCTTGCTGATTGCGGAAGGTGCGGTTCACAGCTAATGTGAATGTCGTAACCGGTATGTCGTTCTGGGTTCTTCTGAGCTCAGGGTCTCTGGTCAGTCGGCCCACTAGAATCGCTCGGTTTATCATAATTCACCTCTAACGTACGTCTTTGATGATTAAATGACGGATAATGTCTTCTTTGAGTCCAAGGATGCGCTCGAACTCGGCTCTGGCTTCTTGCGTCGCGTTGACGTCAAGAACCACATAGTACCCTTTGGTATGCTTCTCGATCTCATAAGCGAGTTCGCGCATTCCCCATTCATCACGCTTGATGATTTCTGAGTCTCTTGAAGTGAAAACCCCTTCAAGTTCTTCGATGAGGGCTTTGCGATCCTCTTCGCTCAGAGTCGGACGAATGATGTACATGATTTCATACTTTGTCATTGTTTTAACCTCCTTTTGGTCTGGTGGCCGTGTGTTTTCACACAGCAAGGAAAGTGAGTTTTCTCACGATATGTGATTATATCATAGGCTCCATGTATTGTAAACCTTTATGTGCTGTTTTTGAGGAGTTCCGCCAGACGCTCCTGCATGGCAGGAACCATCTGATGCCCGGTATCAAAACGCTCATAGTGAATGTTCAACTCCGGGTTGTCCCGAATGAACGTTTCCGTATGTACAGGCGGGACCGTGGTGTCGTGCTTTCCATTGAAGACAATGGCTTTTTCAAAGGAAAGCTCTTCGGGTTGAAACGATGGGTCCATGCGTTCAACTCGTTTTTTTACCGTTTCAATCTCGGATGAATCGATGTTCTGATGGGCATCCGGGCTATCGAATACTCTGGATTTCATGAATGCGGGTGAGGAAATGATTGGAATGAGATGTCGGATGTCGGCCGTCAATGTCGCAAGATAATAAGCCAGATATCCCCCCATTGATATGCCGAGTACATCGAAGTGTTCAAACAGAGAATACTTTTCATTCCTGATTTTCAGAAGATCAGAGGCGGTTTGACGAACCACATCGAATATGTACAACTCGCTAAGTGTCTCATCTGCCATGTCCTTATAAGGATGTTCCCCTCTTTCACCATGCTTATGCGCATCAATCGCAACGACTTTGTATCCCAACCTGACGAGGGTGGGACCAACAAGTTTCATCACCATGTCCTTGTTTCCAAAAAGGCCGTGATTGACGAAAATCAGTTTGTCATACCCGCTTAACGAATAGACCAGAACAGGGATGCCCTCATGCTCATAACGCTCAATGTCAATCTTCATCGTGCATCACCGTCTTATGGACCAGATATAAGGCATAGGCCGTCGCCTTGACCCTTATCATGTGTCGGTCGCCGGCGAAGATGCGGCTATAGGTTTTTGTACGCCCCTCATGATGGATTCCGAAATAGACGAGACCGACCGGCTTATCTTTGGTACCGCCATCCGGGCCGGCAATGCCGGAGAGGCTGAGGGATACATCGGCGCCGGTTCTCTGATGAAGCTGATAGGCAAGTTCGTAGACGCAAGCGTCACTGACTGCACCATACTTCTCAAGCACCATCCGGTTTACCCCAAGGTGTTTTATTTTCGATTCGTTGTCGTAAAGAATGAAAGATTCCTTGAATACCTTCGATGCGCCGCTCACATTGACAAGACGGCTTGCGACCATGCCTCCCGTACATGATTCAGCGAACGAAATCGTCTTGTTCTGATCCGCAAGCGCTTTGACAACATGGGCTTCGAGCGGAGTGTCGAAAGCACCGACAATGAATGCGCTGAAACGTGACTTGAAGTCGTCCAAGGCCATTTTGAGTTTGTCTTCGTCCCTTGATGTGAATATATAGGTAATCTCACCGGTAGATGCATAAGGCGCGATATTGACATCGGGATGCCCTTTGTATACCGGGGCCATCTTCGTTTCAAAGTCGCTTTCCCCTTGTCCGACGACGAGGAAGCCTTTCTGATAGACCGTCTCATTCAGGTATGGTTTCAAGTATTCCTTAATGTCCGGGAACATGGGGCGCAGTTCACTCGGGGGGCCCGGAAGGAGAATGATGTGCTTATCACCGTGGGGGATGATCGCACCCGGGGCGGTGCCTCGTGTGTTTTTCAAAATCACGGCATTTTCAGGGAAATCAGCCTGTTTGTCATTGGAAGGGTCCATGGTTCTTCCCGCCCGCTTGAAAAACTCGGAAATGTCACGGTAAGCTTGTTCGTTGCGAATGAGCGTAAGTCCGTAATAGGATGCCACACTTTCTTTGGTTTTGTCATCCTGAGTGGGACCAAGTCCTCCGGTAAAAATAATAAGTGGCGTCTCCGTTTTAAAAAGCGCGTTATGTATCGCTTTTTCATCATCGCGGATAGCCATTGATTCATGAACCTCTATTCCAAGTGCGAACAGCGATGCCGCCAGAAATGAGAGGTTGGTGTTGACAGTTTTGCCCAGTAATATTTCGTTTCCTACGGATATGATGGTTGCTTTCATTGTTATCACCCTGTCCATATTATAGCATCAATCCGCACTTAACAAAGCATGATTTCAATTCAGCCAAAGAAAAAGCCTTTCTACAAAGAAAGGCTAGGCTACTCATTATGTCGGAAGGTTCAACAGCAAAACAAGAATCAAAACGGCAGCGGTGATGGCGGCGATGATCATCGATGCGTTGATGATCGGTACCGTCCGGTCGTTTAAAAACTTGGCACGGTCTTCAATCTTTTTGATGCGGGCATAGCCATAAAGCACCAGAAAAGCAATGAAGACGAAGAAGAACACTAAAAAGATCGTCACAAAGATATAGTTGATGATGATGTCCAAGATAAAGGCGAGAAGACTGTCGACAAATGGTGATATGTCGAATACGCCGTGAATCAGGAAAAGGGCCAAAATGATGGCACCGACAATCTTGTAGTGCTCAAACAGTCCCCCTCGTTTGAACGTGAGCATTTTGCGAGGTGTGATGTTCTTGTAGCGAACATACTGGTAGAAAATATCCACGAAAAACGTGATGAAAAACAGCATGATCGCCAATGATAGATATTGAAACAAGGTTTCTAATTCTGTCATAGAGATACTCCTTTAATCATATATTGAATCTGAATAGCAGGATGTCGCCGTCCTGAACAAGGTACTCTTTTCCTTCGGAACGGACCTTTCCGGCTTCTTTCGCTTTTTGCATGGAACCATAATGCATCAGATCGTCATAGGCGATGGTTTCCGCGCGGATGAAGCCGCGTTCAAAGTCCGAATGGATGACACCGGCACATTGCTTGGCGGTCATTCCCTTTTTGAAGGTCCAGGCGCGAACCTCTTTCTCACCTGCGGTGAAAAAGGTTCTCAGGTTGAGCAGTTCGTAACTTTCATGAATCAATGCGTCCAAACCGCTTTTATAAAGCCCGACAGATTCAAGGAAGTCCTGTTTTTCCTCATCTTCAAGCTCGCTGATCTCCGCCTCGATCTGAGCGCTGATGGTGATGGCTTTTGCGTTTTCTTCTTCGGCGCGACGGAAAACGGCGTCGACATAAACACTGGACTCATCGCTCATAAGCATGTCCTCACTGACGTTACAGACATACACAAGAGGTTTCTGGGTCAGAAAACCATAATGCTTGATGGTTTGCTTTTCATCGTCGTTGAGCGAGAGACTTCTCACGGGCCGGTCGTTGAGTAACGCTTCGTGAATCTCTTTGAGGATGCGGTATTCGTTTTCAATGTCCTTGTCTACTTTGAGTTGCGCTTTCTTTTCGATTTTGGGCAAACGTTTCTCAATGACTTCAAGGTCCGCAAAAATCAGTTCGGTGTTGATGGTTTCCATGTCACGGATCGGATCGACGCTTCCATCGACATGGACCACATCGCTGTCTTCAAAACAACGAACCACGTGGACAATCGCGTTGACCTCGCGGATATGGGAAAGGAACTGGTTTCCAAGCCCTTCGCCTTTCGAGGCGCCTTTTACCAAGCCTGCGATATCGGTGAATTCAAAACCCGTCGGAATGATTTCCTTCGGTTTTATGATGTCTGCGATTTTTTCCAATCGTTCGTCTGGAACATTGACGATGCCCACGTTGGGATCAATGGTCGCAAACGGATAGTTTGCGGCATGCGCCCCGGCTTTTGTGATGGCATTGAACAGTGTCGACTTGCCGACATTCGGCAACCCGACAATTCCTGCAGTAAGTGCCATATGATCATCTCCTTTGTTTCACTTTCTACATTGTATTACAAAGGACGTGAAAATACAAACATTTTAATGTTTATGGCGTTTAACTTTATAGGAGATGATATAGGTGTAGGATGGCTCACTCATCGAAGGGGCCTTGGATTCCCGTCTGAAGGTGAAATCATGGGTCTTTAGGCCAATCTCAAGATGGCTTAGTGCGATGCCCATGTCAATGTATTGGATGTCATAGGAAAGTTTTTCGTTGTATTTCTCGTCATATTTCATGTAAACATGCAAGGTGTTCTTCTGGAGAAATATCCGCCATGGTTGACGATTTGATGCGGAGGGAGCCGCACGCACCATGTCGAGCACTTTGGCGAGTTTGGGATGATCCCTTCGATCAATGCCCTGCATGGAAGGAAATTCGAAAAACAGGGTGTCAAACGGTTTTCGGTCATCCGCCCTGGCGGCCTTGCGGATGACCGTATCACGGAGGGAGTGCTTTTCGTGAGCATACCCGACCCCAAGAACAGCCGGTATGAAGTCATCGTCGTTGCTCAGAAGCTTTTTGAACCGGGACCGTTTGAACGTTCCCCCGAGCCATACCGTTCCGTAGTTTCTCTCAGTCAACCAAAGCGTCAGCATCTCAAAGACATAGCCATAATCAAGCAGATGTTCGTGCGTGTTGGTCGTGACACCGGCGATAAACCCCGGTGCATGCTTAATAAAACCGTACGTCCCGATTCTTTCGGCCTTTTTGTCAGACTGTTCCACAAAAGCGATGGTGTGGACCTTGTGTCCGAAAGGGCCTTCGATCGATGAGGCTTTGTCCATGAGTTGATCAAGTTCACGGCGGTCTTTTTCCGCAAACGGACGTTTTTTGAATGTTCTGACAGACCGCCTTTTTCTGATTGCGCTTTTAAGGGTATCCATGGCTATCAGCGGTCGTCCGGATGAACGACGAGTTCGACATAATCGGTTTCATGGGTCTCTCCGTTACGCAGATATTGAATGGACACCTGTGATCCGACTTTCGAGTTAAGAATAGCTTCACGAAGTTCATTGAAGTTGAGGACAGTTCGGTAGTCCTCCTCATCTTCGGTCTTGAATCCGATGATGACATCACCTGCGGAAAGGGATGTCTGTCCGGCCGTTCCGTCCCCACTGATGGAAGAAACACATACCCCGTATTCCTGATTGCAGTCCGCAACGCCTTCTGCGGCGGAAATTCCGAAGAACGGGCGTTGGAAGACCCCATCTTCCTGCAAGGCTTGGGTGACGCGCTCAACCGTATTGGAAGGAATGGCGAACCCGATATTCGTTGTGGCGTCATCGACAATCTTCATGTTGTTGATGCCGATTAGATTACCGTTGATATCGAACAAAGCACCACCGCTGTTACCGGGTGAAATGGCCGCGTCATGCTGAAGGAAAGGAACCTCATACTCTGAACCCGGCACAAAACGCGCCTGACCGGAGATGATTCCCATAGTGACGCTTCCGAAATAATTGAATCCTAAAGGATTGCCAATCGCGAAAACGAACTGACCATTGTTCAACTCATAAGAATCCGCAAACGTCGCGACCGGGAAGTTTTCATTTGAAGAAAAACGGATTACGGCAAGATCGGTCGGTTGGTTCAAGCCGATAATCTCCGTATTCGCATTGGATATGGTATGTCTCAAGCCGTTCCGTTCATAAACGATTTCCACATTGGGAAACGGTGAGGTGCGACCATCAGGTTGAAGCACGTGGTGATTGGTGACCACGTAATAGTCATTGCCTTCTTTGTGATAGATGACGCCTGAAGCGGTTCCTCCGGAACCGAGAGAACCGAATGCGGACACCCCGACCACCGTTTCACCGCGACTTTCAAGCATTTCCGTCATGACCGCTTCAAGCGATTCGAGGTCATATTCGACCCTTGAATAACTTTCATCCATCAACGATTCGACCAGGTCGATCAACTCCTGACGGGTAAACTCGTTGACATTGTAGATCGGAGGATCGTCATTATCCCCGTTGGGCTCCTCAATGAAGATGAAGTCACACGCTGAGAGCGTCAGGATGCTCAGAAATAGCGTAAATATCAATATTAGTTTTCTCATGTTCATCACTCCAGATTGAACAGCGTCTTGGCGTTGTTCGTGGTTTTCAGTGCAATGGTTTCAAAGTCTGTCTCCTTGAGATCGGCGATGGCTTGTGCGATCAGGGGAAGATAACTCGAATCATTTTGTTTGCCCCTGTAAGGGTGTGGAGCCAGGAATGGCGCATCGGTTTCGACAAGCAGTTTGTCGAGGGGGACGATTTTAGCCACCTCTTTCGGTTTCTTGGCATTTTTAAAGGTCACGGGACCGCCAAGTGAAACGTACAATCCGAGTTCCATGAACTTTTCAGCCATTTGAGCCGAACCGCTATAACAGTGCATGACACCTTTGAGTGGCGCGTAGGGACGGAGCGTCTCATAAGTGTCCTCCGTAGCGTCACGCATATGAATGCTCAATGGCATGTCAAGCTTTTTGGAAAGCTCGATCTGCTTTTTGAAAATGGCGATTTGCTCATCAGCATTGTCCTTGTCCCAATGATAATCGAGACCGCATTCGCCGATTGCCCTGACTTTCGGATGGGAAAGCTGCTCGGTGAATGCTTTGATATCACTTTCCTTGTGATTTTTCACATAGGTCGGATGCATGCCAACAGAAGCGTATACGTTCGCATACTTTTCGGCCAGGTCGATGGCGCGTTGGTTCATTACCGGGTCATAGCCGATGACAATAAGACGTTCAACGCCTTGGTCGTTCGCTTTCTTGATATAGTGTTCAGCATCTTCATAAAGCGCGTCATTATTCAAATGCACGTGTGTGTCAATCAGCATAGAATCACTCCTTGTGTATACCTATTGTAACAAATCGCATGGCATAAAAAACATACCATGCGTGAAATGTTTCTTTTCATTGTTCAATCCATATAAAAGTACATGCCCTGAAATACAGTTATAAATAAAAAAACCGTGTCATACAACGCCTAATCGCGGGATTCAGTGTCCTCATCTTCAAAAGCTCGCTTGCGGAGGTGTGAGTAAAGATAAATAGACGCACTTATCGTGAGCAAAAACCAAACGGCAAGAACGGATGACCATCGCCGCACTATGCTTCGGTCGATGTCCGCAAATCCCGCAAGAATCAAAAACCCGATGCCGAACAAAAGTATGGCGATTGGCACTGAAAAAAGCATACGGGGGTTTATATTGTAGAAGAGCCACAGGAAAAAAGGGGTCACGAACATCAGTTCCAAAACGACGCGAGCACTCAAACGGAGCTCGAAGATGTTGATTCTGAAAAGCACGACATAGACTGCCAATATGAGAATTGCGAGCATGATGATCTTTGTTTCTTTATTCATGAACCTCACCTCTTGATGACTTCACATTACCACATCCAAGTATGTTTTTTAAGCGATGAGGCCTTATATACAAAAAAGCACCCCTTTATTTCAGGGGTGCTTGAATGGTTGTTTAGTGGGATTACTTGATGACTTCGGCTACGACACCGGCACCAACCGTACGTCCACCTTCACGGATTGAGAACTTGGTACCCTGCTCAAGCGCGATTGGGTAGATCAGTTCTACGTTCATTTCCACGTTGTCACCTGGCATGACCATCTCAACGCCTTCTGGCAGTTCGATGACACCGGTAACGTCAGTGGTACGGAAGTAGAATTGTGGGCGGTAGTTAGAGAAGAATGGAGTATGACGTCCACCCTCTTCTTTGCTAAGTACGTAGACTTCGCCACGGAAGTTGGTATGTGGAGTAACGCTTCCTGGCTTGGCCAAGACTTGACCACGCTGGATATCGTCACGAGTCACACCACGAAGAAGTGCACCAATGTTGTCGCCCGCTTCAGCCTCATCAAGAAGCTTACGGAACATTTCAACACCGGTTACGACTGTCTTGCGAGTTGGTTTGATACCAACGATTTCGACTTCGTCCTGGACTTTTACTTTCCCACGGTCAACACGACCGGTAGCGACAGTACCGCGACCAGTGATGCTGAATACGTCCTCTACAGGCATAAGGAAAGGCTTGTCAGTCTCGCGGACAGGGTCGTCGATGTACTCGTCGACAGCAGCCATGAGTTCAATGATTTTTTCTTCGTGCTCTTCGTCGCCTTCAAGCGCTTTAAGAGCCGAACCAGCGATGACCGGAACGTCGTCGCCTGGGAAATCGTACTCGCTAAGAAGTTCACGAATTTCCATTTCAACAAGCTCGAGGAGCTCTTCATCGTCAACTTGGTCCGTCTTGTTCATGAAGACAACAATCTTAGGTACACCGACCTGGCGGCTAAGAAGGATATGCTCACGTGTTTGTGGCATTGGTCCGTCTGCAGCACTAACAACAAGGATCGAGCCGTCCATTTGAGCGGCACCTGTGATCATGTTCTTGACGTAGTCCGCGTGTCCCGGGCAGTCAACGTGCGCATAGTGACGGTTTTCAGTCGCATATTCGATGTGCGCTGTATTGATTGTGATACCTCTTTCTTTTTCTTCAGGGGCGTTGTCAATAGATGCATAGTCAGAGGCGTTAGTTCCACCGATTCCTCTTTTGTGTAAAACTGTTGCGATGGCAGCAGTCAGAGTGGTTTTTCCATGGTCAACGTGTCCGATGGTTCCGATGTTGACATGTAGTCCTTTACGTTCAAATTTTTCTTTTCCCATTTCGAATTTCCTCCTTTAATTGGTTCTTATAACATTGATATTTTATCGTATTATAGTCTATATTGCAAGTTAAATCAATTAGCCGTTACGTTTTTTGATGATTTCTTCGGCAATGGATTTAGGGGCCGGATCGTAGTGTGAGAACTGCATGGTATAGTTCCCGCGACCCTGGGTGTTACTGCGCAGCGACGTCGCATAACCGAACATTTCGCTGAGTGGTACGAACGCTTTGACCTGATGGGCATTTCCGCGTTCACTTTGGCTTTCGACTTTACCGCGACGGCTTGTCAAGTCCCCGATGACGTTTCCGAGGTAGTCATCAGGAGTGATGACATCCACAGACATGATCGGCTCAAGAAGAATCGGTTGACATTTGTCCTTAGCGTTTCTGACCGCCAGTGATGCAGCCACTTTAAAGGCCGCTTCAGAAGAGTCGACATCATGGTATGACCCATCAAAGAGTGTCGCTCTTACGTTAATGATTGGATACCCCGCGATGATTCCGTTTTGAAGTGCTTCTTCAAGCCCTTTTTCAACAACCGGGATGTATTCGCGTGGAACCACGCCTCCGACGACTTTGTCGACGAACTCGAATCCGCCTTCTTCAGAGTCGTTCGGTTCGAATTTGACCCAGACGTGACCATATTGCCCGCGTCCACCGGATTGACGTACGAATTTCCCTTCGACGTCCGATTCCTTGGTGAATGTCTCGCGGTAGGATACTTGGGGCGCGCCTACGTTCGCTTCGACTTTGAACTCGCGTTTCAGACGGTCGACGAGGATATCAAGGTGGAGCTCACCCATACCGGCGATGATGGTCTGACCGGTTTCTTCGTCCGTATAGGTACGGAATGTCGGGTCCTCTTCGGCAAGTTTCTGAAGTGCGTTCCCCATCTTGTCCTGGTCGGCTTTCGATTTTGGTTCGATTGCGACGCTGATGACGGGTTCGGGGAAGCGCATCTCTTCAAGAATGATCGGGTGTTTTTCTTCAGCAAGCGTATCACCGGTAGCGGTATTTTTGAGGCCGATCGCAGCGGCGATGTCGCCCGCATAGACCTCATCAATTTCTTCACGGTGGTTCGCATGCATCTGCAGGATCCGTCCGACACGCTCTTTGTTGTCTTTGGTCGTGTTGATGACATATGATCCTTTTTTGAGAACACCGGAGTAGACACGGAAGAATGTCAGTTTACCGACAAACGGATCCGTTGCGACTTTGAATGCGAGGGCGGCGAATTTGCCGTCATCGTCAGAAGCCACAGCGACTTCTTCATCGGTGTTCTTCATTTTCCCTTTGATCTTGGTGACATCCGTTGGTGCTGGAAGGTAGTCGATCACGGCGTCAACCATAAGCTTGACACCAGTGTTTTTGTACGCGCTACCGCATAGCACTGGGAAGAATTCAACATCAAGGGTCGCTTTGCGGATAACTTTTTTCAGGGTCTCCGCAACGATTTCCTCACCTTCGAGGTAAGCCATCATGAGCTCTTCGTCAAAATCGGCGAGTTCTTCGATAAGTTCACTGCGTCTTTCTTCCGCAGTGTCTTTGAGTTCAGCGGGGATGTCGATTTCCTCGGAAATTTCCTGAGGCTTTCCATCATAGTGATACGCTTTCATCTCGACAAGGTCGATGATGCCGTTGAACTCATCTTCAGCGCCAATAGGCCATTGAATGGCTGCAGCCTTGACACCGAGTCTTTCTTTGATTGAATCTACGCTGAAAGCGAAATCTGCACCGAGTTTGTCCATTTTGTTGACAAACACGACTCTTGGAACCATATATTCAGTGGCTTGACGCCATACGGTTTCTGTCTGAGGCTCGACGCCCGCTTGGGCATCAAGGACAGCCACCGCACCGTCGAGCACACGAAGTGAACGTGAAACTTCAACTGTGAAATCCACATGGCCCGGAGTATCGATGATGTTTACACGGTGTTCACGCCAGAAGGCAGTCGTTGCAGCCGAGGTGATCGTGATTCCGCGCTCTTGTTCCTGGTCCATCCAGTCCATTTGAGAAGCACCATCATGTGTTTCGCCCATTTTATGAATTTTACCAGTATGGAACAGGACACGTTCGGTCGTTGTTGTCTTACCAGCATCGATGTGTGCCATGATTCCAATGTTTCTGGTTTTTTCTAAACTGTATTTACGTGGCATAATGTGTGCTCCTTTCTACCAGCGATAATGTGCGAATGCTTTGTTTGCATCGGCCATTCTGTGCATGTCTTCACGTTTTTTGACTGCCTGGCCTACATTGTTGGATGCGTCGACGATCTCTTTCGCAAGACGCTCTTCCATGGTTCTTTCGTTTCTGAGGCGTGAATATTGCGTCATCCAGCGAAGACCGAGCGTGTAGCGGCGTTCTTCACGGACTTCCATCGGTACCTGGTAGTTTTGACCACCGATACGTCTGGCACGGACCTCAAAGTTTGGCATGACGTTGTTGAGGGCGTCCTCAAACACCTCAATAGGGGGTCTGTTGGTAAGCTCTTCAACACGTTCGAATGCTTTATAGAGAATACGTTGTGCAGTGGTTTTCTTTCCGTCGTTCATGATGCTGTTGATCAGCTTCGTCACGAGCTTCGAGTTATAAATCGGATCGGGTAATACGTCTCTTTTTGGTATATGTCCTTTACGAGGCATAATATTTCCTCCTTTCGAGTTGATGGTGAATCGTTGGAATGTTCAATCTATTAGTTTTCGTCTTTTTTGGTCCCGTATTTGGAACGGCCTTGTTTACGGTCGACTACGCCGCCGGTATCAAGGGTTCCACGAACGATGTGGTAACGCACACCCGGCAAGTCTTTGACACGGCCACCACGGATCAATACGACACTATGCTCTTGAAGCTTGTGTCCGATACCCGGGATATAGGCGGTCACTTCGACACCGTTGGTGAGACGCACACGAGCATACTTACGAAGGGCCGAGTTCGGCTTCTTCGGAGTCATGGTCGCAACACGTGTACAAACACCACGTTTCTGCGGGCTTGGAAGGTGCGTATATTCTCTTTTGAGTGAATTGAAGTTAATTGCCAAATGTGGGGATTTGGACTTTTTCTTGCGCGTTGTACGCCCTTTTCTTACCAATTGGTTAATTGTTGGCATGATTCTCCTCCTCTCGTTTTACAATGCAACACACCCAAGTGTGTCATCTTTTCATTTAAAATAGGGGTTTCATAATAAAAACCCGCGACTTTCTTTAGTTCGCGACTATGATTATACACTACCTTCCCAGGCGTGTCAACAAAACCGTGTCGCTTTTTTAAAAAAATTCCAGGCGTGCCGGGGCACGCCTGAAATGTTGGTTATTGATGATCAGTCTTCGTCTTCGGGAATGCCGAACTCATCGTAGTTCGAATCTTCGGTTTCCTCGATGTATTCCTCGTCGATGACTTCGCCTTCGCCGTACTCATAGTCCCCGTTGGATTCCTCCTCGGGTTCGACCGGTTTCTCATAGTCGAACGAGGTATGCTGAAGGATTCCGGTACCGGCTGGAATGCGTCCGCCGATAATGACGTTTTCTTTGAGTCCGACAAGGTCGTCCGTCTTGGCGCGGATGGCCGCGTCGGTAAGGACGCGTGTGGTCTCTTGGAATGATGCGGCACTCAGGAAGGATTCGCTTCTGAGTGAGGCACGGGTGATTCCAAGCAATACGGCGCGTCCGACTGCGGGACGCTTGCGTTCCTTGATGGCGGAGGCATTGGCTTCCTTGAATTCGTTGATGGAAACCTGAGCCCCCGGAAGAAGGTCGGTATCGCCTTCGATGATGACGTTGAGTTTGCGCATCATCTGGTGGATGATGATCTCGATATGCTTATCGCTGATCTCAACCCCTTGGGAACGATACACTTTCTGGACTTCTCTGAGAATGTATTGTTGCACAGTTTCCGCATCGGTGACTTTGAGCAACTGTTTGGGGTCGATGGATCCTTCGGTGATCTTGTCTCCGGCTTCGACCGTATCGCCTTCGCTGACGAGCAGCGTGACGTTTGAATCGGTTTCGTATTCTTTGATGTCGACATCGTTTTTGACCGTGACTTTGTAACGTTCTTCGATCTGTTCGATATGGTCGATGTTTCCGGTGATCTCACTGATGATGGCGCGTCCTTTTGGCTTTCTCGCTTCAAAAAGCTCCTGGATACGGGGGAGACCTTGGGTAATGTCCGCCCCGGCGACGCCACCGGTATGGAAGGTACGCATGGTAAGCTGGGTACCGGGCTCACCGATGGATTGTGCCGCAATGATACCGACACTTTCACCGACTTCGACTTTCTCGCCGGTCGCGAGGTTCTGGCCGTAACATTTCGTACACACACCGCTCTTGGCGCTACATGTATTGACGGTACGGACCTTGATGCGTTCAATGCCGGCATCGGTGATGCGTTTGGCGAGCTCGGCGGTGATGTAAGTGTCTTTTTCAGCGAACACTTCACCGGTCTCAGGATCTGTGACCGTTTGTTGGGTCGTACGACCGAGAATGCGGTCATGCAGTGTTTCAATCGCTTTTCCGTCATTGTCGAGAATGTCTTCCACAATGACGCCACGGTCGGTTCCACAGTCATGCTCGGTTACCACAAGATCCTGCGAGACATCGACAAGACGACGGGTAAGATACCCGGAGTCAGCGGTTTTAAGCGCGGTATCGGTAGACCCTTTACGCGCACCGTGGGTAGAGATGAAGAACTCACTCATTGTGAGGCCCTCACGGAAAGCGGCTTTGATCGGAAGCTCGATGGTCTGTCCGGATGGGTTTGTCATAAGACCGCGCATACCGGCCAGCTGGGTAAAGTTGGAAATGTTACCCCGTGCGCCGGAAGATGACATCATTTGGATATGATTGTCGAGTGT
>Ga0207421_10005430_pt1 | contig 14267 bp, 13 predicted proteins | sample SodLakKL_010_SED_4_FD_187542 | JGI IMG/M metagenome (GOLD analysis project Ga0207421, IMG submission 187542) | Alkaline sediment microbial communities from Lake Tanatar, Kulunda Steppe, Russia - 8KL_010_SED (SPAdes) (version 2) | ecosystem: Environmental > Aquatic > Non-marine Saline and...
AGGCACCCAACCCGAGCGTGCCCCGAGCGCGCCGCGTCAGTGCGCGGAGTCCTCCGGTCCTGACGATGGCGGCACCAGGTTCAGGTGGTAGCGCGACGCCGTGGGCCCAGCCTGCCCTTGGTACTTGGACCCGTCCGCCCCGCTGCCGTAGGGCCGCTCGGCCGGCTTGTCCAGGGCGAAGAAGGCGAACTGGGCCACCTTCATCCCCGGGTAGAGCAGGATCGGCAGCGTGGCGACGTTCGACAGCTCGAGGGTGACGTCGCCATCGAACCCGGCGTCGATGAAGCCGGCGGTGGAGTGGATGACCAGTCCGAGCCGCGCGAGCGAGCTCTTGCCCTCCAGACGCGCGACGATGTCGGAGGGCAGCGTGATGCGCTCGAGCGTGGAGCCCAGCACGAACTCCCCCGGATGGAGCACGAACGGCTCCTCGCCCGCCTCGACCAGCTCGGTCAGTTCCGGCTGCTCTTGCCGCACGTCGATGAAGGGGTAGCGGTGGTTGGCGAAGACACGGAACCTGGAACCCAGACGCACGTCGACGCTGGACGGCTGGATCCCGTCCTCCAGTAGCGGGTCGATGCCGATGCGGCCGGCGGCGAGCGCCTCGCGGATGGTGCCGTCGGACAGGATCATGCACGCCTCCGCCGTCTCGCCGTGTCGACCACTGGGCCCGCGTTGCGACCCCCGTGGGCCAGCGAGTACGTTCTGCTCCCCCGCGGGTGTAGTTCAATGGTAGAACACGAGCTTCCCAAGCTCGGAACGGGGGTTCGATTCCCCTCACCCGCTCTTCTGTGAACGCCCAGGTCGGCGCCGGTTCCCGGCCACCTGGGCGTCGTCGTTCCCGGACCCGTTGCGACGTGCGAGGCACGCCCGGCGCCTCTCCGGAGCAGCCGCGCACCTGCACGGCTGCTGGGTCAGGTCGCGTCGAGGAGGACGCAGGTGAGCTCGTGCTTGTTCTGCGACAGGTGGAACAGTTGCACGCCGGGCAGCGCGGCGAACCGGGCGGCCGCATCGTGATCGGTCGCGCCCTGGAACTTCACCGTGCAGACGAGGTTGCGGACGAGGCCCGACTCCAGCCAGCGTCTCACTAGGCCCAGGAGACGATCCGGGTAGGCGACGATGTCGCTGCACCACCAGTCGACCGGGCCGATGTCCGCCGGATCGAGGTCGAACGCGGAGCCGCGCCACACGGTCACGTTCGCGAGCCGATCGACCTCGCGAGCCAGCGGTGCCCGGTCCACGGCGAGGACCTCCGCGCCCGTGCGGGCCAGGAGCCACGTCCAGCCACCGGGTGCCGCGCCGAGGTCGAGGCAGCGCTCACCCGGTCCCGGTTGGCGACGTAGCCGCGCGAAGGTCTCCCACAGCTTGAGGTACGCCCGGCTCGGCGGCCCGTGATGGTCCTCCACGAAGCTCGGCACACCGTTGGGGAACGGGCTCGAACAGTCGCCTGCGGCCAACACGAGGTCACGCTCCAGCAGCGTCCACGAGCCGAGCGGCGCGTCAGGTGCCACCTCGCCGAGCTCCAACGGCCGTGCGGCGACATGGGGCAGCTTGTCGGCGATGAGCTGTGCCCGCCCACGGTGCTCGGGGGCGTAGACCGCCCAGTTGCGCTGTCGGCGGCGGAGCTCCTTGGCGGCATGGCCGATCGAGGTCACCGCGATCCGCTCCGCGTCCCACCAGATGTTGGCCGCCCAGGCGGCGTGGACCGGCGGGGTCTCGCTGACCCGCAGCCGCCCATGCCGCAGCTCCACGACGGCACCGGCCCGGGCCAGCTCGTCGTCCAGCTCCCGCTCGAAGCCCTCGGCAGCGAGGTAGCCGGTGGTCACGGCGCCGTCACCGACCTCGCTCGCCGTCGACAGGTCGTGCTGCTCACGCGACGATCACCGGAGACGATGCTCACGCGACCTCCTCGATGGCGGTGCCGGCGAACCATTCGAGCACACCCGGGGGCTCGTACCCGCTGCGACCCGCAGCGGGCGGAGATCCGGCGGCTGTCACACCAGCCGGCGTTCGATCCGCTCCGACCAGTTCGACGAGTGCACGCGCTCGTCGCCTTCGTAGGCATCCAGCGTGGCGTGGAGGTAGAACGCCTCGGCGTCACACGTCAGCCGCGTACGGGTCACCGTGTACACGCACCAGTCGCCCCGCTCCAGCCCGCGTTCCCACACCGTCTCGCCGGCAGCGGAGGTCACGTCCGAGCCGACCACGGTGTAGCGCTCCACGGCCTTCCGGCGCACGGTCAGGTCGATGTCATCGAGCCGGCGCACGCCGTCGTCGTTCACGATCTCCAGCATCGACTCGTTCATACCGAGGTCACGGATCACACGCCAGGCGCTCTCGCCCGCCTCGGTCACGGTCTCCGGTCCTGGACGTGCGGCCTCCGGCGCATCGAACCCCGGGAAGTCGCTCTCGTCCGGCTCGCGCACCGGGAGGTGGAGACGGCTGGCTGCCGGGTACACCGTGATGCAGGCCGGTTCGGGCGGCGGCCACGCCAGTGGCCAGTACGAGGTCGACAACGCCAGTCGGATGCGGTGGCCGGCGGGGAAGCGCTGGCCGATGTCGTTGAGCTGCACCCGGACCCGGACGCGCTCACCGGGGATCAGCGGCTCGGGGTCGGCGTGCCCGTTGCGGTGCGTCAGGTTCAGCAGCCCGTAGCTGACACGGGTGGCCTCGTTGTTCGGGCGGACGTCCGAGAGGCGCACCGCCAGCATCGCCACCGGCACGTCCGCGCAGAGTTCCACCTCGAGGACCGCGGCGCCGAGCACCTCGATGTCCTCGTCGAGCTCTGCAGTGTCGAACACCAGGGCGCCGCCGTCCTCCTCCTGCTGGTCGCCCGGTAGGTCGGGCGCTCCCGCGTAGGACGCCCACTTGCCGGCGAAGAGCCCGGTGGACAGCGGCGAGTGCACCACCAGCCCCTCTTCGGTGGGCGGCCCCGGCGCGTCCTCGTCGAGCAGCTGGTCCCGAGCCAGCCGCAGGGTCATCCGCTGCGCCCTCGGCGACGGCCAGGTCTCCTCCTTCACCCAGCGGCCGGCACGCTGCTCGTAGCTGGTGAACGGCACCTCCGAGTCCTGCAGCCAGACGCGCAACATCGGATCACGGTCGATGCCGTTGTCGACACCCTTGAGCCACCGGTCCCACCACCGCACACACTCCTGCAGCCACCCGATCGCAGGCCCGGGGGTGCCCACGTGCGGGTACTTGTGGCTCCAGGGACCCACGAGTCCCATCCGAGGGCCCTGCAGGTTCTCCAGCAGCCGGAACACCGCGTTGGTGTAGCCGTCGGCCCACCCGGAGACCGCCATGACGGGCACCTCGATGGCGTCATAGTGGCCTGCGACCGATCCGTGCCGCCAGTAGTCGTCGCGGTGTTGGTGGCGCAGCCAGGTCTCCAACCACAGCCCGGAACCCTCGAGCCGCTCGTGCCATCGCTCGCGCCACTGAGGAACGAGCTCGGGATCGGGTGGCAGTGAGTTGAACGCGAACATGGTGGACGCCCAGGAGAGGTTGTCTCCCAGCAGGCACCCACCCATGTAGTGCACGTCGTCCCCGTACCGGTCGTCGGTCGAGGCGACGGTGATGATGGCCCCCAGCGCCGGGGGTCGGCGGGCCGCCAACTGCAGTCCGTTGAACCCGCCCCAGGAGATTCCCATCATCCCGACCGACCCATCGCACCAGGGTTGCTCCGCGATCCAGGCGATCACGTCCTCGCCGTCGGTCAGCTCCTGTTCGAGGTACTCGTCGACGAGCACCCCCTCGCTGTCACCACTGCCGCGCAGGTCGACGCGCAGACACGCGTAGCCGTGCCCGGCGAAGTACGGGTGGTGCAGCTCGTCACGCTGCCGGGTGCCGTCGCGCTTGCGGTACGGGATGAACTCGAGGATCGCGGGCACCGGGTCGTGCTCGGCGTCCTCGGGCGACCACATCCGGGCTGCGAGCCGGATCCCATCCCGGACGGGGATCTGGAGATGCTCCTGGTGTCGGATCGTGCGGGGGAACTCGTCGCGGAAGCGCACACCTGCTCCTGCAGTCACTCGACAGCATCGAAACGGAGCCCCAGCTCGTCGACCACCTGCCGGTAGCGCTGGTGCAGCTCCTGCTCCTCGGCGCCTCCAAGGTAGACGTAGGCCAGGAGGTAGCTGTAGGGCTCCTGGTCCTCCAGCTGCGACAGCCGATCGCACTCGGCGACGAGCAGCTCCACCACGCAGAACCCGTGGCGCTGCTCGATCTCCGCGATGCGCTCCTCGTCGGGGACGGCGGCGACCACCGCGTCCTCGGTGCGCCGCAGGAAGAACTTCGCCGCCACCCGGCAGGGGCCGTCCTGCGGTTGCAGCCTCGGCTCCTGATCGAGCGCCGTCTGGGCCATCACCTCGAGATTGGTCGCATCATCGACCCAGTCCATCAGGTAGCTGTGTTCCTGGCTGATCCGCGGGTTGACCTCCAGGATCCACGTGCGGCCCTCGTCCTCGTCGACGAAGAACTCGATGTTGAACGCGGCGTCGTCGTACCCGACCTCCGTGACCAGGTCGGTGGCGATGCGGCACATCCGCGTCCTGGCATCCTCGGACAACCGCGACGGGTAGGTGTAGTGCGTGAAGGTCGAGCGGTCCTCTGCACGGTGGATGTCGAAGACCCCGTAGACGTGCACCTGCCCCTCGTGGACGTAGCCTTCGAGGGTGCACTGATCGCCGTCGACGGGGGCTTCGGCGATCGCACCGGACCCGCCGACGGCGGCGATCTCCTCCGGCAGGTCATCGAGGTGGTCCAGCGTGTGCTGGAAGGGCACACCGAGCCGGTGGATGCCGTCACGCAGCGCCTCGGCCGCAACCTGCAGGTCCTCGGGCGAGCGGACGCGGAAGCCGAGGTGCCCGGCGTAGGACTTGACCGGCTTCAACCAGAACGGGAAGGGCAGGGGCGGGTCACCGTCGAGGAGGGCATCGTCGAACGGATCCACGGCCGCGAAGGACGGGGTGTGTCGTGGCGCGACCCGGTGCTGGGTCAGCCGGCTCCAGTACTTGTGCTCGAAGCTCACCACCGCGCGCAGCCCCGGGGTGGGCAGGCCGGCCGCCTCGGCCAGGATCGCGGCGAGGCAGGAGCTCGGGAAGTCCCACAGGGTGGTCAGGCCGTCGACCGGGCGCGCGTCGAGCCGCGCGCGGGCCACGGTGAGGAGTTCATCGAGGTGGAAGTGCTTCGCGCGACGCACCTTCGCGTACGGCAGGATCGAGTAGACCCGGAAGCCCTGCTCGTCGCCGATGCGCTGCAGCCAGTCGCGCTGTCTGTCGCTGAGACCGATGACCGCAAGGTCCTTCACGCGTGCATCCTCTCCAGACGGGTCGTGAGGCCCGCCGGTTGCCCCGGTGCCGAACGTCGTCTCCACCCAGCATGGCCCCTGGCAGGGACCACGTCGCCCTGTCCTACCGGTCGAGTGGCCGGAGAGCCGGCCATGTCTGCGCCCTGCAGTCCGATCGGGTCTGGCCGTCAGCGGTCGCCGATCACACGAGGTCGCGGGGGATGTCGGAGCGCCACTGCCGGGCTGACGGTCGCGCCAGGTCACTGGCATCGCGCGTCAAGGGCCCCACCACTCAACCCCGGTGAGGCAGGGACGAACGCGGCGGGCCGTCAGGAAGCGGCGGCCGTCACCACCTCGGTCATGGCCGACACAGCCGTTGCGAACCCGTCGACCGGGATCCGCTCGTCGTCACCGTGGAAGGTGGCGAGCAGTTCCGGCGACAGCACCAACGGCACCCAGCCGTAGGCGGTCGAGCCCCGAGCCCGGAAGAAACGCAGGTCCGTGGCTCCCGGTGTCAGGGACGCCACCGGCACCGGGTTCCCCGGCAGCCTCGACGAGACCGCCGCTAGCACGTCGAACAGCGACGAGCGTGGGCTCGCCGGAGCCCCGGAACGCCAGATCTCCTCCACCTCGATGTCACGACGACGACCGATCCGACCCAGCTCCCTCAAGAGGGCATCCGCGTCGGTATCAGGGAGCAGACGGGCATCGAAGCTCACCTCGGCTTCGCCCGGAACGACGTTGTTCTTGTAGCCACCGTGGATCTCCGTGGGCGTGATGGTGTCGGAGATCAGGTGGCCGATCGCGCCGGCCCGGGAGCGAAGCTGCGGCGCGAGCGCCCGCGCGGCGAGGTGCCCGTTCGGGCCCGAGAGGAGCCCGAACAGCCGGCCCTGGATGCCCTCCACCGTCCCGGCGAGCGCCGCGAACTGCTCACGCATCACCGGATGGAGGCGTGCCCGTCGTGGGCCGGAGACCTTCTCGACGAAGCGTGCGAGTTCCCGGATCGCCTGGCGCTCGGGTGGCAGGGAGCCATGGCCCGGGGTCCCCGTCGCCCGTGCCCGGAACCGCAGCGGCGCCTTCTCGCCCACGACGATCGGCATCAGCGGACGTGCGACGATGCCCGACAGCCCGAAGCCGCCCTCGCCGAGCACCTCGGGCTGGGGACGGCCGTCGGTGAACCCGACCTGGTCACCGTGGTCGGCGACCAGCCACCCGGCGCCTTCGCCACCACCGGCCTCCTCGTCCGCGACCGCGACGACGATCACCTCCCGGTCCGGCTCTCGGTCCCGCGACGCGAGCGCGACCACGGCCTCGGCGTGCATGACCGCGACCCCCTTCATGTCCAAGGTGCCGCGACCCCACAACTCACCGGCGATGATCTCGCCCCCGAACGGGTCACGGCGCCACCGACCACCTTCCACGGGTACCACGTCGGTGTGGGAGAGCAGCACCAGCGGTGGGCGGTCGGGGCGCCCCGGGAGGCGGGCGACCAGTGACGGCCGGCCGGCGGGGCTCGACAGGATCTGCGTGCCGAGTCCGGAGCCGTCCAGCCGGTCACGGAGCAGCTCGGCGACCGCACCCTCGCCGTCCCCCGGAGGGTTCACCGACGGCACCCGGACCAGCTCCCGAAGGAGTTCCAGACCTTCCAAGGATCCCCGCCTGCTCGAACGACACGGCGGTGGCCCGCCGTTCGCGCTCGAGCATAGGCAGGCCGCATCGAGGGTGAGGGGAGGCCGGGTGGGAGGTTCAGCCGCTCGGGAGCTCGTCCTTCTTTGCCTCGTGGACGGCGACCTCGCCGGCGAGTGCGAAGAACGTCGGCGCCCACAGCCCGATGAAGATGCCGAAGCGCTCGGCGTGTGCGGCGTCGCCGGACTTCTTCGCTGTCCGCCAGGTGGCGATGCTGGCGAAGATCGAGGCGAAGCCCATGGCCTGCAGGACGTCGCTGTTGATACCGAGGGCGTGCATCTGCTTGACGATCACGTTCGTGCCTTCCGCTGGAGGATTGCGTGACCGCGCTTCGGTCCCGGCCCCGCGAGCGGATGCGGATCGATGAGAAGAACGAGCACGCCGACCACGGTCACGCCGTCGGCGGGAGGCGGCACGACAGCGCTCACACGAGATCGCGGGGGATCTCGGAGCGCCACTGCCGGGCGGCGATGCGGACGTCGCCCTCGTAGGCGTCGAGGGCGCTGGTGACGTGGAAGGTGGTGGCGTCCGCTGTCATCATCGAGGTGGCCACCACCCGCACGCGCCAGTCGCCGCGGCACAGCTCCGAGATCCGCTCCGAGCGCACCTCGGCGGACAACGGCGCGCCGGACACGATCGAGAAGGCACGCTCCCAGTGCTCGGTGAGCTCCAGCCCATCGGGAAGTCGGACCTGCTGCTCGTCGAACCAGGCCCGCAGGGTGGAGCGGCCCGAGACCCAGTCGTGGACGACCTGCCGCTCCCCGCCACGGGTCGGCTGGTCCTCGCTGTCGCCGTCGTCCAGGACGAACCGCGGCAGCTCCTCCTCGCCCGGCTGCATCGTGCGCAGGGGCAGGGCCAGCACGCACCGCTGTTCGGGATGGAGGCTCATCGTCACCGGCTCCGGCGAGGGCCATGCCCATGGCCAGTAGGTGGGTGAGATGGCCACCAGCAGCCGGCTGCCCTGGCTGAAGGTGTGCCCGGCGGCGCTGAGCTGGACCACGACCTCGGTGAGTTCCCCAGGGACCATCGGCTCTGGGTGCTCGTGGCCGTGGCGGTGGGTGAGGTTGAGCAGCCCGCGTGCGACCAGGCGTGACACGGCAGCCGGGGTGATCTCCGTCAGGCGGACGGCGACCAGCGCCAGCGGCCGATCGACGGACAACTTGAGCCTGAGCTCCGGCTGCCCGAGGATCGTAAGTGGTTCCTCGAGCGGCGCCGAGACGTAGGTCAGCGCCAGTCCGTCCTCGCGACGCTGATCACCGGGGAGGTCCTCGACGATCCCCGCACCCATGTAGGCGCCCGCCTCGATCCCGGCGGTCTGGCTGCCGACCAGGGTGTGCAGTTCCTCCAAGGGACTCTCCGGTGAGGCACCAGGGTCGTCGAGCCACAGCCGGTGGTCGCTGCCGAGCAGCCACCGCTGCTCGCCGACCGAGGGCGACGGCCAGCTCGGCTCCGTGGCCCACACCCCGACCCGCTCGGCGCGATGCGGGTCGTCATCGACGGTCTCGCGCAGGAAGACCCGCAGCATCGGCTCGTCCATGATGCCGGTGTCGATGTCCTTCAGCCAGTGGTCCCAGAACCGGATCATCTCGCCGATGAAGTCGATCGGAGCGCCCGGTGCGCCGTAGTCGGGGTAGACGTGGCCCCAGGGGCCGATCAGGCCCTTGCGCGGTCCCTGATACCCCTCGAGCACCCGCAGGACGGCATCACGATAGGCGTCGTCCCACCCGCCGACCATGTAGACCGCAGCCTGCATGGCATCGAGGTGCTCGGTCACGGAGCCGTGCTTCCAGTAGTCGTCCCGGCGCTGGTGGGTCAGCCAGGTCTCCACGAAGGGCGCGACGTCGAGGCGTTCCAGCCAGGCCTCGCGCCAGCCCTCACCGAAGGTCACCGGATCCGGAGGTCGTGCCCCGGCCGACAGCATGCGGGTCGACCACGGCAGCATCTCCGAGGCGATCACGCAGCCGCCGTGGTAGTGGACGTCGTCGGCGTACCGGTCGTCGGTGGAGCACACGCTGACGACGGCCTTGAGCGCCGGAGGTCGCATCGCCGCGATCTGGAGCGCGTTGAACCCTCCCCAGGAGATGCCCTTCATCCCGACGTTGCCGTTGCACCACGGCTGTTCGGCGAGCCAGGTGATCACCTCGCAGCCGTCGTCGAGCTCCGCTTGCGCGTACTCGTCGTGCATCAGACCTTCGGAGTCACCCGAGCCACGCAGGTCCACACGCACCACCGCGTAGCCGTAGGAGGCGAGCTCCGTGCCACGCTCACGGTCACGGATCGCGGTGGCGTCGTTCTTGCGGTAGGGCAGGTACTCGAGCAGCGCCGGCACCGGGGACCCGTCGGCATCCACGGGTAGCCAGATGCGGGCCGCGAGGCGCGCCCCGTCGGACATCTCGATCCACAGGTGCGGTAGTTCGCGGACCTCGCGGGTTGGCCGGGAGGGCGCGTCCACCCCCGCCGTGCCACCCGCCGTGTCACCCACGGTCATCCCTGCGGCTCCGCGACGCTGCGGCCGGCCCGGCGCAGCGCCCGCACGACGATGTCCTCACACAGCTCCGGGAAGGACACGCCTTCGGCCGCAGCCGACATCGGGTAGCTGGACCGCGGGGTCATGCCGGGGAGCGGGTTGGTCTCTAGGAACACCAGCCGGCCGTCGGCAGCGAGCCGGAAGTCGGCGCGCGAGGTGGCCTCCCCGATACCCAGCACCTGGTGGACCTCTCCGGTCAGCCGCCGCACCCGCGCCGTGTCCTCCGGCGAGAGGTTGGCCGGGACCTCCTTGCGCGACTCACCTGGGGTGTACTTGGCCTCGTAGCTGAAGATCTCGTGGTCGCTGAGCGGCTCGACGACCGCGAACACGCGATCACCGAGGGCGGCGATGGTCAGATCGCGACCGGGGACGTACTCCTCGATCAGTGCGTCGCGATCCTCGGCGGTCGCCATCCGGCACGCGGCCGGTAGCTGCGCGGGATCATCCACCTTGGACAGCCCGATCGTCGAGCCGCCGGCGTGGGGCTTGACGATCCAGGGTCCGGGCAGGCTCAGCTCGCGGAGATCCTCGTCGATGCGGTCACGCCGCACCAGGTGCCAGGCGGGGGTGTCGATGCCGTGGGCGGCGACGACCTCCTTGCTCCTGGTCTTGTCGAAGGTCAGGTCGCAGACCTCCGGGGTGGGACCCGTGTAGACGATGCCGTGCTGCTCGAGGTAGCGCTGGCTGTTGCCCATCTCCCCCTCGTCACCGAAGGTCGTGACGAACACCACGTCCGCGGCGGCGAGGATCGGGAGCAGCCCAGGCGCCATCACCCCGTCCTCCTGTCGCGCACGAACCTCCGCCAGCGCGGCGAGGTCGGGCGGGTTCGCCACGGTCGGCGCGACCGGGGTCTCGGGGATGTCCGCCTCCTCGACCTCGGCGGTGAGGAACGCCTGCTCCACCCCACGGTCGGCGACGATCGGCGCCTGGGCGGAGTCGACAGCCGCGACCGCGTGACCGACCCAACGCAGGGCACGGGCGATGGCAACCCCGGTGGACAGCGAGGCGTACCGCTCGCTGTTGGCGCCGCCCATCAGCACCGCGATCCGCAACGGTGCGGACAGCGTCGAAGACGGGTGTGGGCGTGGCAGCACCTCCTCGGCGGCGAACAGACGCTCGTCGTACCCGCCGCGTCCCTGCTGCTCACCCGGTCGCTGCTGCATCCTGCCTGCTCCTGCCGTTCCCGCCGTCTGCGCTGTGTCGCTGGGTGGCTGTCACGCCGTCCATCCTGGCGTTCCTGCACCCTACCGACGACCATGGGCTCCGCCCTCTGGGTAGCCTCGTCCACATGGACGAACGCAACGTGCTGGGCGGCGAACTCCAGGCCTGCAGCCTCGACCCTCTGACCGGTTGGTTCCGGGACGGCTCCTGTCGGACGGGTCCCGACGACCTCGGCAGCCACACGATCTGCGCCGTGGTCACGGCCGAGTTCCTCGCCCATCAGCGGGCGATCGGCAACGACCTCAGCACCCCCCGCCCGCAGTTCCGCTTCCCCGGGCTCGAGCCGGGTGACCGGTGGTGCGTCACGGCGCCCAACTGGCTGCGGGCGCACCAGGAGGGTGCTGCGGCCCCCGTCGTGCTCAGTGCCACCAACGAGCGGGTGCTGGAGCTCGTACCGCTGGAGGTGCTACGCCGCTACGCCGTTGACGTCCCCGACGACCCCGGTGCCCTCGACCGATGACCTCGGGCTCGCAGCGGCAGGTGGGCCACGACGTGTGGTGGTCCGCCCGCGGCACCGGCCGCTCGCAGCTGGGGCGGCTTGCCGGCCACCGATGGCCGGTTCCGTGCACCGCAGCGACCTGCACGAGAGGTCGGTGCAGCCGACCAGCCACCGTTGGCCGGTTCCCCGCCCCGCGCCCGGGCGATGCGCCGACCCGGCGACCGACGTGACGACCCCGTGACGCTGCCCGACGAGGGACGGCTCATCGTGGACGCGATGAACGTGCTCGCCAGCCGCCCCGACGGTTGGTGGCGTGATCGGACCGCGGCCGTCGCGCGGCTGCTCACCGAACTCCAGCCCGTGGGTGCCAGACGCGCAGGCCCCGTCCTGCTCGTGGTCGAGGGCCGGGCCGGCGCAGCGCTGCACGCCGGGCGTCACGGCGACGTCGAGGTGGTGCACGCCACGAGGGTGGGACGCGATGCCGCCGACGACCGCATCGTGGCGCTGCTCGAGCAACGACCGACCAGGGCAACGGATGGTGCCGCGACCGACACCGTGGTCACCGCTGACCGGGCACTGCGGGACCGCGCACAGCAGCTGGGAGCCCGCGTCCTGGGTCCGTCCCTGCTGCTCCGCCAGCTGACCACGAAGTGACGGCGGCACAGAACCTGGTTCGCGGACCAGGTCACCAGGTACCGAGGGGCGGCCCGCACCCGCCCCACCCCGACCGTGACACCGGTCGGGGCCCACCGAACGGAACGAGTGGTCCACGACATGGATGACCGGACGATCCGGCTGTTCGTCTGCGGTGACGTGATGCTCGGCCGCGGGGTCGACCAGATCCTGCCATCCCCCGGCGACCCCGCGTTGCGGGAGGGCTACGTCACCGATGCCCGGCGCTACGTGGAGTTGGCGGAGGAGACCAACGGACCCATCCCCTGGCCGGTCGATCCGAGCTGGCCCTGGGGCGAGGCCCTCGCGGCCCTGCAGGCAGCGGCACCCGACGTGCGGATCATCAACCTGGAGACCAGCATCACCCGCAGCGACCGGTTCGCCCCGGGCAAGGCCGTCCACTACCGCATGAGCCCGGACAACCTCGCGTGCCTGGAAGCCGTCGACCCCGACGTGTGTGTGCTGGCCAACAACCACGTCCTCGACCTCGGCCCAGAGGGCCTGGAGGAGACCCTCGGCGTCCTGGCCGCGGCCGGGCTGCGGACGGCCGGGGCGGGCGACGACCTGGAGGCGGCCTGGAGGCCGGCCATGGTCCCCCTCTCCGGTGGCGGGCGGGTCCTCGTGTTCTCGATGGGAGCGCCGAGCAGCGGGATCCCACCGTGGTGGGCGGCCACCTCCGATCGACCCGGTGTCGCCGCGCTCGGCGACCGTCTCGACACTGACGCCCCGATGGTCCTGGACCGCATCCGGCGGTGGCAGCAGGCCGGCGACCGGATCGTCGTCTCGATCCACTGGGGCTCGAACTGGGGCAACGACGTCCCGCGCGAGCAGGTCCGCTTCGCCCACGCGCTGATCGACGGTGGCGTGGACGTCGTGCACGGCCACTCCTCCCACCATCCCCGACCCGTCGAGGTGTACCGCGACCGCCCGATCCTCTACGGCTGCGGGGACCTGATCAACGACTACGAGGGCATCGGTGGGCACGAGGCGTACCGCAGCGACCTCAGGGTGCTGTACCTGCTCGACCTCGACCGTCGCTCCGGCGAGCTCGTTCGGTTGCGCATGCTGCCGATGCAGGCCCGGCAGCTCCGGCTCCACACCGCCACAGCGTCCGACGTCGAGTGGCTGCGCTCGACCCTCGACCGGGTGAGCCGGGTCCACGGCACGCGGGTCGTCCTCGACCCGCACGGAGCGCTCACCGTCGACCCGCACGGAACACTCACCGTCGACCGGCCCTGAGCATCGGCCCCGGCGTCGCTGCGCGGACACCACCGTTCAGGATCGCGCCGACACCTCTTGACAGGTCACGCGAACTCCTGCACGGTCGAAGATGCCGCCGAGCGCCAGGGAGGACGCTCGAGGTCACCACGCAGGCGTGGCCTGCTGGTCGCTGCTGCACTCCGGCAGCCCCGGACAGCCCCAGCGCACGCCATCCTGCGACCGCACGTCGCCGGACCGGCAGCGGCCGGGCGGGACGTCGCGCGAACCGCACCGTCAGCACCTCGGGCCCGCCCGACCGCGCGGCGACGCATCACCCACCTCGCCACGGCACGCTGCTGTTGCGACGTGGGGGCCGCACCGACGACGAGCACGAGGAGCACACCATGTCGTTCACGCAGATGATGTCGGTCCGCACGCAGGACCCCGACCGGCTCAGGGAACTGGTGGCCGGATGGCACCAGGACCAGCACGGCATCGCCCCGGGTTACGAGGGGGCGCGCCTGCTCGCCGACCGCGAGCAGCCCGACCGGTGGCTGATCGAGGTCGACTTCACCTCCCGGGAGGACGCCGAGCGCAACAACGACCGTCCGGAGACCGAGGACTGGGCACGCCAGCTCGGCGAGGTCGTGGACGGCGAGCCCGCTTACCACGACTACGACCTCGCCTACACCACCCCGTAGTCCACCCTCCGTGGATCGGGTCGCGGTCGCGGGTCAGCCGGCCTGCTGCTCGCGGAGGTAGGCGAGGGCGTCGTCGGCGTGGACGTCCATGTTGGTCTCGCTGCTGATGCGGAGCAACACCCTCAGGTCGCCGTCGAGCACGATCGTCTGCCGCTTGCTCGGGATCGGACCCATGCGCTTGGCACCGAAGGCCCTGGCCACCGAACCGTCCAGGTCCGAGATCAGGGGGAAATCGAACCCGTGCTTGGAGGAGAAGCGCGCCTGGGTGTCGAGGTCGTCGCGGCTGACACCGACCCGGGTGGCGCCGACCTCGGCGAACTCAGCCCCGAGGTCGCGGAAGTGGCAGGCCTGGGCGGTGCAGCCGCCCGTGAAGGCCTTGGGGTAGAAGAAGACGACGAGGTGGCCGCCGTCGGCCAGGTCGGACAGCTGCGCCGTGCGGCCGTCGTCGAGCTGCACGGTGAGGTCGGGGATCGTGTCGGTGTCGGTGGCCATCTGGCGCTCCTGCGGTTGTGGGGGGGCGGCCCGAGCAGGCGCCGC
>Ga0207421_10005431_pt1 | contig 14267 bp, 18 predicted proteins | sample SodLakKL_010_SED_4_FD_187542 | JGI IMG/M metagenome (GOLD analysis project Ga0207421, IMG submission 187542) | Alkaline sediment microbial communities from Lake Tanatar, Kulunda Steppe, Russia - 8KL_010_SED (SPAdes) (version 2) | ecosystem: Environmental > Aquatic > Non-marine Saline and...
CGGGCGGCCTCCCCGGTTTAACTCCCGTCCGGGTCGATCCCGGCGGCCGACGTCCTGTCGGCCGGACCGCCCGAGAACCTTCGGTCACCAAGCGCCTTTAGCCACAGAGACCAACGTCGCCGGACGAATGCGCCAACTCCCCGGTTAGGAGGCGGGGTGTTGAAAACCAGCACTTCGAACGTAAGCAAGGATTTTCATCCCCTGTAATGGCCCGATAGGGCCGTGGTGTTTATATTGTAAACAGATTATATTTTAAATAGTATTCTTCCAGTCTTTTATTTATGATAAAGGAAAAAAGAGGCCGCAGAGCCTCTTTTCTTAAACCTGGTACTAATATTTCATTTGTTCTTGTGTTTTTTCATCTGGTTGGTCTATTTTGAAAAAAGCTTTTTAACGACTGAAGTGCCTGGGGAGCAAGATCCACAATACGGTCATAAATAGCGTTTTTATCCACAGGCAGCAGCCTTACCTCCCCGGGACCTACAACCAAAAAAGCCATGGGATTCATGGATATTCCTCCCCCACTACCACCACCAAAGGGAAACATCCCCTGGTTGTTCGGTCCCCCATTAGGGGCACCGACGGATTCATATTCAGCTCCGCCTGCCACGAATCCGTATGATATCCGGGAAACAGGAATAATAACATGACCGTCCGGAGTCTCTACAGGATCGCCAACAATTTTATTAACATCCACCATTTCTTTTAAGTTTTCCATGGCCGTCACCATCAAGCCTTGGATGGGTCGGTCTGACATTTCTTGTTCCTCCTGTATCGTTGATTAATCAAGAGTAAAAAAAGTTTGCTCCATGCCAGGGCGAAAAGGATAACCTTCAGGCCACTTAATTTCACTTCTAAAAAAAGGTACAAGCTTAATTCTCTGTGGTAAAATGAAGGGAAAATAGACGTGCGCACAACTTGATGACTTGCAGGAGCAAATTTACTGACCAGCAGGCTGCTGCTTACTCTCAGAATACTTGTAAGTATTCCTGTCCAGGCTGGATCCCCCGTGCCAATTTTTATAGTCATTACAAAAGAGGTGCAGGGCATGTGTTTCAAAAATTGCTGCAGGCAACTGGAAAAATAATCTTTCATTCCTATAAAAAACTTCTCTGGGTCTTTTTTCGTTCGGAAAATATTGTTCCAAGTGCCCAGAATTTTTTTCCCCTCAAAAATGTTGAACCAGTGAAAATTTTTTTTAATAGTCAGTAATTGCAACCTGTTAAACACCAAGAGCATAAGCGTAAAATGGATAACATTATTATCTCTTAAATTATGAATTTCTATTCTTAACCTGAAGGGTATCAATAAAAGCAAAAAAAATAAACCTATAAGCAAAAAGTAGAAAGGAGCAGAAATGTCCTGGATCATGGCTCAACCTCCTGAAAGACCACTAAAGCCAGGGCTATACAAATCTATAGAACCCAGGAGAGATTTGGGTTTTCTGCCTGCTTTCTACTTATCTTTTCCATTTTCAGTGAAAAGATGTTCTGTTTCTTGTTTAAAAAAAGATTCCAGTTCTGCCAGGTTATTTATGCCAAAATAGCGCAAAAATTCTTCTGTAGTGCGGTAAAGGAAAGGCCGGCCCAAGCTTTCTCTCCGGCCAGTTATCTCGATAAATCCTCTCTTCATCAGGTTGTCAATTACCCCGTCTGCCTTAACACCGCGGATGCTTTCTATTTCCACCCGGGTTACAGGTTGCCTGGTGGCTATTATCACCAGGGTTTCCAGGGAGGCCTGGGACAGCGGGGAAGTCAGTTGTTCTTCTTCAAACATTTTTTCTATGCTTGAAGCAACTTCAGGCTTTGTTCCTAACTGGTAACCCTCGGGGGTTTCCAAAAGGACCAGACCTCTATCCTGGGCTTGCAGGTTGGCTTTCATCCGCTCCAATGCATCTAAGACTTCTTTTTCAGTTGCTTCGCATATTTTTTTTAGCTGGTCCAGTGAAAGCGGCTCGCTGCTGACAAACAAACCTGCTTCCAGGATAGCCAGTATGGACAAGTAAATTTCTCCTTCCCAAAAAAATCGACTGCCTTATTCCGAAGATTCTTTTGAAGAGTTATTTTTTGAAATATTAATCGGCCCGAATGCTGTATGCTGCAAGAGGCTTAATTGTCCCCTCCTGGCCAGTTCCAGCAGGGCAAAAAAAGTAGCCACAACTTCAGCCCGGCTTTTGCGTTTTTTCATAACTTCATCCAGGGTAAACACAGATGCCGTGATATTATTAATTCTGTTCATAATTAATTTTACCGTGTTTTTAAATGATAAGTTTTCATAAGGAACAGGAACTGGTTCAGGTTCTTGCTGTTCTTTTTCCTTTCTTTTTCGAAAATTAATCACAGCTTGTTTTAAGCTGTCATAGGCATAGGGGTAAAGAGTAGCCTGGCGGTTAATAATTACCATTTTTTGCTGATTGGGATAACGTAAGTAAATCTTTTGCTGTTCCTTTTCTCTTGCTTTAAGTTCCTGGGCAATGATCTTTACTTTCCTGTATTCCAATATGCAGCGTACCAGTTCTTCCTTGGAGCCGAAGAAAAGCTCTTCTTCCTCTTTTTCGCTCAATCTTTGAGGCAGGCTTGGCAGCAGCATCCTGGACTTTAATTGCAGTAAGGAGGAAGCCATGACTAAAAACTCCCCTGCCAGTTCCACTTCTAGCTCCCGCATGGATTGAATATAATCCAGGTATTCACTGGTTATTTTTCCTAGCGGTATATCCCAGATATCCAATTCCTCACGGTTTATTAAATGAAAGAGCAGATCAAAGGGGCCTTCAAATACAGGAAGCTTGATATAATACCCTTCATTATGAACGTTTGTTTTCAAATTAGCCCCATGGCCGAACGCACCTCTTCCATGGTTTTCTTCACTACTTTTCTTGCCTTTTCTTTTCCATGTTCCAGGACCTCATCTATATAATTTGGCTTGTTTTCCAACTCTTTTCTTTTTTGTACAATCGGACCAAGATAGGCCTGTATTTTGCCTGCCAAAAGCTTTTTACACTGGACGCAACCCACAGCCCCACCGCGGCAGTCTGCTTCTGTCCTTTCAAGTTCCCCGGAGTTGAATATTTTATGAAAGGCAAAAACACTGCAGACATCAGGATTGCCGGGGTCATCTTTACGTATACGCCCCGGGTCGGTAATCATCATGCGTACTTTTTCCGGAATCTTTTCAGTTGGCGTGGCAATTTCGATATAGTTGTCATAGCTTTTACTCATTTTTCGATTATCCAGCCCGGGAATTATTTTAAACTCATTCAGCAAGGTTTCAGGTTCTGGAAAAACCTCTTTTCCATAAAGATAGTTAAACCGGCGAGCCACCTCCCGGGTTAATTCAATATGGGGCGCCTGGTCTTCCCCGACAGGAACGGCATTGGCTTTGTAAATCAGTATATCAGCCGCCTGGAGTAAAGGGTAACCTAAAAAGCCATACGTAGACAGGTTGTGACCGCTCATCTGTTGCATCTGTTCTTTATAAGTGGGGCACCTTTCTAACCAAGATAAGGGTGTAAGCATGGAAAATAGCAGGTGCAGCTCTGCATGCTCAATTATATCGGACTGCTTGAATAAGGTGGCATTATCAGGATCGATGCCGCAGCTGAGCCAGTCCAGCACCATTTCCCGTGCATCTTCTTTTATATTTCCTGGATTTTCATAAGCAGTGGTTAAAGCGTGCCAGTCAACAATACAAAAATAGCAGTCGTACTGGTCCTGCAGTTTAATCCAGCTTTCTAAAGCACCAAATAGATTTCCCAGGTGCAGTCTGCCTGTTGGCCTCATCCCGCTTAAGATAACACCTTTTTTTCCCTCCAAAAGATACCATTCCTTTCTCCATTATTTCTGCTGATTAGCTAAAAAAACTGGCCCGTAATAATTAAAACCAGCATATTCATCACACCAATAATAAATGAGGCGATAGGAAGCAAGATCCGGGGCAATAATCCCAGAACTAACAGCAGGATTAAGATAAAAGGGCCATATGCCTCAATGCTATGGTAGTACTGGGCATAAGATCGGGGCAAAAGCGAACTCAAGATTTTGGATCCGTCCAGGGGGGGCAGCGGCACAAAATTAAAAATTGCTAAAAATACATTGATTAAAACAATCCAGATTAAAATCCCTTCTAAGATGTTAGGTGGAGCCAGCCTGTATAGCGTTGGCAAACTGCCCGTGGTTACAAACAAGAGCAGGATTGCGGCAAAAGCCAGGATTAAATTAGTCCCTGGGCCTGCCAGGGAAACCCAAAACATCCCTTTTCGTTGGTCCCGAAAATTAAAGGGATTTACAGGAACTGGACGGGCCCAGCCAAATCCGACAATCATAACCATTAACGTACCTATAGGATCTAGATGTGAAATGGGGTTCAAAGTCATTCGACCTTGAAGCTTTGCTGTGTGATCACCCCAGGCGTAGGCCATGCGCGCATGGGCATATTCATGGAATGTAAGGGCAATTAAAAGCGCTGGAATACGATAAAGCAAGTCAGGCCCTGAAAAAAACATCGTAAGTCTCCTTTCTGATCCACGGCTGCCCGGAATAAACACTAAAATATTTCTATGAAACGGGCGTGCAGAACGATAGTATTATTTAAGAAACCCGGCATTTTGTCAACTGCCTGTAAAGTTTCTCCCGGGTTGCCACATTATCCTGCCCGTAAATTAAAAGCAGGGGAAACGCCTCTTCAGGCAAATCTTTTAGCAACTCTTTTGTTAGCGAGTTTGACCGGAGTTTTTCCAATACTCCGGGAATTAATTTTCGCAAAAAGAAAATTTTATCCCGCTCCTTTTTCCTAAGTCTCATCAAGTAAATTAAATATTTTACATCATGTTCAGTCATTTCATTAAAAAACAACGTTAAGTAAAGGACAGTGGGATTTACCTTGTCCAGCCTAAAAAGAGCACTATCTTCCCCACTTCCAACATCCTGCTCGCTTCTATTTACCTGAAACAGTTCTTCCAGTAATTCAAGGCGATTAAATAATTGAGAGCCAAAAGGAATCCTTGGAAACACTTCGTTTAACAGTTCAAGTTCTTCTAAACGATATATTACTACCAAAGGAGAAGGTTCCCTAAAGATTTTCAGGACATCATGATACAGTCTTTCTTTGCTTATTCGATTTAACAAGCGGTTAGCGGCAGCTTTAGTCAACAAGTTTAAGGTTTCTTCTTCTATAGTAAAATGAAATCTTTGCTCAAAACGTATTGCCCTGACAATCCTCAGAGGGTCATCAACGAAGCTAAGTTTGTACAGGATTCTAATTATGCCCTGCTCCAGGTCTTCTTTCCCATTAAAAAGATCATACAGCAAGCCGAATTTATCCGGATTTAAGGAGCAGGCCAAGGCATTGATGGTAAAATCACGGCTGAACAGGTCGTTCTTTAAAAAAGTATGTTCAGTAGAAGGGTTTTCATCAAGAAAGGAAAACTCCCTTCTGGCGGTAGCAAGATCAAAAACAGTGCCGCACTGCAAAAAAAAAGTTGCTGTTCCGTATCGTTCCTGGACTTGCAGGCGGCCCGAAAACAGCTTTTGCAGGCTTTTGGCATAATCCACTGCTGAACCATCAACGAGTAAAGAAACCCTTTTGTTATTCCTAAACAATAAAAGATCGCGGATAAATTCACCTACGGCATAAATGCCGTAGCCTTCACGTTGAGCACAGTATCCAGCCAGGTAGAGCAATATTTGCTTGTCTTTGGGAACCCGCTCATTGATTATGGGGGTCAGATTAGTCATTACTATGAAACCCTTTCAGTTTGCTCTGTCAGGCCTGTACAATGCCGGGAGCAATTCCCATTTATTATATCACAACATATAAGAAGAAAAAATAACTCTGAGGAGCTTTACATCGAAAGTTTGCTTAACTCACTATTATTTCTCTCCCGGAGGGGCTGTATCCGGATCCTGCGTCTTTAAAAAAGCAGGACGGTATCCTTTCACCGGAACCGGCTTCCTTAAGAGGATGCTGAGCATGGAGGGACCGTCAAAGGGAATGAGTGGCCACAGGTACGGCAAACCAAAAGAACTAGTTCGTTTTAACAGGACCAGCAGCAACAGCAGCCCGGCCAAAAATCCGTAATAATTGAAAAAGCCCGTTAAAACCAGTAAAATAATATGTATCAGTCGGTTGGCCAGGCCCAGCTCCCAGCTGGGAGTGGCAAAAACCCCGATGGCAACCAAGCCAATATAGAGCAAGACTTCAGGGACAAAAAAACCTACATCCACGGCTATCTCTCCGATCAAAAGTGCCCCAACCAGTCCCAAGGCTGTAGCCATAGGTGAGGGTGTATGGATACTGGCCATACGAATCAGGTCAAGTCCAATATTGGCAAAAACAAACTGTATAAAAAGTGGCAAGGCAGGTTCTTCCCTGGGGCCAATTAACTCCAGGAATTCCGGCATTAAACCCGGGTTTTCCGCTATGATCAACCATAACGGGATCAGGAAAACAGAGACCGCAATACCAATCAAGCGTACCCAGCGGATATACAGACCGATGATAGGGTTGTGTCGAAACTCCTCTGCATGCTGTACGTGATGAAACAGGGTTACAGGAGCAATAATAACTGCAGGTGAAGTATCTACAATGATACAGACATGTCCTTCCAGCAAATGAACTGCTGCCACATCAGGACGTTCTGTGTACCGCACTTCAGGAAAGGGGTTCCAAAAGGTATCTGTAATAAACTCTTCTACAGATTTCTCTGCCATAGGCAGCCCGTCAACTTTAATTTTCTGCAGGCGCTCCCTGACCCGCTCCAGGATATAAGGATTCACGATATCATCGATGTAGAGCAGGGCTATATCGGTTAAGGAACGGCTCCCTACCTGCATCACCTCTGTCCTAAGTCCAGGATCCCGTACTCTTCTCCTGACTAAAGCTATATTGAAAAGCAAGGTTTCTACAAAACCGTCACGCGAACCCCGGGTAATTTTTTCTACATCGGGTTCTTCTGGATCCCTGCCCGGGTATTCCCGGGTGTCCACTACAATCGCCCTATTTTCGCCATCAATTAAAAATACCAGTGGACCGGCCAGTATCTCTGCTACAACTTCCTCAAAGTTGTTTACAAAAGAGGTTTCGCCATAAGGAAGCAGCCGGGAATATATTTTTTCCAGGGAATTTGGGACAACATCCTCCCGCCTGGCATCCATTAAAGACTGCATAACTAAAGTGACCAAATCCGAACTTACAAAGCCATCTAAAAAAACAAAGGCAACTTTTTTGCGTCCGATTTTGAATTCACGAATTAGTAAGTCAAAACTTAAACCAATACCCAGTTTTTCGCCGATATATTCCAGATTCTTATTTAGTTTGGGCGAAATTGGTGTCTGTTTTGTAAAGTTTACCGACATATAAGGCTTCCCTTAAATTATAATTTATCCCTTGGGCTGAAAAAACAAAGCCATAAAAAAGCCAAAAATTATCGCAGCAGTGATTCCTGTTGAAGTCAGTTCAAACATTCCCGTTAAAACACCTAAAACACCACTTCTTGCCGCCTCGGACATTGCGCCCCTGACCAAGGCATTACCAAAGCTGGAAATCGGTAGAAGGGCCCCTGCCCCGGCAAAATCGATCAGCCGATCATAAAGCCCCACCCCACCAAGGATGCCACCACCAACAGTGAAGCCAGTTAATATATGGCCTGGCGTATATTTAGTTAAGTCGAAAAGCAACTGGCCCAGGACACAGAATACCCCTCCAACCCAAAAGGCTGTGAGAAAGTCACCCATAGCAACACATTCATACTCCTTTCTTTAGAAACTTAAGAAATATAATTCGCCCTTGACTATATTTCCAGTGATACTGCATGAGCAATTCCAGGCATGCTTTCACCCTGCATAATAGCAGTCGGGCTGTGAAGTGAACCAGTGGCCACCAGCAGCACTCTTGTGATTTCTTGCTTTAACATTTGGTTGAGAAAGAACCCTAAAAAAACTAGCGCCGAGCAGGCGCAACCACTTCCCCCTGCTCCAACATTTTGCTGGGGATGATAGATCAACACTCCACAGTCAGAGTAATTGGGACGTATATCAATGCCCTGGTTCAATAAAATATCTTCATTTAACTGTTTACCCGTATTCCCCAGGTCCCCGGTAATAATCATGTGATAATAACCGGGAACCCTTTCCAGATCTAATAAATGCTGATTGATTGTATCTGCGGCCGCAGGAGCCATGGCTGTTCCCATATTAAGTGGATCCCTGATCCCCGCATCCACGATCTTACCGACAGTAACCGATTCTACCCGGGGGCCATCTCCCCGACTGCCCAACAAAACTGCTCCTGCACCGGTAACGGTCCATTGTGCGTATCCCGGCCTTTGATAGCCATATTCAGTAGGGAATCTGTATTGTCTTTCAGATGTGCAATTATGACTGGAAGTTGCAATTAAAACATGATCGCCATATCCTCCTTCCAACAGCATTGCTCCTAGGCTCAGCCCCTCGGTTAGAGTCGAGCAGGCTCCATACAATCCAAAGTAAGGAATGGATAGCTTTCTCGCACAATAATTCGCTGAAATTACCTGGTTTAAAAGATCGCCGGCAATAAAATAATCAACATCATCAGGAGTTAACCCGGCCTTTCCCAGGGTGAGATAACAGGCCTCCTCCAGCATATGACATTCTGCTTTTTCAAAGCTTTTTTCGTTAAGTAGATTATCTACATGACAGCGGTCAATATATTGAGCCATTGGGCCCAGAGACTCTTTGGGCCCGGCTACCGTTGCAGCATAATTCAAAGATGCTTTTTTCTCCAGCAAAACACTTTGCCGGCCGACTTTTTTTGCTGCTCGACCCGTCTCGTTAACCATACCTTGAGCCAAGACTATTCCTCCTTGCAAATACACGGAAACTCCAGTCCTAAATAATTGCAGATATAATCCCTATAACAAAGGCGGTGACAACTCCAAACATGATGATTGAACCGGCCAGGGAAAACATTTTTGCTCCACTTCCCAAAACGAAACCTTCACGTTTGAACTCCAGGGCCATTGCTGTGATAGAATTAGCAAATCCTGTCACCGGAATGGCCACGCCTGCCCCCGCAATACTGGCTATACGGTCGAAGATGCCAATTGCTGTAAGCAGGGAAGCCAAAAAAATAACAGTTGCTACAGTCGGATTGCCAGCCTGCTCCTGGGAAACTCCAAGGGCCAGGTACATTTCCAGAAGTGCCTGGCCCAGGATGCTCACCAACCCCCCGAATAGAAAGGCATAGATCAGGTTCTTCCATAAAGGAGGTTTGGGCTGTTTTAACTTGTTCCAGTTATTAAACCAGTGGTTATCCAGTAGAAGATTCGTTTCTTTTTGCCTTTGGATATCTTCCATGCCTTTTTGGTTTCACCCCTTACCTGTTCTCCCGAACAGCAAAAGCCAATCTCACATTGGCCTTATATTCTTTAACTTCTCCCTCTGCCACATTTGCGGTCAAATTCATCACTTCCACACCGGTAATATTCTCAACCGTTTTAGAAGCCTGCCTGACGGCATCTTCAATAGCGCTTTCCCAACCTTTTTCTGATTCACCGATGACTTCGATCACTTTGGCGACACTCAATATTCACCGCTCCTTTCCAAGATTTAATGATATCTTATTTTGCTTTATTAACACCTGCTCTATTCCAGCTTTTCATTACAGTATATGGCACATTGTTCAGCTACTACCAACCGGGAACGCCTGGGGACAGGTTCTTCGTGGGGCATGATGGAAAATGCTAAAAAAAAACTGAGCAATGCCATGAGAATGAAAAAAACCAGGAAAAACAGGACGAACTTTTGGCTTTCCTTGATCATTCTGCTTCCTCCAACAGAAGTTATTCACTAGCACAAAGTTAGCTTGCCCTGTATCAATGCTGGTTATCCACCTAATTATTCCCGGCTCTTTTTTGCTTTTGCCAGGTCTTTTTTGAGCAGATAAAAAAAAGGCCTCCTTAGCCTTGTTTATCTGCCATAAATTGTATTTTGCTTTTTAAAATAGGGTTTACCAGTCATTCTGTTTTAGTTTCTGCAAAGCCTGTTGTTCCAACCTTGAAACATAAGATTGAGATAGTTTTAGTTTTTTGGCAGTCTTCACCTGGCTTTTGTCCATCACATACCTGAGGACCATAACCTGTTTTTCTCTAAATGGCAACTTGCTTAAAGCTTCCATAAAACGCAAGGTGAAAAACCAGTCCTCTGCATTAGGAGCTCCGGTAATACCAATAATTTCTGTTTTATTCATAATTTCTTCAAAAGACAGCTTTTGAGGAACTGTTTCATCAACCAGCAGGGTAACTTCTTCCCTGGAAAGATTCATAGCCCGGGCCAATTCTTCCAGAGTAGGATGCCTCTTCAAGCTTTGTTCCAACCTTTCTTTCTCCCGTTGAAACTGTCCCCGATGTTTATGGTAACTCCGGGAAACTTTTACGGAGTATCCATTATCTCGTAAAAAAGAACGAATTTCACCCAGAATAAAAGGGACTGCATAAGTGGAAAAGCTTGTACCCCTGTCGGGATCGAATTTATCCAGGGCTTTTATTAGCCCGACACAGCCTTCCTGGAAAATATCTTCAGCATCAATTCGTCCAAAACTGTAGCGACTTGCTAAAGCTTGTACCAGGGGCAAATTCAAGGTTACCAGCCTCTGTCTGGCCTTAATATTCCCTTTTTTGCTTCCTGTTAACAATTCTTCAAACTTTTCTTTATGCACATGAGACATAAAAGGTCACCCTTGTTTTAATGATTGCTTTCTGTTTTACGAAAGGTTTTACTCATTTTGACGACTGTCCCTTTCCCCGGTGCAGACTCCAGAACGAAGTCATCCATAAAATTCTCCATAATTGTTATTCCCATTCCTGAGCGCTCCAGCTCTGGCTTTTCAGTATAAAAAGGTTCACGAACTTTTTGAATGTCTTCAATGCCTTTCCCCTCATCTCGTACTTCTACCCATATAGAATGGTTTTCTATGGAAGCTTTAATCGTAATAATTCCTTTTTCATCTTCATAAGCATGAAGAATGCTGTTTGTTACAGCTTCTGAAACAGCTGTCCTGACTTCGTTGACTTCGTCGAGAGTTGGATCCAGCCTGGCGGAAAAAGCAGCAACTACCACCCTGACGAAACTCTCATTTTCTGATTTTGCTGGAATTTTCAAGACCATGAAATCCATAATTATGCCGGCTTAAAGCCGGGTCGCACCTCCTGACCATGATATAATGTTTTACAAAGCATGATTACCCTAAGGCATTGATAGCTTCGTTTTCAGTATGGAACGCCTTGATTACTTTTAAAACACCACCCATCTGCAAAATCCTTTCAGTGTGCCTGTTAAGCCCACAAAGCACAACTTGTCCACCTTTTTCCTTGAACTGCCGATACCTGCCCAAAATAACGCCAATGCCAGAACTATCAATAAAGCTTAACTCTTTCAAGTTAATAACCAGGTGGAGCACTGTGTTTTTCGACAACTCCTGTTCTATTGTTTGTTTAAGTTTTAAAGCAGTATGATGGTCGAGTTCACCTGTTAGACGCACAATAAGAATGTTTTTTCTTTTAATTAATTTTATATCCATAATTCTCCCCCAATATTGCAGATATATGGAAATCTATTCTACAACTATCAGTAATTTCCTGCCTTGATGAACTGATATAGGTTCAATTTTCCCTAATTTGCAAAACGTAACCATATCTGGAAATACCTTTGAAGCAACTCTGGAAAAGAAGCTTTCCTGAGATCATCTGCCAGCACCAGGTCTATTTCCTTAACTACGTCTTTCTCGTGAAGCGCTACTGCTGTCCCAACCCTGCTTCCTTTTTCTGCAGGCGCTTCCAGCCGTTCAGGCAGGTGATATTCTATTTCATACTCAACTTCATCTCCTATTTTTGTCATCAAACTTAAACTTTCCAAGGCAATAATGTCTGCCTGCAAAACCGAACCTCGATCTACAGGGAGAGTGGAAACCACTTGATTTCTGGGAATAAGCACCAGTCCCTGGTAATTGGAAAAACCATAATCCAGCAGTTGTTTCGCTTCTTGGTAGCGGATATCACTGGCAGGTGCTCCCATGACAATGGCAATGAGGCGAGTCCCGTTTCTGCTTGCAGTAGCAGAAATGCTATGCCCGGATTCCCCGGTAAAGCCTGTTTTAATACCATCACATCCATCATAATACCTTATCAGCCTGTTTGTATTACTTAAATAAACCCGACCGGCCCGAATACGACCTTCTAAAAAATTTTCATCCATCCAGATTTGACTCCAGCGAAAAAAGATGGGATATGATAACAGTTCTCTGCTCATTAAGGCAAGATCATAGGTGGTTGAATAATGATCCTCATGGTGCAGACCGCTGGTATTCACAAAATTTGTATTCTCCATGCCCATCTTTTTGGCCCTTTCATTCATACGTTCCACAAAGGCTTCTTCACTTCCTGCGATATATTCAGCCACAGCCACTGATGCATCATTTCCTGAACCCACAACAATACCAATAAGCAAAGATTCCATATCGATGACATCACCGGGGCTTAGAAAAAGCTGAGAACCTCCCATGGAAGCAGCTCTTTCAGTAATGGGGACTTCATTGTCCAGGCTGATATCTCCTGTAGCAAGCGCATCCAAGGCAATAAGCATGGTCATAATTTTCGTAATGCTGGCAGGGTATACCTTTTTGTCCTGGTTCAAAGAAGTAATAATTTCCCCGGTATGATATTCCATCAACAATGCTGCCTTAGCTTGTAAATCTTCCCTGGAAATCCCCTGAACTGGGGATAAGCAGGCTGCTAAATGGATTAAGACGGTAGCTGTGATAAAAAGGAACCTTTTTCCTGGCACCTTTTCCCCTCCTCTTTTCATTTTTTTTATTATCCCCCCGGGTGTAAAAAAGATACAAAAAACCTTACTTCCTGAGGAAGTAAGGTTTTTATAAGACCGGGAAGCGCAAGCTCCATTTTCCTACTATTAGCTGGGAAATGGTGGCACCACACCGTAAATTAATGAAGGTGGTTCAACTTTTTCGTCACATATATTAAAGGCATTGGCCAGTTCCTTGCAAGCTGAGTTGACAGAATCTTCATCGCTTCCATGAATGCAGGCCAGGGTTTCGCCCTGGACAACACTGTCACCAATTTTCCTGTTAAGTATCACACCCACTTCTGGCTTTATTTTTTGGTTTTTATAAACACGCCCTGCACCTAACCTTACTGCTACTTTACCAACCCTTTTGGCATCAATTTCGCACAGGTAGCCTGCTTTTTGTGCTTTTACTTTTTTAACCTGGTCTGCCCGGGGGAATAGATCTGTATTTTCCAGGTATTCAACCTGTCCTCCCTGGGCCTGGATCAGTTGTTTAAACTTCTCCAGGGCTTCCCCGCTTGTTAGAATTTTTTCCGCCTGCTCCTGACCCTCTTCTGGATTTCTAACCTTACCCACCATGGCCAGCATGTAACCGGCCAGGGTAATACAAAGCCGCTTAACATCCCAGGGACCTTCTCCTTTAAGCACCTGTAAAGCCTCAATTACTTCCAGCGCATTACCCACAGCATATCCCAGGGGTTGATTCATATCCGAAACAACAGCAACAACACGGCGGTCCATGTCTTTTCCAATTCGCACCAGGATCTCCGCCAGGTTAAAAGCCTCATCCCTACTTTCCATAAAAGCCCCGCTGCCCGCTTTAATGTCCAAAAGAATGGCATCTGCACCTGCAGCGACTTTTTTGCTCATGATCGATGCGGCGATAAGAGAGATATTTTCAACTGTCCCCGTTACATCCCGGAGGGCATAAAGCTTTCCTTCAGCAGGGGTGAGACTTTCCGTTTGCGCCATAATAGCCAGATCATTATTTTGCACGATTTCTTTAAAGTGCTGGGTAGACAGCTGAGCGCTAAATCCGGGTATACTTTCCAACTTGTCAATGGTCCCGCCGGTAAAACCCAAGCCGCGACCTGAAATTTTAGCCACCGGGACACCTGCTGCTGCAACAATAGGCGTTAAGATTAGGGTTACCTTGTCGCCAATCCCCCCACTGCTGTGCTTATCCACCACAGTTTTTTCCAGGGAGGAAAAATCCAAAACTTCCCCTGAGTTAGCCAGTGCCGAAGTTAGCGAGTTTGTTTCTTTAGCGCTTAATCCTTGAAAATAAATAGCCATCAACAGCGCCGCCATTTGGTAATCGGGTATTGTTCCTGCAGCATACTCATTAATTAAATAATTAATCTCTTCTGGAGAAAGACTTTGCCCATCTCTTTTTTTAATCACCAAACCTAAAGCTCGCATAATAAAACTCCT
>Ga0207421_10005433_pt1 | contig 14265 bp, 15 predicted proteins | sample SodLakKL_010_SED_4_FD_187542 | JGI IMG/M metagenome (GOLD analysis project Ga0207421, IMG submission 187542) | Alkaline sediment microbial communities from Lake Tanatar, Kulunda Steppe, Russia - 8KL_010_SED (SPAdes) (version 2) | ecosystem: Environmental > Aquatic > Non-marine Saline and...
GACGACCACTTCCCCGAGTATGTTGCTCTGGACGGCTCACCCATTTTCCTCGACTTTGATGACGATCATTTCCCCGAGTATGTTGCTCTGGACGGCTCACCCATTTTCCTCGACTTTGATGACGATCATTTCCCTGAATACGTAGCTACATAAATCAAAATATTTCTTTATTTCATATAATTATTCTAAGAACTGGCTCGCAATTTCACTCAAATAATTTCTTTGAAAGGACGATTCCTTATGAAAAAACAAGAATTCATGGTTGAACTCGATGGTGTGATCGGAACCATCCACACCTATACGCGCAACCCCTTCATGATGGGCTACACCCGTGAACTGAAACGGGCTGTCAAGCATGACGACCTCGAGAAAGTCAGAATCATCCTCGACAAGGTCATCACCTGGTACAACGAGGAGATCGAGAAAATCAAGAACGACGAGTTCGTCTTCAACAAGTCCATGCATGAGAAGGCCTACTACATTCTCCGGCAATACCGCGAAGCGCTGCAACACTAGTCGGAGCGGCGATGATGCAGTCGCGTGACAGTATGTCATGCAGCCTCACAGTAATATCATAACATTGTCGCTGCGTCATGTCATGGCTTTTCTCAGGATACTCTCCGGTTGCGGGGCCGGATTAACATCCTTCTCACATCACTTTCCCCCATCTCCATCACTTTCCCCCATCTCCATCACCATTACCTTATCATATGCATCCCCCATCGACAAACAGGGACCCAACCCGCGAGGTCCCTGTTTGTCTTCTTTTTGTCTTATTGTGCGGAAAGAGCCCCCATGATGCGCAAGATGCGCACATAGAACTCGATTCCCTTCAAGAGAACTTCGTCCGTATAATCGAAAAGACTGCTGTGTAAGGGGTGGGTGAAGCCCCGGCGGGCATTCCTTGTGCCGAGGAGGAAGAAAAGTCCGGGGGTCGCGCTTTGATAGTGGGAGAAATCCTCGGCCATGAGCATGGGTTCCATCTCGGTGTGTTCCTCTTCGGCGAGCATGGTCTTCATGATGGAAAAGAGGTCGGGATCGTTCTTCACGGGCGGATGGAGGAGCCGGAAGGTCGCAAAGACACGCACGTCATGCAAAGCCTCCGTCCCCCGGCAGGCTTTCTCGATGGCTTCGAGAAGCCGGTTGTGGATCGAGGACTCGAAAGCGCGGATGGTCCCGGATATGCGCGCTCGTGCGGGGACGATGTTCTTTCCGTTTCCCGCCTCCAGGCGGCTGATATGCAAGACGGCCGCCTCGCGGGGGTCGGTCGCGGTCTTGACGATCGTGTTCAGGCGTTCGGCAAGAGAAAGTGCTCCAAGAAGAGCATCGGAGCCTTCTTGCGGTGTTGCGCCGTGGGCGGATGCGCCTTCGATCCAGAGATCGAACTCGCCGTCCTGTGCGGTCATCACACCCTCCACGAGCCCGATTTTCCCTTCGTCGAGACCGGGGAAAAGATGAAGGCCGAAGACAGCGCGGATGTCCTCTTTTGCGAAAAGACCCGAATCGACGATCGCCTTCGCCCCGCCGTTCGTCTCTTCGGCGGGCTGGAAGATGAAAACGACGCTCTTTTCCGGCTTCTTTTTTGAAAGGTATTCGGCAAGGCCGAGAAGGATCGCCATGTGACCGTCATGGCCGCATATGTGGGCGTTCCCATGGTGTCCCCCCGCGTTCGCCGCAGGAAGAGGCAGGGCGTCCATGTCCGCCCGGAAAGCGATGGCCTCTTTCCTCCGGCCTTGTTTTATGGCGAAAAGACCGCTCTTGGCGATGGTCTTCGGCGCATAGCCAAGCTTCTCGAGCTCTTCCTTGACGTAACGGTGTGTCTTCGGAAGACCGAAGCCGAGTTCCGCACGGTCTTGCAGATTCTGCCTGTGATGGCGCAAGGTTTCAAAAAATGTCTGTGTCCGCATGATGTACACGCTCCCATAAAAAAAGAGTCCGCGAGCTTTTCAAGGCTCGCGGACGCATAGACAAGTCGCATACGACCGGAATATGCCCCGCTTCATAAAAGCGCACTCCCTTCCCTTTGGGCAAGGTGGGGAACAGTCCCGCACTTGTTCAGCACGGTACCAGCTTTCGCTTCGGCGCCGGCCCCTTTCCCCTGATAGGTACTCTTGGCGTGGCGCAGCCTCTTCTATAAAGCTCGTTAGAGGCATCCTAACACGAGGGGGGCAAACTGTCAACGAATGTAGTGAGAACTTTTCATGAAAGCGTTAGCGGTGATTCATTCGGAGAGGATCTTTTGCAGTCTCTTTGCCGAGGGGACCCGTCCTTTGACCTTGACTTCGCCGTCGACGACGAGAGCGGGGGTCGCCATCACGTTGTAGTCGGCAAAGACGGCCGGGTCTTCGACCTTTTCCACCGTCGCCTCGATACCGAGTGCTTCGACGGCCTTTTTCGCGTGTTCCTCCAAAAGTTTGCATTTCTTGCAGCCCATGCCCAAAATCTTGATTTCCATATTTTTTCACCTCTCTTGAGATTTTTATCAACCATAGATCCAGATTCCCGCCGAAAGTCCCACGACAGCGGAAAGAAGAATCACGAGCAGGAAATAGGTGAACGAACGCCGGATACCCAACACTTTCGCGATGACGATCATGTTCGGGAGACTCAGAGACGGTCCCGCCAAAAGCAAAGCGGTCGCCGGACCAAGATGCATGCCGCTTTCCAAGAAGGCCTGCACGATGGGAATCTCCGTCAGGGTCGCGAAATACATGAAAGCGCCGAATGTGCCGGCAAGCAGATTCCTCGCATACGTGTTCGTCCCGGCCAAAGGCACCATGATGTCCTCGGTGAGGAAGAAGCCCACGATGCCGGCGATGAAGATGCCGACGATGAAAAGCGGGATGATGCGTTTGGCGAGGTCGCCCGTGGCGCGCGCCCATTCCTTGAGCTCTTCAAGCTCGAACCAGAAAATGAGCATGGCGACAAGCGCGATGGAAAGCGCCAGCGTGACATAAAGACTCACATACTGGCCGATGAGCATGCCGAGAAGGACGAGGAAGAAGAGCGCACTCTGCCACACTTTCCGCCGCCGCTCTTCCTCTTCTTGCGTGAAGAGTCCTTGATCGGCGGTGACTTTTTCTTTCTTTTGCCAGATAAGATACATGAGGATGCCGATGACAAGCGACACGGCCACCGCGCCGACGATGCGCACGAAACCGACGGCGAGCCCGAAGAAGGAAAACGTCAACACGACGGCGAGCACGTTCACGGCCGGTCCACTGAAAAGGAAAGTGACCGCCGGGCCGATACCGGCGCCCTTTTTCCTTATGGATGCGAACATCGGCAACACCGAGCACGAACAGACGGCGAGGATCGCACCGCTCACGGACGCGACCAGATAGGAAATCCGCTTGTCGGTTTCGGGACCGAAATATTTTAACACCGCCCCGGGCGACATGAGCGCGACGATGGCGCCCGAAAGCGCGAAAGCTATGGTGAGGGAGATGATCCGTCTGAAGAGGAAGAAAACCTCCCGCTCTGCTCCCGTGAAATAGTCCGAAAGGGCGCGGACACCTTCCAAGAGCACTTCTGCCAAGTTGTCGAGAAACATGGATGCAAACTCCTTCCTAAGCGGTCGTTCTTTTTCTGTAGGTTTCGCGGAGGATGTCTTTTTCCGCCATCCTTGATCGGTCTTTGCGGATGGTCGGATCGTCGGAAAGCCTTTCGGCCAACAATCCCACGATTTTTTGGCCGAAGGCGTCGGCTGTGAGGGAATAGGTGACGAACCTTTCATCGCGGTTCGTCTTGACGAGACCGGATTGTTTCAGCCGGGAAAGGTGTTTCGAGATCTTCGGCTGGGAGAGGTCCAACACGACGACGAGGTCGCACACGCAAAAATCCCTCTCCCGTAAAGCCAGAAGGATGCGCAGTCTGGTCTCATCGGCGAGCGCCTTGTGGATTCCGACTGTTTCTTCCATGTGCGGACCTCCTCATATACTCATATACGTATATGTGGATATTATAACGCGAAGAGAAAGCGGAGTCAACACCCCGCCCGGATTATTCGATATCTTTCTTGTAGAGATAGACGTCGAACGTCTCCTCCTTCTCTTCTTCACTGCGAAAAGACAGGGTGTGGGATGACAGTCTCTCGAAACCCAAGGCGTCATAGAAGCCGTAGTTGCATGAGGTGTCGGTGAAAAGGTGTATGGCGCGTTTTCCGTTTTCACGCGCTTTGTTTACAAGTTCGGCCATGAGTTTCTTTCCGAGGCCTCTGCCACGCAAGTCGCTTTTGACGATGAAGAGGGTGCACTCGGCCGTTTTCTTCAAATCCTTCCCCCGCTTGAGTTTCCGCATCGCCCGAGAGTAATCCCATTCTTCGGCCAAAGCCCTCCGCGAAGCCCTTGAGCGGAACAACAACTTCAAAACTGTCCAAAACAACGGGAAACAGCGGGGAAAATTCCCGAAAAATGCCCTCCTGCGCGAGAATCTGCCGTAGATGACGCCTTTGACCTCGCCTTCCGTCTCCGCGACGAGGCACCAATCGCTCGCAAAAAGGGCATACATCGCCTCAAGGTTGATGATGTCTTTTCTCAGCGCTTGATCGGAAAAAGAGTCTTTTGGATACCAGGCATCGCCGATGAGCCTTCTCGAGCCTTCTGCGTCTTCTTTTCGGAAAGACCGGAAAAGAATCTCCTCCATACGGTCCGCTCCTTTCTTCCGTGAAGATGGACACACGTGTGCTCATCCCTTATAATTATAATAACGTCAATGAGAGAAATATTCCACAATAAACGAAGGAGGGTGGCTCCATGAGCAATTCCCTGACCCGAAAAATCGAGAACGGTTTCTATGAATACGTGCAGAAAAGCCGCAAGGTGCGGAATGCGCACCTTCTTGTCGATGCGGAAAGACAAGGCGTCTCTTTGAAACTGGCCGCAGGTGAAGACGAGTCGGGAGAGGCCTCGCCCGACCAGCCCTTGTATATGGCCAGTGTGGGGAAACTCTTCACCGCGACCGTCACGGGCATACTGGTTGAACAAGGACAGCTTTCCTATGAGGATTCCGTCGTCCGCCACCTCGGCGACAGGGTCTCCACCCTTCACATGTACAAAGGCTGGGAACACACCGAAGACATCACCATCCGGATGCTTCTCAATCACACTTCGGGACTTTACGATGTCTTCCCGCCCATGTTGAAGCGGTTGCAAAAGGATTCCTCGGCCTCTTTCAGTCCGAAAGAGGCCATCGATTATGGGCGGAAAAATCTGAAGACTGTCGCGGTGCCCGGCAAGAAGTTCCACTATGCCGACACAAACTACCATCTGCTCGGTCTTATCGTGGAAAAGGTCACGGGGCTTCCCTTTCCTGATGTTTTGCGACGGCACATCTTCAATCCGTTAGGCATGGATCATTCCTATTTTTTGCATCGCTCAAAGCCGAACGATAAGCCGAAGGATAGACTCGCCGACTTCTATCTCAAGAACGAGCCCTTCACGGACGTCGAAGGTCTCGCTGGCATCGATTACGCCGGTGGCGGCGTGGTGGCGACACTCGACGATTTGCTCACGTTCATGAAAGCCTTGACGGGAGGAAGGATCGTGAAGAAAGAGACCCTCGACATCATGCTTACCGATACCGCGCGTTTCGGATTGGGCATCGATTACGGGCACGGACTCATGAAGATCAAAGGCGCTCCGCTTATCATCCCGAAAACATTCGCCATGTGGGGCGGAATCGGCTCCACCGGTGCCTTCATGTTCTATCATCCCTCTCTCGAGGCCTATATCATCGGCAATCTGAACCGCCATCCGCTCGGGCCCCGGGGTGTCCGTTTCGCTATGTTCCGTGTGGTGAGACATCTCCTGAAGGCATCCCGCCGTTAACCCTTGAAAGACGACAAAAACCGGCCGCGGCCGGTTTTTTTTCATGGGAGGATTGCAGTGTGGCGGAGGAGAGGGGATTCGAACCCCTGCACCGTTTCCGGCCTGCTCGCTTTCGAGGCGAGTCCCTTAAGCCACTTGGGTACTCCTCCGCGAGACAAAAAACAAGACAAAACGCCTTGTTTCGTATGCATAATGGTGCGAACGGGGGGACTCGAACCCCCACGGGCTAGGCCCACATGAACCTGAATCATGCGCGTCTACCAATTCCGCCACGCTCGCAGAGTGAAGGGTGGCCTTCGTGTTTCCCTGCATTATCATAGCACTAAATGCCGTTTTCGGCAAGACGGAAGGAGTGAAATCCCCCTTGCAGGGAAGGGAGGAGGGCGGCCGAAGCCGCCCTTCCGGCTCAGTCGAAATGGTCGGGGAAATAGTCCTCGATGACTTCTCTGAGCAGGGTCGGCCGGTCGGTGAGGATGCCGTCGGCGCCGACCTCGACGAGTTCCCGCATCTTCTCTTCCTCGTTTATCGTCCAATAGTGCACCGCGATATTGTGGCGGTTGGCGGCGTTCACGAACGCGCGCGTCGCCAGGTTGAGGTTGATGTTGAAGACCGCTTCCGACATCGGCACCTGGAAGGAACTCACGGGATCGTCATAGAACACGGTCAGACGCGGCCAATGCAATATGTAGAAATTGGTGATGCTGGCATCTTGGGGACTGAAGAGCAACTCGGGATGGGTGGTCTCCTTCAATTCCATGTAATACTCGAAAATCTCTTTGTGGAAGCTCGCGAGGGTTACGCGACCATACATGTCGAACCCTTCGTCCTCGAGGTCGTCCATGAGCTCCAATATGGTGTCGATGGTCTCTATCCCGCGTTCGCCCGCGGGTTTCACCTCGACGATTTTCTCATTGTCGGGAAAGGCGCGGAAGAACTCTTCGAGGGTCGTGGCGCGAAAAACCTCCTCATGACGGGGCACGACACCTTCGGGATAGTCGACATCGAGCGGGGTGACCTCTTCGCCGCGATAGTTTGTGTAGGGAATGTCGTCGCCGACTTGGAAACCGTCGTCGTCTATCTCGTTTTCGAAGGCGAAATTCACCTCTTCGCCCTCTTTCATTAGCACCTCGTGATAACTCGTCTCTTCCACGGGGGCGTTCCGGAGGTTCGTCTTCCTGTCGAAGGTGAGGTCGTGGGTGAGCACGACGACGCCGTCGGCCGTCATCGCGACATCCGTCTCCAAGATGACGTTCGGATCGATGCTGTAGGCGTTGTAGTGGGCTTCGAGCGTGTTGTCGGGGAACTCCATGTTGCCGCCGGCGTGGGCGATGATGTGTGGCGGTCCGCCCTCGGGGGCGCGGAAGGGGTTCTCCCCTTCATAACTTTGCGGCTTCGGCAAGACAGCCAGCACGACCCAGACGAGCACGATGGCGCTCACGATGAAAAGGGTCAACCGCAGTTTCGGTCGGTTTTTCATGACTGTTCCTCGCTTTCTCGTTATTTCGTTATATTCTGATTATACAACAACGGCGAAAGAATGTGAAAGGGGTCGCATGAGAACGGGAAGCCTTCAAGACTTCCCGTTGTTCTTCGCATGAACCAAAAAGACCCTGTAGACGATGTATCCCCAGGTGAGGACGAAGATGGCGACGAACACCAAGACAAAGTCGCGAAGATGGTCGGCCAGATAGACACCGATGATGACACCCAGTGCAACCAGGCAGGCTTTCAAAGCGCCCACATCGAGGATGGTGAACCGCGAGAGGCTCTTGCGGACAAAACGGTAATACTCCTTCATGACAACACCTTCTTTCCGTTATTCCAACGCGTCGGCAATGGCGAGAAGGATGGCCTTGCTGCTGTAGGTGGCGCCGCTCACGGCATCGACCGCGAGCGATTGCGAAGCGATGACATCGTCCGTGATCGTTTCGGCCGCTTCACCCTGCCCGTGGCGGTGCCGCACGATCTCTATGGCCACAATCTCCTCTTCTTCCACAAAGACCAACACTTCGACAGCGATGACGCGATTGGACCAGTATCCTTCATATGTGCCGTCGAAAACACCTGCCAAAGAAAGGACGGGGATTTCCGTGTCGGCGAGGGAACGCATCTCGCGTTCGAGAAAGATGAATGCGGCGGTGCCGACAAGGAAGAGGGTCCCGACAATGACGAGCGCGCCGATGAGGAGTTTCTTCAAGGGACGAGCCTTTCGACGACGGTTTCTTGTTGTTTCTCGCGTTCTTTCGCGCTCCAATGCACAATGCCGCCGAGAACGACCTGCGCCTTCGATTTCTCGAGGTTCTTTTGCAGGAAGCGAAGCGCGCGGTTTCCTCCGAAGAAGGGACGTTTCAACTGCTGTGTGACAAAAATGCCGACCCGCTTGCCTTCAAGCGAAGGCAAGGTCTTCAGATAGAGTTTCATCGGCCGGGCCAACGTGAAAGCGTGGACCGGCGAGGCGAGCACAAGTGCCTCATAACCTTCAACGGAAGGGGCCTCTTCGAGTTTCATCCTGCGTTTGTCGGCGCGGATGCGGACGATTTCCGCGTAATGTCCCGCGGCGATCATTTTCTCCTGCAAGCGGTCGGCGACCTCCAAAGTGTGGCCGGTCTCCGAATAGACGACGATACCGATCTTCATTCTTCTCCTCCCGCGATGAGCGTGATTTGGATATGTTTCCATCATATACCCGAATAATACCGACCGCACGGCAAATTGTCAATTTTCGCTCGCGTCGGCGAGCGGACATGCACAGATATTCGCACACTTTGTCTTTTCATCCGCAAGAAATCCCTCATGGGTTTCTATTTCGGATTTGGGCAATGATGGTGCGTTGATACTGCCGCTGGAAATGGTCAGTCTTCATCCGTTGTCATTGAAAAACAAAGATGGACGATGAGTACTACCGGACAACAAGCATTGAGATCATCTGGGAGACGAAAGATTTGGATGAGACTCACGCGAGTCCGACAGTCTCCCTATAAAAAAAACACATGTCGCCATGTGTTTTTGTCCAATCATGGTGCGAATGGGGGGACTTGAACCCCCACGGCTTAAGAAGCCACATGGCCCTCAACCATGCGCGTCTACCAATTCCGCCACACTCGCACTTGGTGGAGACTGGAGGACTCGAACCTCCGACCCCTTGCACGTCAAGCAAGTGCTCTCCCGCTGAGCTAAGCCTCCTCCTGGGTCGCATTAGATTATACCACCACCGCTCTTGTCAAGTCAAGGCGGAAGGGGGGAGAAATTCCCCTGTTGGAAAAAGTGTCCGACGTGTATCCGCTTTCTCTTGATATTTTGTCGGAACGGCCGAAAAAATGGTAAAATGGTGTTAACAGTACGCACTCTAAAAGGAGGACAGACATGATTAGTTTTCCGAAACACCTTTATACCGATGTACGTATCGAAGAGATTGTCGATACGCGCATACGTTTCAAACGGAAGAAACTCCGGGAACAGAAAACCCGCCGCAACAAGGGCGCCTTCATCCGTGTCTTCGACGGCGAGCGGTGGTATTACGGCGCCGTGACCGACCTCGGAAAGCTCCAAAGCCATGTCGACGAACTGGCCGCGATGGCCACGCCCGTCGAAGGTATCGAAGAACATCCTGTCGTCAAGGCGCTAGAAGCGAACGAACGCAAAGAAATCCGTTTCGAGAAAGACTCGGTCACGAAGATTCCGCTTGAGAAGAAACGGGGACTGCTCGAGGAAGTCCTCGCCTTCGCCGACGACGAAGCGATCGTGAACACCGACGCCTTCTATGTCGACAACCGCACGGTGAAGAAGTTCTTCTCCTCGAAAGGAGCGGACCTCACCTTTGACAAGGAGACGACCGGCATCGGCATCACGCTCGATATCGCCCACGGGGAGAAAAAGGACAGGATGAGCACTTCGAAGGCGAAATCCCGTTTCAAGGATCTTAAGGATGCCAAAGGCTACTTCGCAGAAGAGATCGAAAAAGACGTCGATTTCGTCAAACGGGCGATGCCGGTAGAAGGTGGTGAACACCCGGTCCTTTTCAGTCCTCTGGCCACCGGAGTCTTCACCCATGAGAGTTTCGGGCACAAGAGCGAAGCCGATTTCATGATCGGTGACGAGACCATGAAACGCGAATGGAGCATCGGCAAGGAAATCGGGCCCGAAATCCTCTCCATCGTCGACGACGGCGGTGTCGAGGGAAGCGGATTGACACCTTTCGACGAGGAAGGCACGGCCGCGAAGAAGACCCATCTCATCAAGGAGGGGAGATTGGCGGGAAGACTCCACAGCGCTTTGACGAGCGCCTCGCTCCAAGAAGAGCCGACGGGGAACGCCCGGGCAGTCGATTTCACGTTCGAGCCCATCGTGCGCATGACGACGACCTATATCGAAAAAGGCGAAACCCCCTTGCAAGAAATCATACAAAGCATGGACAAAGGCTATCTCGTCGACACCATCAAGCACGGTTCCGGCATGAGCACCTTCACCATCGCGCCCGCGAGGGCATACCGGATTGAAAACGGCGAGATCAAAGAGCCCGTGAAGATAAGCGTCGTCACCGGAAGCGTCTTCGAGACGCTCGCCCATGTGGAGAAATTGAGTTCGGAGTTCGAACTCCTCTCCTTCGTGGGCGGCGGTTGCGGCAAGATGGAACAATTCCCCCTGCCGGTCGGCTTCGGGGGACCCTATACGCTCGTAAGCAAGCTCAAGGTCCAATAGGAGGGAAAACACATGAAAAAAGAAACTGTCCTGATACAAGACACGGAAACCGCCGTGAAGGTGCAGAATTCGAGAATCGCCGCCGTGCGCAAGAAAGACATCGCCAAGAAGGCGGTGCGCGTCTATGACAAAGACTTGATCGGCATCGGCGGCGCCATGGGCGATATCGGCTGGAACACGCTCGAGAAAAGCGCCGTCGAGGATCTTGAAAGCGGCATCCCCTACCCCCATGGCATTGAAGGGGGTCTGAGGGACCATCGCGATTACAGGCGCAAGAGTTTCACCGATGAGGGTCTGCAAATGGCGATGGAAAAGATTCTCGGCACCTTGAATGAGAAATTCCCCGCGCTCCGTTTCAGTGAGGGCTTGAAGCAGAAGGAGACCCTGCACAGGATGGAAAACACCGACGGGCTCGACCTCGAATACCGGGACGCCCACACGGAACTTTTCCTCCTCGTCAAGGAGAAAGAGGGCGCGAACCTCTTCGACAACATGATCGTCTATTACGGTAGGGATTTCGATGTCGACGGGTTCCTCGACCATGCCGACAGGTTCTTGACCGCCCATCTCGAGAAGGCCTCTCTTCCCGAAGGGAAGAAAGTCCCCGTCTTCTTTCTCATGAACGATAGTCTGCTCGGTTTTTTGAACCGCGCGTTGAACGGCGAGGCCTACGCGACAGGAAGCTCGCTTCTTTCCGGGAAACTTGACGCGAAGATTTTCAACGAGAGGATCACCATCGAACAAAACCGCGATTCCGAACGCGCTTTCACCTCCTTCTTCGACACGGAGGGCGTCGTGAAACCTTCCGACAAAGTGGAACTCGTGAAAGACGGAAAGCTCGTGAATGTCTTCACGGACAAACAGACGGCAACGGAATACAACCTTCCCCACACCGGTGCCGCCGGCGGCGGCCATGACGATGTGCCCTCCCTTTCCGGGGCGCCTTTGCGATTCGTGCCGGATGCCAAAAACATCGCGAATTCTCTCAAGGGAGAACCCGCGATTCTCGTGAGCGTCACCTCGGGCGGGGAATTCACCGCCGACGGCAATTATGGCGCGCCCGTGCAATGTGCATACCTTTTCGACGGAAAGCGACTTCTGGGACGGCTTCCCGAGTTCTCCATCAAGAGTTCGCTTTTCGACATGCTCGGAAAGGACTACATCGGCACCTTCGAGACCGATATTCTCCCCTACACCGACAAACCGCTTTTGCAGGGTTTCCGGATGGAGATTATCCGTTGAATCTAAGACCCCGGTCTACGCCGGGGTCTTTTCTTTCACAAGGGATATTCGGTATGGTGAACGATGTGGACACCTTTTTGAAGCCGGCTTGTCTTTTGGACCGCATAGAAACGGATGCCTTCCTCCTGTCTCGTTTTCACGGGGATGCCTCCGGCCTCGGTACGATAATGCAACGGTGTTTTCGACGACTTCACGAAATCCTCGTGTCTCGCGATTCTTCCTTCAATGGAATCGCGCGAAGTCGCCGGAAGGCTCGCCAGTGTATCCGAGAGGTCCGTTACGAGACTGGCGTCGATCTCAAATCCGATAGAGTTCCTACCAAGCATCGCGGCCGCAAACTGCGTCGTTCCCGTGCCGAGAAAAGGGTCGAGGACGGTGTCTTCCCGCACGGAAAACATCCGGATGAGACGCAAGGGGATCTCGAGCGGGAAGGCGGCGCTCCGCTCGCGGTTCTTGCCGGAAAGGAGCTGCTTTTTCCCGCCGACCTCCCAAAAGCTCGAGAAGAGCCGGTTTCTCTCTTCGTAGAAGAGGGCGCTCTCGGCGCGCCGTCTTCGTTCTTCACTTGTTTCGAAGAAGCGGGGGGCGCCTTTCCGGAAGATGAGGATCTGTTCGTGTTCCAAGGTGACATAGGCGTTCACGGGAAGCATGCCGGAGCCGAGGAACTTGTTGGGGGCGTTGGTGGGCTTTTTCCAGATGACGGAAGGGAGGGCGGAAAGGCCCAAAGCGAGCATCTTCTCCGTGATGCGGGCGGCGTTCGGGTGCAGTTCGAACCGTCCGTTCATGCTTCTTGTGGCGTCCCCGATGTTCACACAGACGATGCCGCCTTCTTTCATCACACGGGGGAGTTCTTCCCAGACGGCATCGAGTTTTTCGTGCATGAGGAAGAACGCTTTGCGGGCGGTTCCTTCTTCGAGGGCTTGGGCAATGGCCGGATCAAGCTTGGCGAATATCGTATCCCACATCCCGATCATGGGGTAGGGCGGAGAGGTGACGACGAGGTCGACAGAATTTTCGGGAAGTTCCTTCATGTTTTCGGCGGAACGGATGTGTGTCTCATGGCGGGTCTCGATGGCGATCACCCCTTCTTCCGGCGATAGGCGTAAGGATCGGTGAAAAGACGGACCACACGTTTCCAAGCGTCCTGTTCGCTTTTCGTCCAGGCTTCATGCGCGTGTTCGTGGCGGCTTTTTCTCTTGATTCCTTCCAAGTCTTCAAACAAGGCGTCGTATTTTTGGTTTGTCGTCTCGAGCAAGCCCTTCCGTTCGGGACTTTTCCGTCGCAGATGTTTCAGGGTCATCTCGAGATGGCAAAAACAGAGGGGACTCCCTTCGCGATAGACTTCGAAAAAGTCTTTCTCGGACGAGCACTGGGCGAAAAAGCGGACGTAAGCCTCCTCGTTCGTGCGTTCGAGCTCGCAAAGGAGGCAGGAGTCTTTCTTCCGGCGTTTGCCGAGGTTCCTCCGCATATGGCCCATGAGGCTCTGATAGAGTATCGCATGCGAAAGGGGCCTTCCTCCTTCGAGGACTTTTTCCGCATGGAGACCACAGAACCCTTGGGCATCGAGGAAATCCTTGCGGAATTCGGTATCGAGCACACTTTCGGAAAGGACCGTTTTCGCCCTCTCGGTGCTTCGTTTGTCGATGAGGCGGCAGACGGGACAACCTTGACGCTTCATCTCGGAAAGGAGGGCGAGGCGGACGAGGTCCTTCTCTTTTTGCATGGAATCACCGCTTTCACGTTAAGGATATCACAAACACGCCCGTTTCGGAACAAACGAAAAAGCCCCGGACGGGGCTTCTTCGGGCGAGTTGGCGTTCCGGGGGGGATTCGAACCCCCGACCTACAGCTTAGGAGGCTGTTGCTCTGTCCTGCTGAGCTACCGGAACCCGGAAACATTGTACCATAGCTCACGGATATTGCAATAGCCGTTTCGACAACCGTTTCAAGCCCAACAAGGCTTGGCAAGCGAACCATGAAAGAAGGCCGACAAACGTCAGCCTTCGGTTTCCATTTCCTTCTTGATTTCTCCATAGAGGTCGCGGATCTCTTCCATGCGGGCGGGGATGTCGATCTTTTGCGGGCATTTGTCGAGACACACCCCGCAGGATATGCAGTGTTCGGCCCGGCGTTCTTCTTCCAATTTTTCGTAGAGATAGACGAAGATATGCTTGTTCTTGGAGATGGCGTATTGGTTGTAGGTGTTGATAACGCGGGGAATGTCGACATCTTCGGGACAAGGTATGCAATAGCCGCACTCGGTGCAAGGTATGATGCGTTTTTCCAAGAACACCTCGAGCGCTTCAGCGAGGACTTTTTGTTCTTCGGCATCCAAGGGACGGAAATCGGAGAGGGTCCGGACGTTGTCTTCCGTCTGGGCCATGTCGCTCATGCCGGAAAGCACCACCAGAACGTTTTCCAAGGAGGCGACATAACGTATGGCCCAGGAGGCGATGCTCGCTTTTGGATCCTTCTTCTCGAGGATCGCGCGCGCTTCTTC
>Ga0207421_10005435_pt1 | contig 14264 bp, 17 predicted proteins | sample SodLakKL_010_SED_4_FD_187542 | JGI IMG/M metagenome (GOLD analysis project Ga0207421, IMG submission 187542) | Alkaline sediment microbial communities from Lake Tanatar, Kulunda Steppe, Russia - 8KL_010_SED (SPAdes) (version 2) | ecosystem: Environmental > Aquatic > Non-marine Saline and...
CGGACTCGCCGGGATCCGCAGTACCAACGAGGATCAAGGTGAGGTAGTGAACGAACGTGAACGGACTCGCCGGGATTTTCGTCCGAACTGGTAAGGCCAGCCCGACTTTCGAACCCGGGTTTAGGGCTCCGGAAGCCCCGGTGATATCCTTTGCAGCCCCGCTCTAGAAGAAACGAGGTAGCTACACCACGAGCCCAAACTGTTACTATAGAAACAGACTTCCTACTTTCATCTAGATCGACCAAATAGGTGAATGACCAGTTTTATTCCTCAAATTCGGTGTACCCGCATTTACCGCAGGACATCCTGTTCTCATGCTTCGCTAAAAAGACTCCTTCACCGCACTTGGGACAATTTCTTCTTTTTCTTTTTATCTCGCCATCCTCAACTTCAAAGATATCTCCTTTATTCATTTATACCACCTGATTCAACCTCTTTCTTTAAAATAATCTCTTTCATATTTTTTCAAAGACTCCTCATCATCGTATACTCTCGCATGTACTATAGACTCTTCTTTACCAAACTTAGTATCGATCTTGGCTATTACGACGTTACCTTTAGCAGCATTAGCTATATCGGCAACTTGGTCAATCACTGAGGCTCGAGTGGGTGTAGCCTCTCCTTCGTGATCTACTTTCAATCTCATTTCGCGTCGGTTCATCAGTTCGTTTTCCTCTTCATGTTCTATCTCGACTTCCACCATCTTATCTACCATCATCAACTTCTATCATCTTATTTATTATTTCCCAAGCCTTCTCCTTTATACCTTCCGAAACTACGTTTATAACCATACCTTCTCCAGGTATCCCATATATAACCGTTCCTCCAAGAGGGCACAGAGCAATCGCAGCGACAGAAAGCATATCTTCTTCACCATCTACAAATATCATCACGTTTTTTTCTCTTTCTATCGCCCCTCTTATGGTTTTCCAGGCTTCCTTTGTTATAAGAGAAGAAGGATTCTCGATCTTTATAGCCTCTTCTTCATTCCAATCCCTGTAATCATAATCATCTCTTTGCGTTTTCCCGTCCACTATGCCGACATCGGGCTTTATACCTTGTTCCAAGAGCGTGTCAGTGACCACGTCCCCTACGGTGATGATCGGTCTTTTCTCTATATACTTCTCCGGCAGTTCTCCTTCCACAACTGGGCCTAACTTCCGCTTCAATTCTTCCCTATCTTCGTCCCTCAATCTGAGGTTTGTATCTGGTATTTTAGGCAAGGTGCTCTATCCTCTGACTTTCAATGCGAATTTTCCGTTCGCTTTTATACCCATCTTCTTGGCTAGCATGGAATGTTCGTGATCTATTATGACCAAATAGCCCTGCCATTCTCGCGATACTTCTCCACCACAGAGAGGACATTCGTTCTCTTCAGTTAAATAATTACATTCCTTGCATGCTTTCATTTGTGCCATTGTCAATCTTCCTCCTCATCTTCTTTCAACCATTCTAGTTTGCCCAATCCTTTCTGTCTCATTGTCAGACCTATCTTGCTCTCCCTGGGGTTCCTATCGTTTATGCTGATAGTAACTATCCTAGCTCGTATCTCGTCATCTATCCCAAGACTTTTATCGGTTTCTTTTCCTACCAACCGTTGGTTTCCCTGGTCGACCTCAACCTTGTCGTTCATTATCTGGCTTATGTGAAGCAGTCCATCAAGCGGTCCAAACCTTATGAATCCACCGAACTGAAGAACTTCACATAGATATCCAAGGATGAGTTCTTGCTCGATAAGTTCGAAGTAAAGCGCGTCGTATTCTACATTCTGATAAACGCCTCCGTCACCGTGTACGACCTTACCCTCTCCTATCCTATCGACATTAGTCGCTAAAATTACCAACTTGTTCTCGTCTTCGATCACTCCTTCGAGTTCCTCTTTAGCTATTTCCATGGCCGCATCATCTATGTCCTCATGTAATCTATCAGGAGGTATGCGGACCGTGGCTTTTTTTCTCTCTATTTTGTACATGACTAGTCCACCTAAATATATTTAGACCAACTGTAAGCCGTAAGTAGCGATAGCGGTAGCGAAGACCAGCGCAACTATAGACATCAGCTTTATCAATATATTGAGCGAAGGACCTGACGTGTCCTTGAAAGGATCTCCAACCGTATCACCTATAACTCCAGCTTTATGGGCATCTGAGCCCTTACCGCCATGGTGACCTTGCTCTATATATTTCTTTGCATTGTCCCATGCACCACCTGAGTTTGCCATCATTATAGCCAAAACGAAGCCAGTTCCCACAGCGGCCATCAAAAAGCCAACTAATGCTGTAGGACCTAGGATGAATCCGACCACGAGCGGGGCTACGATAGCCATCAGACCGGGGACGACCATCTCTCTTAAAGCTGCAGATGTGCTCAGATTAATAGGCCTTTGGTAGTCTGGTTCTGCTTCACCTTCAAGAAGCCCAGTCACCTCTTCGAACTGTCTTCTAGCTTCTTTTACAATTTCAAATGCAGAACGTCCTACGGCTTTCATAGTAATAGCGCAGAAGAGGAAGGGAACCATCGCGCCTAAAAACACACCCGCCAACATAGAGGGTTTCATTATGCTGAATTGACCGACTTCAAACCCGATCTCAGAGGCGTATGCCGCAGTCAGCGTTAGAGCGGTGAGGGCCGCTGAACCTATAGCGAATCCCTTTCCAGTCGCTGCATTAGTGTTCCCAAGAGCATCTAGTGCATCCGTCCTTTCTCGCACCTTTGGATCCAATCCGCTCATCTCTGCCAGACCACCAGCGTTATCTGCGATAGGTCCATATGCGTCTGAAGAAAGAGTAATACCAAGTGTAGAGAGCATCCCAATAGCCGAGATCGCTATACCATAAAGACCTCCAAGATAAAACGAAACGAGTATAGTAATTGAAACGATAACTACAGGGAAGGCGGTACTCTGCATACCTGTCGCTATACCTTGGATTATGAATGTCGCGGGACCTGTTTCGGTTGATTCAGCCATCTTTTTTGTGGGTTGATATCTTTCAGATGTGTAATATTCGGTGAAGAATCCTATCAAGACCCCGGCACCAAGACCTGCCACTAAAGCTCCGAAAATCTTGTAAGCTAGATTACCGAACTCAGCGGGCGGTAAAACGATGACGAATAGAAGGTATGAAAAAATCGCGATAAGGAAAGCCGCGCCCCAAGTCCCCTTTCTCAATGCCTTCAAAAGCGTCTCCTGAGATGCATCTCCTTCAGCCTTAATGAAGAATATCCCTATCATAGAGGCTATTATCCCGGCACCGGCTATAAGGAAGGGTAGCGCGAATATCTCGTATGCAAGACCGTAATCTACCACTGCACTTTGAACGGGACTATGATCGAGAAGTGCATTCTCTTGGAATGCCATCCATCCTAAAGTTAAAGCAGCTATTATCGTATTAGTGTAAGATTCAAAAAGATCTGCTCCCATCCCAGCTACGTCACCTACGTTATCGCCGACGTTGTCCGCTATCACCCCGGGATTTCTGGGATCATCTTCGGGTATCTCCGCTTCTACTTTTCCAGCTAGGTCAGCTCCGACATCCGCCGCTTTTGTGTATATACCACCGCCGACCCTTGCGAAGAGAGCTATAGCACTAGCTCCGAATCCGAAGCCCGCAATATAGGTGATGGCTTCTTCTAATCCAAACATACCGCCGACTAGTAGAAGAACGGTGCTCAAACCTAGAATACCCAAAGAGACGACCGTGAGTCCCATGACCGAACCCCCTCTGAAAGCGATAGTTAACGCTTTGTTAAGGCTTTTTCTTGCGCCTTGGGTGGCGGGCGCACTCGCATTAGTCGCGGTTATCATGCCTATATATCCCGCTGTAGCTGAGAGGACGGCGCCTATTATGAAGGGTAACCAGGTCATCACGATCTCCCCTTCAATAACGTCTTTCACAGCTAGAAGGATGGCCACGATCAAAACGAATATCGCTATATATTTATATTCAGTATGTAGATAGGTTTTTGCGCCCTTCTGGACCTCTCCCGACAGTTTTTTCATCTTTGCAGTTCCTCTCTCTTGTTTCCCTATAAACTTGGCAAAATAGTCGGCTAGTAAAAGCCCAATCAGTGCAGCCGCTATCGCTCCTAAAGTCGCTAAAGTGATATGATTTTGCTCCAACATAATCTCTACCTATCTTCACGATAGAAAATTGGTTTATATAATTTTTCGTTGGTGTACAAATCGGTTTCTAGCCCATATGGATTCAAAAAAGATGATATAAAATGAGCAGGAAACCCTTTTTTCATCCTCGTATTCGAATAGGATGAAATGATAGCTTATTACCTCGAATAGGAAAAGATTAAGTATATAATCCGGATAACCTAAACGAGAAAAAAAGGGATCAGATATGAAATTCAAATTGGCTTTCATAGGATTTGGGGTAGTTGGTCAGGGATTGGCAGAGATACTTCACAGGAAGAAAGAAATATTGAAAGAAAAGTACGATTTCGAATTTGAAGTTATAGCCATTTCAGATGTAAAATTGGGCTCCACTTACAATCCAAAGGGTTTAGACCTGGGCAATATTTTAGACTTCGTGGAGAAAGATAAAGATCTATCAGAGTACCCAGACGGAGAGAGTAGCTACGACTCTATAGAGACGATAAAAGAGACTGAAACCAATACGATAATCGAAGTAACATTCACAGACATGAAAACAGGAGGACCCGCCTTGGAGCACGTCGAGACCGCTTTGAAAGAAGGGAAAAACGTGGTCAGCACGAACAAAGGACCGGTAGCTCAGAAAGTTAACGAGCTTTTAGACCTGGCAAAAAATAACGACGTTCACTACAAGTTTGAAGGAACTGTTTTGAGCGGAACTCCCGCGATCAACCTCGCGCTTAAGAACCTAGCCGGTTGCGAGATAGACGAGATAAAAGGTATAGTCAACGGGACCACGAATTACATCCTTAGTAAGATGGAAGAGGGCATGGGCTATGAAGAGGCTTTAGATAAGGCACAGGAATTGGGTTATGCCGAAGCCGATCCCACTGGAGATGTTGAAGGTATAGATGCTCAGGGAAAGACTTTGATCATGTCCAATACAGTGATGGATGCTGACATCGAACTCGAAGATGTCGATAGAAAAGGTATCACTGATATTTCCAAGGAAGATATAGAAGAGGCAAAAAAGGAAGAGAAAAGATGGAAGCTCATTTCACACTCTAAAAAAACTGACAATGGGGTGGAAGCTAAGGTCGCTCCAGAAAAGATATCACTAGATCATCCTCTTGCAGGCGTCATGGGCCCAAAAAATGCGATAACTTTTTCCACAGATCATCTGGGCGAAGTCACTATAATAGGACCTGGAGCAGGAAAAGAGGAGACAGGTTATGCTCTACTAGTAGACCTGCTAGCTATCAATGATCAACTGAAGGATTGACTTACGGTCAGAATTTTTGGCAAGAACATTTATCTTTAGCCCTTGATTTAGAGGGTAACGTGTGTAATAATCCCATTGTGTACCCTCCTCGTAAAGGTGAACTATTGATTCAGAAAAAAATGTAAAAGGTTTTGAATTTTTCCTAATCGACTTTCGGCACTGGAACCTCTTTTAACGTTTTCTCTATGATCTCTTCTTCCTCTACTCCCTTTATAGCCGGACCGGGTTTCAGCACCAATCTGTGAGATAGAGCCTCCTTCGAGATGAATTTAACGTCGTCTGGAACCACGTAATCTCTTCCTCTCATGGCCGCATTGGCCATAGAAAGTTTCATCAATGCAAGACTTCCTCTTGGACTGGAACCGACCTCAACATCCTTGTTTTTTCTAGTTTTATGGACAATGTTTACGATATATTTCTTGATATCATCATCTAAGTGAACATCTTCGATCTTTTTCTGCATATCTATCAATGTTTCTGGGTTAGTTATTCTGTCTATCTCTACATCATCGGTCTTCCTATCTTTCCTTCGTTTTAAGATCTCCACTTCGTCAGAGGCCGAAGGATAACCTACCTCTAAACGGAGTAAAAATCTGTCTACCTGAGCCTCAGGGAGTGGATAGGTACCCTCATATTCTATCGGATTCTGAGTAGCTATGACGATGAAAGGATCATCTAACGTGTGAGTTTCTCCTTCTATAGTGGTCTGTTTTTCCTGCATAGCTTCCAGCAGAGCCGCCTGAGTCTTAGGCGGAGCCCTGTTCACCTCGTCGGCCAAAAGAATATTCGTGAATATCGGGCCCTTCCTCATCTTGAAATCACCAGTATTCTTATCATATATGAAGGACCCAGTTATATCCGCAGGTAGTAAGTCCGGGGTGAACTGTATCCTCTTGAAATCACAACCTAATGTCCTAGCGAAACAATTGGATAAAAGAGTCTTCGCCAGACCAGGATAATCTTCAAAAAGGATATTACCGTTAGCCAATATTCCGAGAAGAGTCTTCTCAAGAACGGACCGTTTTCCTACGATAGCCTTGCTCACTTCGTCTATAAGGGATTCGGAAATATCGGAAACATCTTCAAGTTCCATTATAATCCTCCTAGTTATGTTCTACTACTCCGGAAGAATATTCCAATTACCATTAAATGTTTTGGTAAGCAAACCATGACGTGAAACTGGTTTACCCAAACTATTATATCAAATCATTCATTCGTTTAAAACAAGATGGAATACGAAATAGTAAAAAAGGAAAAAATCAAATTGATGGGGTTGAACTATCACGGCTCGATAACAGAGAACGGCGTTGCTTTCGAAGAGAGGGTCGAGGACATTTGGAGAAGGTTGTCCGAGTTCTGTATGAACAAATGGGAATCTATCGAAGAGAGTGTCATAAACCCGGAACTTTCTTACGAGATACAGCTTTGGAACGAGGAAGAGTTAGAAGAAAGCGGTCAGATGAGTGTCTTTGTGGGCGTCGAGTTCGATAATCTTGAAAGTATCCCGATAGAACTAGTCGGGAAGGTATTGCCTGGCGGTAAATATATTTCATTTGTACTTGAAGGAGAAGAGATTCATGGGTGGGAAGAATTTCTACTCCAGGAATGGTTCCCTGAGTCCAATTATTGGATGAAATCTTTCGATGAACAGTTATTCCACATACAGTGCTTTCATGAGCATAGATTCAAGGGAATAGATAAACTCGAAGAGTCAGAACTTAAAGTGCTAGTACCGGTAGAAGAGATCGACCAGGAAATAAGGGAAGACTGAAGTGATCATCCTAAGATATCTCTTACCTTTTTCCTTATTTCTTCAAGTCCATTATAGGTTAGGTCTTTCTTTCCACTCCTAACTGCCAAGAGTTCCTTAAAGATAGGAACGATCCTCTTTTCCTCAACCATATTCCTGTCCATAGAAACTTCCATGACATAAACCAGGTCGTTGAAAGCCCGTTCTAACTCTTTAGGGAGTTCATTTTTAAGTATCTCATCTATTATCTCTGGTTCTCTTTCCTCTAATCTTTTATCTTCTTCTTCTAAAAATGATTCTATTTCTCTTAGATCTTCTTCTTCCAGATTCCAACCCGAACCCTTTACGTTCTCTTCCAGGTGTTCTTTAGATGAGGTGCCAGTCAATGCACTTACCACGCCTTCTTGAGATAGGACCCAATTTATAGCTACCTGAATAGATGTTTTCTCATATTTTTTACCGATCTCCTCCAGCTTTTTTGAAACCCGGAGAGCGGATTTGAATCTTTCTTTTTTGAATAGTGGGTCCATTGTCCTTATATCACCAGGTTCAAATTCAGTATCTTCATCTATATTTCCAGACAAAACACCTCTACCGGTCACACTGAAAGCTATCGCCTTTGCATCATGTTCCCTACAAAGAGATAAGAGTTCATCCCGACTCTGCCTCGCCACCGGGCTCAGTTCCATCAAACAGAAGGAAACGTCACCTTCTTTGAAGTACTCTTTGACTCTTTCAACTGGGAGATGACTGACACCATAATGCTTGATCTTTCCTTCCTCTTTCAGATCGTCTAGGGCTTCAACGGTCTCTTCAACGGGAGTTCCTGGATCATCAAAATGTACTAGATAGATGTCGATCTGATCGATACTTAATCTATCCAAACTGTTCTCGCACTCGTTCTTCACGTCAGAATGGGCGAGAGACACTCTTCCATCTTTACCCGCTCCTATCTTAGTGGAAACCAAGACTTCTTCTCGGTAAGGTCTTATGACGTCTCCAAGTATCTTTTCAGCTCCTTCCCCGTAAGTAGCTGCAGTATCGAAAAGATTTATACCTTGTTCATAAGCACTTTTCAAAACAGATCTATATTTATTATCATCTACAGCTCCGTAAGAACCGCTGAGTGCATAACACCCCATACCGATTTCAGACATCTCTAAATCTTTATGACTCCTATATTTCATTAAACACATCTACTATATTATTTCGGAGTATTATTTATAATTTCTTAACTTTTATTTTTAGAGCGGTAAGACTATAAACTCAGACTTTTCACCATACTTTTTGTATCTTCCTCTAGAATATCTTTTAGCGGTCAACGCACAGAGATAGGCATCGAATTCATGATCGTTCTGAAAGTGTTTTCTATCTTCTCTGTCATCTATAACCTGTTCCACAGCTCTAGGATAAGTCTCTATTACTTCACTATCTCCTTCCAATCTTCCCCTTATCTGTCTAGATCTCTCCACGAGTAATAACATACCCGGAGTGTTCAAGGGAAGCATAGGTCCGAACTCGGGAATCATCTTTCTTTCAGCTGGTCTGAAAGGTTCATCACTTCGGGTCAATGGTGCATCTATCGCAACTACTTCACCTTCTTTTGCTATTTTTATGATCTCTTCGTCTCTGAAGACGGTTCTCGCATCTATATCATCGTTTAACAAACAAACTCCAGTTTCGTTTTTCTCCTTCGCTGCTAAGTCTATTCCTGCGTACATTTTATCTTTTCCCGGTAGTTTTGTTCGCCCAACTTTAAAATATCAATTGCGTCTATCATATTTACATATCATGACGGACGTATACGGGACCCATACTGTTCCTTTCGAGGTTATTAGTGATGACTTGACTTTGAAAGCAACTTTGGAAAACCAACAGATAAACTACACTAGGGAATTGGAAGAAGACATAGTGGAAAAAGCGGTAATCTCGGAAGATACTAGGATGACCATCCAGCCCGTCGAACCTTTAAATCTGCCGAAAGACCTCACGTCTTCACTCCTTATAGATCTTGAAAATCCGATAGTCATAGATGCCGGTGTGAAGAAGGATATATTCGTTACATTTCCCATCGAAATCGCAGTATTCCTCGAAAGTGGATCTGAAAATAAACCTTTAGATTTATTCACTATGGCGAAACAAAAATATACACTGTACGGGGACGTGAAAACAGGGACCATATGTAAATATTGGTCTACTCAGCATAGTACTACTATCCTTGAAGATCTTGACCCTCTGGTTGAAGGGATAATGGCCCTGACCATAATCAATAGAACCAAAGAGTGGAAAGAGGTGAAAAAGGCAGTATTCGACGCCTACGGGATGAAAATCTATTATGATGACGAAAGGGTTGGTATGAAGGGTGCGATGTTCATAAAAGAAGAAGAGCTTTCAGAGACCGGTTTTTCAAATAAACCTATTGTAGAAAATATGACAAAAGCGAAAGAGGTCTATAAAAAGAAGAAAAGCGCGATAAAAGGCGGAACAAAATTCGTGATGGAGAGTGGTATCTGATGCTTGATAGAGTTCTCTACGGCAACGTCACCGTGTTAGACCTGTTGATAAGTATATTAGTCCTTTTCGCAGCGGTTTTAATAGGTAAGGCTATCTCTCTTCGAATTAGACATTCGTTGAAGGATAAAGTCTCAAAAGACCGTCTAAACACCATCTCTAAATTCGTGTATTTCCTGTTCCTGATTATTGGATTTTTGATCGTTTTGCCAATATTGGAATTCCGTATCTCTGGATTTCTCGTGGCGGGGGGGATACTCGGTATAATAATTGGATTTGCCAGTCAGAGCATAGTAACGAATTTTATCTCCGGATTCTTTTTGACCTTTGAAAGACCTTTTAGGGTCGACGATGTAGTGAAATTAGGAGGCGAAGACGGAACGCTTGGAGTGGTCGAAGATATTAAGATCATCTCAACCACCATGCGAACATTTGAAGGTGTCTACGTGAGAGTGCCGAACGAAAAGGTATTCACCGGCAATATAATCAACTACCTAGAAAATATTGCGAGAAGATTTGAATACGATGTTGGGATTAGGTATAAAGATGATGCCGACGAGGCCATGAAGATCATTAAGGAACTGATAGATGATCATCCTATGGCCTTAAAAAATCCAGAACCTCAGGTTTTCGTTGAAAATCTGGGAAGTAGTGCGGTAGAGTTGAAAGTGAGAGTTTGGGCACCTTCTACGGAGTGGTTTCCCTTAAAGATGGAACTCCTCTGGAAAATAAAGAAAGAGTTGGAAGAAAACGGAATCCAAGTACCCTTCAACCAGCAGGAATTGTGGTTCAAGAACGCTCTTCAGATGGACGAAAAGGAGATTTCATAAAAGAGAAAGCCACTTTCACTTACCCCTCCCCCAATTTCATCCTTTTATATAGTGTCATCATTTCTTCAAATGATGAGCATGAAAGAAGATGACGCTCACTATAGTTGGAAAGAAGTCTATCATAAATTAGGCTGCGATACGCATTATGATGAATAGATCAACATCGGAAACATCCAGGATGTTCGGGGCATCCTAGAGAATCCTCCGAATATGATAATCTGGAGAGTAAACGGGGTTCGCTAAGGGGGCATACCTACCCCCTCTTTTCTCTCCTAGTGACCGAAGGTTTTTAATCATAGTTATTTTATGTTCCGAACAGTTAGAGATACCATAGAACAAAAGATTTATTTATTACATACCTTCCGTTATAGATACAACCTTTAAGGTTCCTGCTTTATCCCGTAATGCCTTGATGCAGAGAACGGATACTAGATTCAGTTAAAAATTGTAGAGGTGGAGACGATGCCCGATGTAGATGAAAAGTTAAAGGAAGTATGCGTAATCATGGACGAGATAAAAGAAGATAATTCAATACCGAGGAATATTAGAGAAGGTGCAGAGGAATGTAAAGAGTTGCTGCTCGAGTCTAACGACGAACTAGATGTAAGGATCGCTTCATCAATATTCAAACTTCAAGACCTTGCGGACGACCCCAATATACCTTTACACGGTAGAACTCTCATCTGGAATCTGATCAGTAAGTTGGAGTCGATAAAGGAAGAGAAATCTTCTTAATCCTCTCGCTCTAGATGATCTTCGAATTTTTTACGACCCTGTATAAGTCCTTTCAAAACGTCTTTTAATTCTTCTATCTTTACTCTTATCTGTTCAGTTGTCTTTAAATCTCTGATGGTGACCGATTCATCTTCGAGGGTATCGTAATCAACAGTTATGCAGTACGAAGTCCCTATCTCATCATTTCTTGCATACCGTTTACCTATAGAACCGCTCTTTTCCCAGGCAACTCTAAAATCTGATCTCAGTTTAGTGAAGATTTCCCTAGATTTTTCGGGCAGACCGTCTTTTCTAACCAGCGGAAAAACAGCTACCTGTCGGGCGGCCATCTCTTTAGGAAGATCTAACCAGACTCTATCTCCGTCATTGTAGCCTTTGTCCAGTAAGGACCAAAGATTCCTATCGATGCCGAAGCTCAATTCAATAACGTGTGGAATTTTTTTCCCGTCATCTGTGGAAACTGACATGCTTTGATTAGAATTCTCTTGATGCTGTTTAAGGTCATAGTCCGAACGGTAATGAAGACCAGAAACTTCCTTCCATCCGTTCAAAGTTTCAAAGTCGACTTCTAAATCGAAATGTATCTTATTATAGAAAGCTTTCTCATCTTCGGAAAGTTCTCTGAACCTGATATCTTTAGAGGAAAGTTTCATAACATCCGTGTAGAACTCATACATCTTACCCAGGTGATAAAGATAAAAAGGCGGAAGATCATCCATATCTTTCAATTTTACTTCTTTAGATTCGTCCCAAGTTTCTCTCTTGATATTTACTTGCTCATCTTCGATTTTTTGATATTTCTTTTCAAACTTTTCATCATGGATTCCTGGAACAAAAAATATCTGAAGCTCGGCCTGAAGGAACTCTCTCTTCCTGAACACTACCTGTCTAGGAGAAATCTCGTTTCTAAAAGCTGATCCTATAGTGGCAAGACCCAATGGCATCTGCTTACGGAGAGCTCTATACTCTCTTCTAAAATTGATGTAAATGCCCTGGGCGGTCTCAGGTCTCAGAAAACCTTTCTTTTGACCAGTAGGTCCCAGCGAAACTTGAAACATCATATTGAAGTCTTCTGGCTCAGAAAAATGGCCTCCGCAATCCGGACAGGAAAGATCCAGGTTTTGTATGCTCTTCTTCATATCTTCTTTTCCCATCCACTCTGCATTCTCTCCTGTCTCCTCTTCGATGAGATGATCTCCTCTGAAGTAAGAGTCACATCGCTTACATCTGATCATTAAGTCTGAAAAATGGTCGACGTGACCTGAAGCCTCCATAACGCTATACGGCATTATATTGTTTGGGTAGATCATATGGTAGTTTTCGTCAAGACCTAAGAAGTATTCTTTCCATTTTCGTTTCCAACTATCCAATAGTTTCGCGCCGAGATGACCGTAGTCATAAAATCCAGCTTCCCCGCCATAAATCTCCGCAGAACGCCAGAGAAATCCTCTCCTCTTGCACATCGAAAGAATATCTTCATTTTCCAACATCGGAGCTACCTCAGAGCAGTGTTTCGATAAGGTCAAATTCATACAGCATAGCTTCGAGATTATCCATCTCATCCACCACAGGTAATTGACCGAAGTCGTTCTCCTCCATCATCTGGGCTGCCTTGGACACTGAGGTCTGGTTGTAAACCGTTAGAGGATCATCCACCATGGCATCTTCTACACATATCGCTGGTAGATCGATCATAGATTCTTCATAATACAGTTTCATCACGTTTTTTAGACCCTGCCACGACCAGCTATCTTCGTCCTCTTCTAGACCGAGGTCCGACTTCTCTATCTGACCGTCGATTTCGCTCATGTCAAAGAGATCCCTATCAGTTATAATGCCGGTCAAAACGGTCTCTTCGTCCACCACTGGAAATGCATAAATCCCAGTTAAAGACATCGTCTGTAAAGCCACCTTTATAGGAGTTTTCTCGTAAAGAGGTACGCATTCTCTCCCGATAACTTCCCCCACTGGAGTCTGAATATCCTCTTCATGTATATATGGAAGCATATCAGCCGTGGTGAGTATACCTACGCAGGAATCGTTTCTATCCTTTACCGGTAGATAATGAGTCTCGTGTTCTATGAAAATCTTCGTAGCCTCTTTGATATCTGCATCATGTGATATTATCGGCTGATCCTTTCTGTATATCAGTGCCAGCTGATCCTCTCCGGGATTTTTGAAAAAGTCTATCCTTGTGATCAGACCCTTCAAGGTGCTGTCTTTTACTACTGGCATACCGGTCAACTGATGTTCGATCATCTTGTTTATAACGTCTATCCTGTTCCCAGGAAGTTCCGCGGTTATGGGATCCTCGGTCATAAGGTCCTTGACTTTTTTCTCTTTTTTCATGATTGATCTTCCTCCAATCTTATTACCATTACAGGACAATCAGCCTTCCTAATAACTTTTTGTGCTGTACTGCCCGTTATCAGGCGGGAAAGTCCGGATCTATTGTGATGTCCCATCACGATAAGGTCATCTTCTTTAGCTTCTGAAACGATGATGTTAGAAGGTGCACCTTTCTGTATGCTCTTTTCAAAAGGTATACCCCAATCTTTTGCTCTTTCCTCAATATCCCCCAAGATCTCATTAGCTCTGGTTTCTATCTGAGCCTCTAAAGTCGTTATCATATCGTCTGGAGGCAGACCTGAGAGACTTCCAGTATCTACTACAAAGAGGACCTTGACTTTAGCTCCAAGCATCCTCGCCAGTGATAGACCTTCATCGACTACCTTCTCGTTCTCCTCTGAACCGTCCGTAGGAATTATTATCCTATTATATTCTTCCATCTTTCCACCACACAGTTTCGATTATATCTTTATGAGATGAATTCGTGACTATATTATAAGCCGGATTACCCCGCCTATATTTCAATATGATGAATTTATCTTCCTTTTTCTTAGGAAAGTTGGGCATCAAAGTTTTTCTAGGATTCCATGTACTCATCATCAGTATCTCGAGAGGGGATACTTCTCCCTTCATTCTCGCAACCCTATAAGCGGTCTCCATCTCCCTGAACATATTGCTATTGGCCAACATCGCGTTGTCCGTTCC
>Ga0207421_10005437_pt1 | contig 14253 bp, 9 predicted proteins | sample SodLakKL_010_SED_4_FD_187542 | JGI IMG/M metagenome (GOLD analysis project Ga0207421, IMG submission 187542) | Alkaline sediment microbial communities from Lake Tanatar, Kulunda Steppe, Russia - 8KL_010_SED (SPAdes) (version 2) | ecosystem: Environmental > Aquatic > Non-marine Saline and...
TGGACGGTTTGTAATGTTTGAAAATAATGAAGCAACCAATGAAATACACCTCCATGATCATCTTGGCAATACGCGTGTGGTCTTGATTAAGGACGGAAGAAATTATAATGCCATACAAGACAACACACAATAATTGTTTTCGTTGTAATTACATTTTTAAATGAGGAGTGGTGAATAACCTTGCTTCATTTAAATTATAGTAATGAACCAAGCAAATTTTGCAATAACAAATTATTATAAATGGTTTTTTTACTATTTTTAGTACCTAATTATTTAATCAAAAATATAATTTACTATGGGTGATAAAGCAAAAGACACAGGTCCATCAGGTGCTATATATGGTTTAGGATTTATTGGCGCCGCAATTTATTTTATTTCACAGGCAACCACATTCTGGTCGGGAGTGCTGGGCTTTATTAAGGCAATTGTATGGCCGGCATTTTTGGTTTATGATGCTTTTAAATTTTTGGGGTAAAAATATATTTCCAAAAATTTAGTGTCTCGTCCTGAAATAAATTTACTTTTTTTATTCATAATTACACTTTTTTGTGTAAACCTATTTTAGGACGAGACAGATAAAATATTCTACAGAGAACTCTATAAAGATTTTGTTGGTATGGGAAGTCAAACAAAAGAAATACTGCTTTCGGGTTACGAAACAGAACTAAAACTAAGTTATGATTTTCACGATGTTGCAGATCACTTAATTATAAAAAATAAAAGAGGAAAAGAGTTGTTTTCAAAAAAAAATAATGAAACCAATGGAAAAATGACAAAAGAAATACCTCTAAGAGGCATAACTAACTTGATATTTATAGTAAAAAGCAATCAGAAAAATTCAAAATGGGAAATTAAAGCGGAAATCAAATAAAAATATCACTTAAATAATATCTTTATTTTATATTTTGAAAAAGATTTATACTGCAAAGATGATATATGAAATGATAATGTTAGAAATGGGAACATAGAGCAATTAAGAAAATGAAGAATTATTAGAAGAAACTAATGAAGAAAATAATTAAATTTAAATTAATTTGTTTTCTAACTATTCTGCATTTAATAACTAGTTGCAGAATACAAGATTATACGACTTTTGAAGAGTTAGATAAGCATGAGCCAATATTAATAGTTATTGGTGAAATTAGTATTGAAGAACCTGTTATACTTTTTATTTCAAAAGGAAGAACCGTTTTAGAATTAATAACAACAAGGAATAACGCAAAGTTATATGCAAATAATGATATAGACATTGAAGCACTAATGTTTAAAAAAAATGTTTATCTGCGAGGAAGTAATGCATTGATATTTGATAAAAAACACTTTATTGAATATTCTAATTTAGGAGATATCTTTACTTCAAATCAAGAAAAACTTCGAGATGATGTTTTTATAACAAATTTTTCAACAGAATGTTTTCTTTTTACTATTATGGATTATAGATATTATATCAGGACCCAAACCCATCATGATAGTTACTCATTAAACGTAACGCCTGAGTGGGCAATGGTAAAAGTGGCTTTCCCTAAAGCTTGCGAAGATTAAAATAATTTTATTTAATGCTATGTTTACATCTCTTTTATTAGTGTAAGGCAGATTTACAATTGTGTGAATTTTATTTCAATCACCCAACATAAATAAAACAGTGAGCCAATTAAAGCACCGCCACATTCTTCTGAAAGAACTCCTTAAACTTCCTTTTGGTAAGCATTGTATCAATGATATTAAAGACGGTGTTGCGGTCTTTGTTGTTGAGTTATTGGATTAATTTTACTCGTGATACCGGTTCTTTTCTTATTACAAAATCCATTTAAGCATCTTACCAATCGAGCCGTGCCACAAAGCACATCTCTACAAACCCCCGCAGTACTCTGAAAGCAGCGTTACGTCGGCCTGCCTAAACGTCGAGATGTGCCGGCATAATTGCCTTAAGGTTTTGGAGATAGATTTATAGTAAATTGGTTTTAAAAATCTTAATAAGTTTGATTTTTTATACCAAAGTTGGTTAAAACCGTCCTCCGGCCTTTGGTGAAGACACCTACAAAACAAGCGAAAAAAGCGTTAAAAAATATTTGAAGTCGCTCCGTAAAGTTGTCGGAATGGATTTAAAATATAATACAGATTAAAACACTTACAAAAACAGATCAAAGCCAAAAGTGACATTGCAAATATTTTAGCCCTTGATGCGTATTTTTGTGGTGGCGGAACCACAGCCTTGAATTTTTGTAACTTTTTTTTCAAGAAAAAAGTTTAAAAATCAAATAATGAGAAAGAGTTTCTGTTTGGCAGGGTATATCAAGAAGCGGAGTAAATTGAAGAAAATGGAGACGTGCCGAAAGGCTCTGTACAATGCTATACGGATTTAGCAAAGTGAGACGTGCCGGAGAGGCACGTCTCTACCGGGTCGTATCATCGACAACATTATAGCAGAAAACTAACAGCTACAAGTCGCATAGCTACATAGCTACGACAATATGGTAGAAAACTAAAAATGGAAAAACGATTGGAAAAACAAAAGATGTTATATTTTTGCTGACTGATAAATAATATTACAGTTATTCCAAAAACATCACTCGTTAAGGAGGTTGGTATAATAATCAATTAATATTGATCAGGAAATAAGACCATAAGTAGTGTATAATAAAACTGATTTATCGAAGTAGATTTTAAGAAAATTAAATGAGCAAACTGTTTGAAATTGATATAATCATTCTCCGTCTGATTCAGAATAACAGAATCGAACTATTTGATTCTGTTTTATTTTGGATTTCGGAATCAGCGTATTTCATAGCAACAGGTATTATTCTTTATTTAGGATTTCTTGTCTTTATTAAGAAATCAGAAAGTATAAAAGCGATTTTTTTGAGACTGGTCTTTATGTTTTTTATGGTAACGCTAATTGTAATTTCATTAAAATATGGTGTATTACGATCAAGGCCTTTTGTATTATATCAGGATATAATAAATCTTACTGAAGCGACCACTCCATCTTTTCCTTCAGGACATACTGCCATTGTATTCACTTTAGCACTGGGTTTAGCATTTTTAGGTATAAAAAAGCTTTACTATTTACCGGTTTTAGTTTGGGCAATAATCGTAGCATATTCGAGAATGGCTTTGGGAGTTCATTTTCCATCCGATGTTTTTGCTTCAATGGTTTTAGCATTTGTTATTGTTTTAACCATTAAAAACTTACCAATAAACAAATGGAGGTTAAAACAAAATAAGGCTTAAAAGATTGATATTTTACGTCTTAGAAATTGTGCATTTATTGCAACGACAACGGTACTGGCACTCATAAGTATTGCTCCGAGTGCGGGGCTGATAAGTATTCCTGCCGTATATAAAACTCCTGCAGCCAAAGGTATAGCCACTACATTATAACCTGTTGCCCAGGCAAAATTTTGAATCATTTTTCTGTATGTAGCTTTGCCAAAGAGGATCAGTGAGGCGATATCTTTGGGGTTGCTGTTCACCAGGATGATATCTGCTGTTTCGGCTGCCACATCTGTACCTGATCCCACGGCAATACCGACATCGGCAGCTGCCAGGGCAGGGGCATCGTTGATGCCATCGCCGGTCATGGCTACAAACTCGCCCTTTTGCTGAAATTCTCTTAGCTTATCCAGTTTTTGATCAGGAAGCACACCGGAAAAATAACCATCCAGTCCCAGCTCTTCACTTACGCTTTTAGCAACCTTTTCATTATCGCCTGTTAGCATGTACAATTTCAAACCGCTTTGCTTCAATGTTTTTATTGCCTCGAATGATTCTTCTCGGATTTCATCGGCCATTGCAATGAAGCCGGTTAGCTTGTCATCCACCATCACAAAAACTACAGATTCAGCCTCGTTCCTGTGAGCTTTACCCGGTATGTCAAATCCTTTCTCTTTTACGAAATCGGGGCTTACTACCCTGACTTCGCGGCCTTCTACAACTGCTTCGACCCCTTTGCCCTTTATGGCATTGAAGTTATTTGCTTCGGGCGTCTTGATCTTTTTATCTTTAACCTTTTGCATGATGCCTGCAGCCAGTGGATGTTCCGATTTTTTTTCGAGAGCGCCTGCAAGACGCAGGATCTGATTGTCGTCAAAATTATCATTTAGTGAACCATAGCGGGTAACAGCGAAATTACCTTTGGTGAGAGTGCCTGTTTTGTCAAACAACATCATAGATATTTTTCTTGCATTCTCAAAGGCTGTGCGGTTACGAATCAGCAATCCGTACCTGGCTGCTATTGAGGTGGATATTGCCACTACCAGGGGCACGGCTAGTCCTAAAGCATGAGGGCATGTGATGACCATTACTGTTGCCATGCGTTCGAGTGCGAAAACAAAAGGCTGACCTATGATTAGCCATGCTGTTAATGTGCCAAAACCGACGGTTAGAGCAATAATGGTCAGCCAAAAAGCTATGCGGTCAGCCAGGTGTTGGGTTTTGGATTTCTTTGCCTGTGCCTCGTGTACCATGTTGATGACCTTGCTTAAATAGGCATCTTGCCCAACTTCCTGCACGCTTACCTGCAAAGAGCCATTACCATTAATAGTACCTCCTATAACTTTGTCTCCTTTTGCTTTTTTGACAGGTATGGACTCCCCTGTAACCATAGATTGGTCAATATTGCTGCTGCCTTCAGCAACCAAACCGTCAACCGGTATTTTTTCACCCGGACGAACCACAACCATATCATCCTTTTTAAGTTCATCAACTTTTATATCATGTATTTCTCCGTCTTTCAACAGATGTGCCTCCGAAGGCATCATTTCAACCAGTTTCTTCAATGAACGGGAAGCTCCCAGTACCGATTTCATTTCGATCCAGTGGCCTAGCAACATAATGTCAACCAGGGTAGCCAATTCCCAGAAAAAGGTGGCTCCTTCAACACCCATAGTAACAGCAGTACTGTAGCCCCATGCAACTGTTATAGCAACAGCAATCAGTGTCATCATACCGGGCCGCTTCTGTTTCAACTCACCAGCCAGTCCGCTCAAAAAAGGCCACCCACCATAGAAATAAACTATGCTTGATAAGACAAATAAGATGTATTTGTCATGGCCTGGAAACAATGTAAATTCAAACCCCAGCAGGTTCTGAAGCATTGGTGACAAAAGCAAAACAGGTATGGTTATTATCACGGAAATGATAAACCGCTTACGGAAATCCCTGATCATCATTTCATGATGCTCCGAATGATCATGACTCCCATGACCATGACCGCCACTTCCTTTGTGCTCGTGGTGACCATGGCTGTCATGTCTCTTTTTATCTTTTTGATGATTATGATCATGATGGTGCTTATGACCTTCATGATGGCTGTGATCATGATGACCATTTTGGTATTTATGGTCATTGCTGTGATTATTCATATTTAAACGCTTTGGTTAAGTTTAACATTTTTGATCCTGAAATGTTTGACAATATCGAACCAAATGTTCTTCTCTTCTATATTTTCACATTTAAATCCTGCTTTGAGTAAGTTAAAATAGGTGCGGCGATTCAAATTATCTCCTAAGATGCACTTAGGTACAGGGTTTAAAAAATCCATAATCTTTCCCTTCACCCTATGTTCACTTCTGACATGTTCCATCATTATAATTTTCCCACCATTTCTGCAAACACGCCTGATCTCTTTCAGACCGCCTACAGGATCTGAAACAGAGCAAAATACAAAGAAACTGACGATGGTATCAAAAGAATTATCTGCAAATTGCATGTTTTGAGCATCCATAACTTTAAGGTGGGTTTGGATAGAGCTTTTCCGGGCTTTTTTTCCGGCTTTTTTAAGCATATTTTCACTGAAATCTATGCCTGTCAGCACCGTGCCTTTAGGATAATAAAGGATGTTCTTTCCCGTACCGATGCCAACCTCAAGTGTTTCACCTGATGCTTCCTTTAGTAAATTCTTCCTCCATTTGGTGAAAACGCTTTCTAACGGCAATTCAAAGTAATCATAAATACCTGATAACCTGTCGTAACTTTTCTTTGTCCGGTTCATAGTGTTCTATTAATAACTCAGCTAAGCAAATAAAATAAAATAAAAATTTCAGTAATAAAGTTTTTAGTTTATGGTTTTAAGAGGCAAAAAACCTTCAGAATATATACAAGGTAACTATAATAAAATATTTCCGGTTCAGCGTGCAATTTGAACATTAAGTGTTTTCAAAGTCTCTTTTAAATAAATTTGCATAATGTAGGCACCCGGAGGAATATTATGCACGTCTAATTCCTTATATGATTCATTTATTTGAGTATTTTTCACTATCTGACCTGTTTTATTTATCAGCCTGATTTTTTTGACCGGTTTATTTGATTTAATGATAAACCTGTTGCTTGCCGGGTTTGGGAATATCATTATATTAGGTTCTGTTATATGCTCTGTATACATGGTATTTTTAAAATTTGCAGTGAGTTCTGTGTTATTGGCAGGCATGGTAACGTTTGCAGTAGCTTGTTCGGGGTTGTCGATATGTTGCGTATCGCCTGCCCATTCAACGAACTTCCAGTTTTCAGCGGGCTGGGCGACGATTTCTACCTCTTCGCCTTCTTTATACTCACCTTCACCTATTGTATTACCTCCTTCTGTGGGGTCTGCTAAAAGAGTTAGCATGTAGAGGTCGGTTGATAATAGTTCAAAACAGGCTGTGAGAGTGATGTCTTCAGCAGGCATGGTAACGTTTGCAGTAGCTTGTTTGGGGTTATCGACATGTTCCGTATCGCCTGTCCATTCAACGAACTTCCAGTTTTCAGCGGCTTGTGCGACTATTTCCACCTCTTCGCCTTCTTTATACTCACCTTCACCTATTGTATTACCTCCTTCTGTGGGCTCTGCTAAAAGCGTTAGCATGTACAGGTCGGTTGATAATAGTTCAAAACAGGCTGTGAGAGTAATGTCTTCAGCAGGCATGGTAACGTTTGCAGTTGCTTGTTCGGGGTTGTCGACATGTTCCGTATCGCCTGTCCATTCAACAAACCTCCAGTCTTCAGCGGGCTGGGCGTTTATTTCCACTTCTTCACCTTCTTCATAGTAACCTTCTCCATAAACATCTCCACCTTCTTTTGGATTGGCTATAAGATTGAGATGATGTTTTTCATAGGGGAAATTATGACTTCCGGGTTCTTCCTGCCATATTAAATAGGGATAAGTTACTTCTTCAATGATGCTCCAGGTGTTGTCGAAATCCCACTCTGAAAAAGTTTCCTGCAATATCATTTCTTCGGTGGTCTTACCGGTTCCGCCACTGCTGGATGTCTGGCCTGATGTTTCTGTATTCCAAAAGCTGTGTGAAACTGTACCTCCAAAGTTATATCCTATAAGGCCTCCGGCATCCATAGAACCGCTGACGCCACCGATAGCGTAGGTATTATCTATCGTTGTTTGCCAAACGTATCCCACAAGCCCGCCAACAGAAAACCCGCCACTTGCATCACCTGTAGCATAATTATCAAAAATCAAACCACCTTCACTGTCACCCACAAGTCCACCAATACAGTTGCTACCATCCACAGCACCCGTGGCATAAGAGTTTTTGACTGTTCCGTTATAGTTTCTTCCAACAAGCCCACCAACATACCAACCCCCTGTAACATCTCCAGCAGCAAATGAATCATATACCGTGCCCTGAACATTAAACCCTACTAATCCACCTATTCTTCCGTCATTTGCAATTACATCAACTGTGGCACCTGAATTTTCTACCGTTCCGGGATTATTTTCACCAACTAACCCTCCAGCCCTGTAACCACCGCTTACAGAGCCTGTAGCATAAGCATCCGATATTATACCAAGATTATATCCCGTGAGGGTTCCGACACCGTAAGCACCCCCACTGACGTCTGTATCCTCCAGTTTTATGCTGTAAACCTTGCCTTCATTACCTATATATGACCACAACCCAACATTGTTAGTACCCTGTCGGTTAATATATAAACCTTCTATACTATACCCACCGCCATCATAATTACCCATGAAATGGCTAGACTGACTGCCTATAGGCAACCATCCGGAGCCCTCATTCCACGGATATATGTCAAGATTTATGTTGTTAACCTGTTCAAAATGTTTGTCCTCGTGAGATGCTCCAAGATAATTGCGAACATTGTTAAGATGTTCGGGCGTTGATATTAACCAGGGATCATCAGAAGTCCCTGAACCACCGGCAAATTCATCCTCCCCTGTTGTATAATCATCATTAGCACCTCCAAAAAATCTATCAGATGCATTCAAAGCATTTTCCGAATACAAAAACGCGGTTTTGTTGCCCGGTAAGCCGATTTGCGTATTTCCTTCACCAACAAATGAATAAAACTGAGTATTTATATTATTGCATCCTGATGAATTTTTTACGGGAGTTTGTGTAAATAGAGTTATTGCCGAAAAAACAAAAAGTATAGTATAATTTATCTTCATTAGCCCTGGATTTTTACAAAAATTAGTTATCTAAAATAACAATTTATTTTAATACAATGTTGTTTTGTTAACCTGAAATTTATAACCGGTTATATACAACTTCGTTTTTTTATATGAGCTTTCTGACTAAAAGAGTTGTAAAAAAATACAGATTTATTGTGTGCTCTTACAGTTTCTTTGTTTGGGTAAAGCTTCATGTTTTTACAACAGGCAAAATAGATTTTTAAATCCGGGTTACTAAAACCTGTATTTTTGTTGTTAAAAAAATCATTACTTTTAATTCTTAAGCATAAAAAGAATTTATATATTTCATTATAAAGTTGAAAAATTCTATAATTGATATTGTTGAAGTAATTACAATTTCAATACGTTTTATCATTAAAGTATGAAGCAATATTAAAATTTATGAGTCAATTCAGCCTGAAAGTTTTATTAACTTTTATTATGTTAACACTGATTGTTTTTTCTTCCGTTGGCCGGGAAAAACGTTTTACTTTGTTACATACCAGTGATGAGCATTCCAATCTTCTTCCGTTGCCTTTTGTTGATTATCATCCGGATAAGCCTGACGGTTCTTTGGGAGGGTTTGCCAGGCTTTCAACATTGGTAAAGCAGGTGCGTGATGAGAAGCAAGATGAGCCTGTTTTATTGTTTTCGTCCGGTGATTTTATTGGGGGTTCTCCTTTTGCCTGGCTGGTTCCACTGGGGCACTCTGCTGAATTGGAGATTATGAAAGAAGTCGGGTATGATGCCATAGCTATTGGTAATCATGAGTTTGATTATGGGCCCGAGATACTGGCAGATTATTTTGAAAGAGCAGGATATCCTGACTATCATGAGCATCTCCCTTTGCTGGGAAGCAATTTGGATATTCCATCTGATATTAAATTAAAAGATATATTAATACCCGACAACCATCTGTTTAGCTTAAGTAATGGACTTGTTGTTGGTGTTTTTTCTTTACTGGGAGAGGGAGCCTATTCGGTGGCACCGTCAGCCTGGCCTGTTGGCATTCATCCTTCCACAGAAACAGCCCGGAAACAGGCCGGGTTGTTGCGTGAAGAAGGAGCCGATGTTATTATTGCTTTAACACATTCGGGCATTGTGCATGACCGTTTATTAGCTTCAAAAATTCAGGGAATAGATGTTATCCTGGGTGGCCATGATCATTATAAAACACCTAGGCCTGAGATTGTTAATAATACCATTATTTTACATAGCGGATATTTTCTAGAGTATGTGGGCAAACTGGAATTAGCTGTTGATGTTTCTACTGGTAGTTTAAGAATTTTAAATGATGAAAAAGATAATCCTTATTTAATTAAACTTGATAGCAGAATAGAAGAAGATCCTGTAATTACTTCTATAATAGATAGGTATGGCATGTATTTAAATGAATTTGTTAAAACTTTTACCGGGGGGCTGGTGGGTGATTATGGTGAAACTGTTTTGTATTCAGATTTTTCATTGATAAAAGAGTCAAAAATGGAAGAAACTACAACAGGTAATTTTATAACTGATGCCATGCGATTTATGGGGGAAAGATATACCGGTGAAAATGTAGATATTGCATTCCAGGCAAATGGTAATATACGTCATGATATTATTCCGGGCACTACTGAATGGTCAAAAGGGGAGGTGTCTTTTTTAGATCTGGCTTCTATTTCCGGAATTGGCATGGGAGAGGATATGAACCCTGGTTACCCTTTGGTTTCATTTTATATGACAGGGGAGGATGTGTTAACTTTGCTTGAAATAGCTTCATTAATGCCGCAGGTAATGGGAGATGCCTTTTTTTTGCAATTTTCAGGATTAAAGTATAGTTATGACCCCGGAAAAGCTTTATGGCTCACAATACCCATACTTGATATTCCGGTTCCTGCTTACCGTTCTGTGATCAATGCCGGGATTTATGAAGGAGAAAATATTCCGGCAAATGATAATTTCGAAAAGATTAAAGATAGTAGTGAAGAGCTTTATCATTTGGTATCGGATTATCATCTTGCATCTTTTCTCCCCATAATTAGTAAAGTGTCGGATAGGTTACATATAGTTTTGAGAAACGCAGAAGGTAAGCCGGTTGAAGATATCCGGCAAACCATAATAAAACATGATGAACGTGAATTTAAAGTATGGGAAGCAATAATCAGGTATGCTGCCACTTTCGAAAAAAATGAGTATGGAGTACCTGAAATACCTCATCTATATAAAGATATTCAGCAGCGCATTGTGAAAAAAGAAGGAATACCCTTGTATGTATGGTCTTACAGCACTATTTTACTGTTTTTTGCCGGAGTTTTTGTATTAGCCGGATATTTGATGATTAAAGTTAAAAAACGGCTATTTGATAATAGATGACCTGGTATTAAAAATAAACATCAACAACTTACCAATATTCACTAAAAGCTCTTATCAGTGGTGTTTTGTCAGCTCACTGATGATAATATATTTTATTGTGTAAATATTATCAATAAACAAATCTCATTGTTGCAATGGTACGGTCACCCCTGGCCATCATATATTCCGGACGGTTTTTATTTTCTATAAAATCAGGCATGCCGTAGTCCTGATCAGTTATATTTAGTTTGATCTCCTCTTTCGGATCGGCATATATTGTAAGCTTTATTCCATTTTCAGGCATGGCAAAATATCTTAATATGTGCCAATTGGTTTTACCGGGGCTTCTAAGTTTGTGTTTATTAAGATCATTTATACGGATAGAGACATCTGACCGGCCTGCTTTGATAAATGTTGTCATTTTAGCTGCATTTCTTTTTGAATTTATATGCAGGGTTAATACACGTTTGCCGTCTACTATGCTATCTGAAACCTGTTTTGCTGTTGGTACAGGTAATGGCGGTTGAGTTGTTTGATTATAAAGGTAGGAGTCACCGGTTACGGGAAAAGAAACTCCTATGGGTCTAAAACTATTTTTTATGGGGAAAAAATCAGTCAGTGTTGTAGTGTCGGGGCTGCTAGTCAGGAACTGTTCTGTGTATTGGTCGGTTTTTTCGTCTCCTGTAACCCAAAAAGTTTTACCTGTGAGGCCATTGGTAGCATAAGTTATGTTGTTTTTCTTTCTGTGGCGCTCATCGTATTCAAGGTTAATTGATCCTGATAAAATAAAAATAAGGCCCAAAACAAAAGCCAATGCAGGCACTAACCAGGGTTTTTGCCTGGTTATGATGTTAATATGGGGTATCAGCAAGCCCATCATCAACCCTATAATAATCATAGTAATTCCGGCTGCATAAAGCCCCATTGAAACCGAAAAGAGATGAGTAATAACCGGATACCAGCTTAGCACCGGAATAGCAAAAATAAATAGCAGTGAGCTGTTTAATAATATGGTGTAATATTTTTTTTGTTTCATAAAAAAAATAATACCTACAGGTATAAAACTGAACAATAATGGCCATTTAAATAAGTAGCTGCCTCCCGGCACACTAAAGCTGACAATCAGCATAACAACAGTCCATAATAAAAAAGAGCCAGTTGTTAAATTCCAAACCGATACGGGCTTTCGAAAAATAAAATAGATTAAGGTTGTAACTATTATAAATAAAATAATATTAAAAAGACTTGCCTGGCTGCTCAATATCATTAAAGAAATAATTATAACAAACAGGGTTGCTAGATGCCATAATTTAATTCCTTCAGTTAAAAGCCGGAAATACACCAATGAAAATGCAATTGATATTCCCGTAAATCCAAGCATAAGCTTTTGCTGATTGTATTGTAATAATCGAAAATCGCTACCTGTATAATAATTGGAAATGATATTATAAATATAATTTATACCGATGTATATTATGAACAGAAAAACAGCGAAACCAATTGAGCCATATAAAAACTGTTTTAGGCTTAAAAACCTGTTTTTAAATCCCGCGATAATTATTGCAGAAAAAGCCAGCAGGGTAATAATTGCAATTGGTATTACCCAGTTATAAGGATAGTATGCCAGGCCATAACCAAAAGTATTAAAAAATACTGCATTTTGTTTTGCTGAAATATCAAATGATTTATTTCCCAAATGCATTGCAAGTGAGCTGATATATGATCCATGATGTTGAATAGATGCTAAATCTGTATTTTCGATATTGTCACCTTTGGTATGATAGTCGAATGCATTTTCAATGTATGCGAAGTTAAGTCCCTGGTAACCACTTTGTTTAAACGGGGTGAAGTCAGTAACATTGGGCAGCATATTATAAATCTCGTAGCTTAGTGAATTAGTTGCAGGGTAGGGGACAGCCTTGGCAAACTCTTTAATTAGTTCCAGGTTATTATATCCTGTTTCGAACATTATGCTTTGCCCTTTAGTACCGCGGGCTTCAAGGTTTATGACTACATCAGCATCTTCAGCCCATGAGTGTTCTTTAATAAAAGCTTTGGCTCCCAGTAATCCTACTTCTTCTCCGTCGGGAAACAGGAAAATCAGGTCATTTTTAAGCGGGGGATGGTAGTCAAGTAGTCTGAGCAGCTCCAGCATAGCTGCTATTGCTGCTCCATTGTCGGAAGCTCCATAGGCGTCTTCAACAGTGTCGTAATGCCCCATAAACAATATTGCCTGCCCATCACCTGTACCCGGGATGCGAGCTATGATGTTACCCAATGTTGCTGCCCTTTGTAAAACCGGGTCATAAAATTCGGTTAGCTGTAGGTGGTTTTTAATGTTCATCTGATCTAATTGATCTGTAATGTAATGGCGGACATTTTCATTGGCTTCGCTGCCTATAGGATTCTTTTCTGAAGCTATATGATATAAATGCCGGGATGCCCTTTCTGCTGAAAACAAACTGTCGGGTGCATCAACTTTAACAACCTCAGGTGGAGTGCTGAGGCGAAAAGAAACCGCCACAACAATAAGCATTGCAAGCAAAATGATTATACCTTGAATAAGAGGGAAAGAAGTGCTAAATTTCATAAAAAAGTTGTTTTAAGGATGCTTTAATCATAAAATAATTTATGACAAAATAAAATATTTTATTGTCAAAAAGCAACTCTTTCTATACCAGAAAATAATGTTACTATATGTTGTTTGTTAATAATATTGTTAATAACTAAAACAAAAATAATATTTATAAATCTTGATAATATTTATTTTTACAAACGAAACATTAGGTCATAGTATTTGGCAGGTTTAAAGGGTTCGTAGTATTTTCCATGTTGCCAATAAATTTTACCATAATAGGTGATTTTATAAAATGCATGGATTATTTAAAGTCGAAACTAAATCTGCCATGTTTGTTTCGGGAATCTTTTTAATTGCTTTACATTTTTGTTAACTTTGCAATGAAAAGATTTGGCAATTAATTTTGTTGTAATTGCGCAATTTGACCAACGAATAAAACAAATTATTCTATTAAAAGCTGCCGGATAAAATATTATGAATTTAAATATTTTTGATAAGCAAAACAGACCACCTTGGCAGGTGTTAAAGTTTGAAGAACTATTAGGAAAGCAAAAGCCCATATATTTTGATGTTGATGATTTTGAAGAAATTATTGACTATTATTTTCTCAAGGGTCAAATAAAAAAGACTCTTAGAGTTGTCAACTATGCTACTTCAATGCATAAATCTTCTTCAGGTTTGATGTTAAAGCGTGCACAGGTTCTTGCTGCATCGGAAAAAGAAAATAAAGCCCTAGATATTTTGACCAGGCTGGAATCTTTGGAGCCTTCAAATCCCGACATATCTTTAACAAAAGGGGCAATATACTCTCAAATGAAGCAATACAAAAAAGCGATAAATGAATATAATAAAGCTGTTGATTTTACTGAAGATCCTGATTATGTTTATTGCAATATTGCTTTCGAATACGAAAATATGGGCGATTATGACAAAA
>Ga0207421_10005438_pt1 | contig 14253 bp, 13 predicted proteins | sample SodLakKL_010_SED_4_FD_187542 | JGI IMG/M metagenome (GOLD analysis project Ga0207421, IMG submission 187542) | Alkaline sediment microbial communities from Lake Tanatar, Kulunda Steppe, Russia - 8KL_010_SED (SPAdes) (version 2) | ecosystem: Environmental > Aquatic > Non-marine Saline and...
TCAGCGTTGGCCAGGTATCTGAGGTTCTGGCATCGCGGAGAGATGCCGTTATCGATGTCATACATCCCCAGCCGCGAGGAGATGGCTCTGAAGGACCTCTGCAGATTGCGGGAGGAGCTGGCTGATGGGATAGGCACCGAGGTCCGCAGGATCCGTGCCCACATGGCCAGGAACGAGCAGGACCTGCCCTACACATTCCACGACCTCAAGACGCAGAAGTCACGCGCCCACATCTCTGAGCGTTTCAGCGAGGATGCGGTGCTGATGCGCAGGATCGCGAAGCTGTCCGAGCTCCTTGGCCATGCCAAGGAGCTCGACCGTGAGTTGGATGCAATCGCTCGAGGAAACGAGGACGTTCAGCTGCTCATGAGCATCCCCGGTGTAGGCGCCCGTACCGGTGTGCAGATCATGTCCATGATCATCGACATCGACCGTTTCCCTGATACGGAGAGACTGTGCTCCTATTTCGGTATGGTGCCGCGTGTGCGCAGCACCGGCGGCAAGGAGATCCACGGCAGGCTGACCAAGACCGGCGACCCGATGATGCGACGCATATTGAACCGCGTTACCTACGTGCACATCGTGAACTGCCAATCATCGGTGACCGCGTTCTACGAACGCAAAGCCGGCGACAGCAAGAAGAAGGCGCTCACCTCGGCATCCAGGAAGATGCTGTGTCTGATGCATGCGGTGCTGAAGCGGCGCACGCCCTTCACGGCGTGAGCCGCTTCCGCATGTGACGCGTCCGATGCATGTCTTCGCTGAGAGTGGGGATAAGGGCCAAGGTCTAAGGCTCCGGATCAGATTTGCGGATATGCGGTAGCATGTGCCGCCCGACTAAATTGGAGCGCCTCTGAGGCCCAGGGACGAAAGGTTAATGTGCGGATGATGCCGCGTGTCAGGAAATTGTTTTGTTCCTGCCTCTCGGAAAGGATATGCACGGACGATCGGTCAGCGAACGCTATTTATGTGTAACACCATATTTAGGCTGAAATCGCGCTTTTATCTGTAGGAACATCTGATAAATGTCGGATTGGGATTTTCCCTGATTGCTATTTTCTTCTTCAAGTTTCTTCTACTATTAATCATCTAGATAGGGCCGCGTGAACGCTTGCCAGATTTTCCCTGAGGATGAAGTGATACACATACATCACAAGCACTCCGAGCACCACAATGACGGCGAGTACCTCCGCCACATCCCCGAGATAACTGAGTGCCACGACATCATATCCCTCCCCCAGCAGGTAATCATAGGATCGCATCATCGCCACCGCGCTGATGACCATGGGGAAGGTGAGTGATGAGTACGCGGGATAGAAGCCGCTCCTCAGCACCTTAGGGAACAACGCCAAGACCAGAGCGTACATCACCAGGGTCATCCCCAGCAACAGATACACTATCCACGACACATAGGCATCGTAGGCGTCGAAGTACGCCACCAGCACCAGGCTCGAAGGTGCGGTGAAGATGGCCATGGTGGGAACGAGCGGTACGGGCACCGTCCTCATAACGAAAGCGCGGTAGAAAAGCGGAGGCATCAAAAGCAGCAATGTAAGGAAACCGAACCAGAAGAAGGCCTGCCCGAGAACGGGATGGCCGTGGACGGGAGCGATGTATCCGTTCACCGCTATACCGACATACACCACGAAATACGATGGCAGGGTCATCGAGACCTTGAACTGCGGCAGGAACCTCAAAGTGAAATGCAGTATAAGCGTCAGATGCAGGACCACCGATGCCGCCCACACCCCGTAAGCCAACACCGGCATCGACGGTATGAGGTACAAGGACAATATGGACGTGGCCATCGGGAAGGTGCACATTATCCCGATGATCGCGTGATTCCCGAGCTCTTCCCTGATATTATCACGGTCGAGGGTGAGCTTCAACAGGAGTATGGCAAGAATCGTGATTGCGAAGACGCCGAAGAACCATCGGTATTCTAATGCCATGTTCCCCGCCGATGCCAGGCCCAGCATCAATCCGGAAAGCGGTATGGGTGCGGACCTCGCGACCCTTATAACAATATCCTTCGGATGTCCAAGGTTCATATCCACGTCCTGATTGTAGTTGGATGTAATTGTTTTTAAAACGATCCCCATTGTTCTCAGATTTGCTAATCACGAGGGAGGAACACTGGGGACCTGATCTTCATTCCGCTCCTATCCGTCGCAAAAAAGGTCGTTGTCCGGTCACGCATCAAAGGTCTGAGCTATCCCCTCAATGTACTGTCTGCCTATCTTTATGACTTAACATGTTGACCGATTGGGGAGGGCTGGTTATTTTATGGTTCGAATCCCCCTGGTAAAATGGAATGGTTCGATGGCCGCAAACACAGGTGAACGATATTCTTTCAAACTCCAATCATTTGAGGTCAGAGATCTTGAGACGGGTGCGGATCGATACGCGGAATCAGCGGACGAACTCCCACGCGTGCAAATCATGGGCATTGTTAGATATTCTTGGTCATCAATCAGAAACATATCATCAAGACACAGGGGGAGGCATATTTGACGAATCTGAACAATGTCCTGCGTAAGATGGATGAGTATTACGATATAATGAACAATGAGAGCGACAAGATCCCTTATTCAAGGGAGGAGCATAAACGTTTCATGATCAACGGGCCGAGATACACTGACGACCGAACGATAAGTAAATATTGGGAGGCATTAGGGACCATCGGGGCGTTGGTCGTCTTCAACGGGGAGGCGTACATCAACGTCAAGAATGTCTGCAGCCTCCTCGGCCATGATGTTACCGAGTGAGATTTTCATCCATGATTTGTACACGGCTATGCGGGGTCTATGTTCTTCTTTTTAAAAACCTAAATGGAGAACTCAGGGCCGCTTCTTCAATACTGCTGCGAATACCATCTCCTATCTAAACAGAAGTCCGTTGAAAGAAAATTATTTTCAGTCAAGACGGAAATTGCCGTACAACAAAGGCATCAGGGGATGGAGCTTAATGAAGAAACCTGTGAAGAACAACGTCAACTGGGTGGGCAAGGTGGACTGGGAGCTGCGGACGTTCCATGGCAACGAGTTGTCCACCCACAAGGGATCTACGTACAACTCATACCTCATCCAAGAGGAGAAGACCGTTCTCATCGATACCGTATGGGCGCCGTACGCCAAGGAGTTCGTGGACAACCTTTCCCAGGAGATCGATCTGAACCAGATAGACCTAATCATCGCCAACCACGGCGAGGTGGACCACAGCGGCGCCCTCCCGGCGCTGATGGAGCGCATCCCCGACACGCCGATCTACTGCAGCGCCAACGCGGTCAAGTCGCTAAAGGGCCAATACCATCAGGACTGGAACTTTCAAGTGGTGAAGACCGGCGACAAGATAGACATCGGCAACGGCAAGAAGCTGGTGTTCGTGGAGATGACGATGCTGCATTGGCCGGACAGCATGGCCGTTTTCCTCACCGAGGACAACATACTCTTCAGCAACGATGCGTTCGGGCAGCATCTGGCCACCGAGCAGCTCTTTAACGACCAGGTGGACCAATGCGAGCTCTATTATGAGGCGATCAAGTACTACGCCAACATCCTGAACCCCTTCAGCCCGAAGCTGAGGAAGAAGCTGGAAGAGGTCGCCGCATTGAATCTTCCCATCGAGATCATAGCCACCAGCCACGGCGTCATATGGCGGGACGAGCCGATGCAGATAGTCGAACGCTATGCGGAATGGGCGGACGACCATCAGGAGAATCAGGTAACCATTGTCTATGACACGATGTGGGGCGGCACCAAGGTATTGGCGGAAAGGATCGCGGAAGGGATTGCGTCCGCCGACCCGGACGTTCAAGTGAAAGTGCTGAACATCGCCAAGAGCGACCACAATGACGCGATCACCGAGGTCTTCAGGTCGAAGGGGGTGGTCATCGGCTCGCCGACGATGTCCAACAGCGTGCTGCATTCGGTTGCAGGGTTCATCCATCACATGAAGGCGTTGAGGTTCAAGGGCAAGAAGGCCGCCGCCTTCGGCTGCTACGGCTGGAGCGGCGAGTCCGTGAAGGTGATCAACGGAATGCTGGAGGACGCCGGCTTCGAGGTTGTTTCCGAAGGCATAAGGAACCAATGGAACCCGGACGCGGACGCGCAGCGCGAGGCGTTCGAATTCGGAAGGTCTATAGCCGAATGGTGACCATTGTCAATGGAGGTTACAGAATGAAGAAATACAAATGCATCTCGTGCGGATACGTCTACGACCCGCTCCTCGGCGATGACGAGGGAGGAATAGGGCCAGGGGTGGCCTTCGAGGACCTGCCCGATGACTGGTTGTGCCCGGTCTGCTACGTCGGCAAGGAAGATTTCGAACCGATGGAAGTATAGCCCAAGGAGAACGCATTCACTTCAGCGGATGAAAGGTTCAAAATTACCTCAAAGTGTCGAATCCCTACAACTTGTGTTTGAACTCTGTCTCAATGGAGAACTCAAGACTGCTTCTTCAATGCTGCTGCGAATACCATCTCCGGTCCAAACAGAAGTCCGTTGAATGAAATGAACCCTAAAAGGTTGACACCATCATCTCTTGACCTAACAGTTTGAACATTTATCTTATCCCATGGTTGAAACTAGCTTAGGCATATGAATAAGGTGTTACCATTGGTCAGGTTTATTAACCGCCTTCCCGATGGAACGACCGTGGTAGCGGAATGTCATCAACAATAGGGGAAAGAAGGCTCAAGATAGGTCTTATCGACGCGGATCTTTTGGACGACGGTACCCAATGTCCGAACCTGGCACTCCTCAAGATAGCCGGTTATTGCAAAGCCAGAGGACACGAGTATGAATTATTGCATGATTCTAGCATGTTGGAGAAACTTCTTGATTATGACTTAGTAATAGTATCGAAGATATTCGATTTCAACAAAGTTCCCACGCCGATCTCTGGCATCATCGGCGAGGACGATGGTTCATGGAGTGATTTCGATCTTTGCGTCATGAAGGAGATCTTGTCCGCTGAAAGAGGGACCGATGATGAGGAGTGCAAAGTCCTGATAGGCGGAACGGGCTTCTTCCCTGATGGAGGGGCAGGTCTTGCCGCGGATATCGAGCAACATGAGCCCGATCACTCACTGTACGATGATTATAACAGGTCGATGGAGAGCAAGGGGCTCAAGGGCGTGACGGTCTCAATAGAGGATCTGCAAAAGCTATCGAAATATCTGTGGGAAAAACGTGATATGGGCAATGGATGAAATCATGATATCGCTAAACACATAACCATGAGGAATGGGAATTGATCGTTGTGCACCGTGGCACAACAACATTCGAGGTCTCGAAGAGTTCTGTTCCAATCGACCTTCAGGGGCCAATTCTCAAAACCTCCGGTAAATAAATCGAATGCGATTCGATACGATTCTTAGAAGAACATGACCGTTCCAAGGTGTATCATCGAACCTTGTCCCAATCATGAACATAATCCCTATCGGTTGTCGTGTATTATCCAGGTACGGACGCTAAATAAAAATTATACTCTACTCGAAGTCCATAATCATCGCATAAGAATGGGTGCAACGACTTCCATTGCCCTTATCGATGCATCGATATATCCCCGCAGGTCAAAAAAGCACTTCTGAACAATGGTTAATTGTTTTTAAATAATCGACATAATCCTATATTCCACAGGAGGTTTGAAATGGAATCTTCTGGAACATGTATGAGTAAGTCAGGGTATAGACCGAAGGAACTGATAATCGTAGAGAGGGGGATGCCCAAATGATGGCCCCATTGAAACAGGAATGGTTGGAGGTCGAAGGCGGCAACCTCCAGCGAATGCTCGGGGGAGCGGGCCATGACCACGTTCCGATAAACCCGTTCATAATAGGACATGCCGCGCCCCTGCATGGTAAAACCGTGTACGAATACTATACGGAGCCTGCACTGGGGGTCGAGATGACCATAAGTGCCGCCCAGTTCTACGATGCGGCGCCCATGACAATGTGGCTCTACGCCATATATTGGGCGGAGGACTATGGAGCAGTGCTGAAGTGGCCGGAGGCTCGCATGTCGGCACCGGCCATATCAGAATATCCGGCAGAAACGCCTGAGCTGGCGGAACAGATCGAGCCCCTCTCCCCCGAAGAAATGACCAAGGGCCCTACGATGACAAGGCACTGGGAGGCCTTGGAGGCCTACAAGAAGATAATGGGCCCAGCCTTCACACCCTATCAATTCGTCTACGAGATGTTCGTTAACGTGGCGTATTGGGTCGGTCCTGAGAACCTACTCATGTGGGTACACTCCGAGCCGGAGCTCGTCAAGGACCTTATGGGCAAGGTTGTGGAGCACAGCGTCACAGCCAATGAACTGGTCGTGAAAGAGTATGGGGGCGCCATGATCATTGCATCCTCTTTGCTGGCCAACAGCTCCACCCTAGCTCCTGAGACATGCCGCGAATTCAACATCGTCTATCTCAAGGACATGGTGGAGAAGTCGATCAAAAAAGGCGCGGGACCAGTGCTTTATCATCTTTGCGGGGACCACGGGGAGGACTACCCTCTGCATCATGACGTGCCTACGCCGCAGGGCTCAGTCATGCACGTGGCTTATGATGGGCAAAAGCCAGCGGACCTGTGCAAAGTGGCCGAGGTCTTCGAGGACAAGTGCTGCTTGCTGGGCAACACGGACACGATCCCCATACACATAGGCACGCCTGAACAGAACTATGAAACGGCCAAGAGAGAGACCCAGGCCTATAAGAACTTCAAGAACGGCTTCATAGCCGGACTGGCGTGCGAATGCCCGACCTTCGCGCCTCCAGCGAACGTCCAGGCATGGATAAGGGGGGTGAAGGAAGAAGGGGAACTGGACTAAGCTGGAAATAATCAACCTTTTTTTTATTTATATATTTTTTAAAATCATTGTTGCTATGGTTTCCTTTATGTTAGCGATAAAGTTTCAAGGACAGATGAAATCAAACGACCATGGAGCATAATGGAATCTATGGCCGCAAAGGCATCCCGTAACTCGATTGCCTCTCTCTTCTCTGCTTGTTGAACGGGCAGTCGAGAGGGGCGCGGTTGACGATCACCGTCTCCTCGACGGGCGCGCCCATGGTCCAATACTTCCGCCCATCGAAATCCATGTAGGTGATCAGCGTCTTCCAATAGTACTCCTGGTAGCCGTTCTCCCTGATGACCGCGACTGCACGCTTGAAATCCTCATCATCGTCCTGCCTGATGGTGTATTCGTGGGGCGCCGTCTCGGCATAGGTCTTCGCGAACACCCATTCCCTCATCCCTATCCAGGTGCCGAACCGGTCCGAATCCTCTTTCCGCAAGTATCCACCTTGTCATGGCATTGATATGAGGACGATATAATGGAAGCGTCTGAGGACATCGGTTCAGGACGCGCATCTTTCAGGCGTTGATTCAGAAGGATTGAACGGAACGGTCAACGGAACACCCTCTCCCTGTGCCATTCCAGGGCCTCTTCCGCGGGATGATGCATCTCGCGCTCCGGCAGCCATATCATCTTCCGGCGGAATCCTTTGAGCAGCCCGTCGGGGCTCTCCTCCTCCACATCGTCGGAAACCAATATGCGATAATCGTTGTCCAGGGAGATCAGGCCCCGGTCGAACAACCAATGATGAAGCTTGCATAGGGAGAGGCCGTTACGGACATCGTCGTTGCGGAACTTGTTGAACGGAAGTATATGGGCGGCGTCCAGGACAGTTATCCCTGACGAGGTGAGCAACCTAATGCCGCATACGGCGCACGTCTCGTCGTAGGCGGAGATCACCAGGCGTCTGAAGGCCGGGTTCCTCTTCGCGCTCATGATGAAGCCACGGTCGACGGACATCTCCGGCTCCCACATAGGCCGGAACTCGCCTGCCGCCGCGTCCTCGATCCTTTTCTCGTAGACGAAGCTGTCATCGAGGTCCTCAATCCTCTCCTTGAGCCTGGAAGACTCATCGTCGGAGAAGTACCCGCCGTCGTTGATCAGCGTGTTGATTATGAGGTTGCGCGCCTCCGTGTCGTTGATCGCTTGGATAAAGCCATCGTCCAATGATATCCGTTCGACGTGCTTCCTGAACCGCTTGATCGAAGAAGTTTTCACATAGTCGCTCTCGAATTCGAGGTTCCAGAAACCCTCGCTCCTCATATGGTAGAGGGGCTGGGTGATGGTACCCGGCCTGCTGTAGTCCAAAACCGACCAGAGGTCGTCCCATGTCTGTTTAAGGTAGTAGTCCGGGTCGATGTCGTAGAGGTCGGTTCTTCCATGCTTCTTCAGGATGATCAGCGACAGGAGAAGCAACGCCTTGTGCGGCGCTTTGCCTACAGTGTACCTGTTGTCGTTGCGGTCAACGTTGAGTCTTCTCAACCTCTCGATCAGACTATCGATTTCCATAGTATGTAGTTGTCTTCCAAAATTTATCCAACGTTATCAGTACTCAGGAAAGCAATTCAATTCCACTTTTTTGTTTCCTTGTCGTCTATCTTAGAGTTTACGACATTGAGTATCTCATTCAGCACCTCACTGGATGAGGTGGCGATTCCGGCCTCCCAGCTTCCACCGGCCAATGAGTGCGGATAGATATTCATAGAGGATATTATCGCCACTCCTCGGTCGAAAACCATGATCTTGGCATGGATGTAATCATTGAGAAAAACCTCGATATCATTATCATGCAGGCTTTGGACGAAATCCCTCTTCTTATCAGCCGAATCAGCATTTTTCTCGGATTCAGGTGACCGTGTCAGAATCTTTACCTTCACTCCATCCTTTGCCTTCTTACCTACTGAGTCCAAGATGTTGGTCTTTCCCAGAAAGGGGTTGACTATAAGCATCTCCTTTTGTACGTTTTCCACCAGATGGGTATTCAATCCTTCCAGGTTGCTCCCTTCCAGAAATATATGATTATCAAAGAGATCCAACTTCTTCAGATAGACATAACTCTGGAACTCCCGCAAAATCTGTTTCTGATCCTCCTCCTTTACCTTGAAAACGGTCTGTGGAGGGTCTGCGTTATTTTCCTTGAAATATTGGACATATTGTTTGAATATGTCCTTTGCTACCCTGTACTCACCCTCTTTTGTTTTGTAGATGGAGTCGGTATTAAAAAGCTCAGAAAGCACAGTGTTAATGGTCTTGGGATTGAAGCCCGTCAACTCTTGGAGGTCGGTCCATGAACGCCCCCCATCAACGGCTATGGCCTTGATGATCCGACCCTTGTAGCTCCCCCAGTATATCGGCTCTTCCGCGGAAGGCATAGGTAATGGATGATTTAAGAATGACAATATAGTTTCGGTCAATATTATATTATTGAGAGTTTATTATCAACATATCATTTCTTTTTTCAAAACCAATATTTATAATTACATTTTGTCACAAAACCAGTTAGTAATTAACTAGTTTCGATAAAAAAATATCAAGCAATAATGGTTGGTTTATAGTCTATAAAAAATAAAATTATATTGCATTATAATTGTTATAATAATATTATATATAATATAATTATTCAGTATACTATCTAGAAATAGTTAAAATTAATTAATATAAATGTAATCCTAAAATAGTGAAACACCTGAGATGGCTAGAGGAAAACGGTTTCGATGAAAGAAGCCTGTTCAGCTTCATAATCGATACCCTGAAAGATTCCATAAAGACTTGGGATTATTTCATCAACTGGGACAAGGTTGAGAACAACGTCGCCGGGATAAAGATCGAGCTGAACATTCTGAACTCCCTTATAGGGAGTGAAAATTTCGATGAGGATTTCATCAGATTGATAACACGCTATCCAGAGATAGTAAGGACCTTCTTGCCTCTGCTTGCAGTGAGGGGGGAATATATCAACGTCATCAGCGACCTTGAGTGGGGGGATTTCAATGAGAAACTCTATGATTTCAATCCTGGTGGGAAGGTTGACGATGAACTAGCTTCAGAATATATGGATTATTTCCATAAAAGCAAACTGATCAATCTATTCCAGGATGGTAAGATCAGTGATTTCGTCGATTACGTCTATGGTGTGGAGGTAGGCCTCGATACCAACGGCAGGAAAAACAGGGGCGGGACATTGATGGAGAATGTCGTTGAATACATGATATTGGCCACCATAAGGGATAAAAACAACATCGAATTCTTGCCGAAGGCGAACCCCAATGAAATCAAAAGGAGATGGGGGGTCAAGATATCGATTGAAAAAGCCAGCCACACTTTCGATTATGCGATATTCAACAGTAAGACTGGCAAGCTTTTCGTCATAGAGAGCAACTTCTTCAACGACGGCGGTTCCAAGTTGAAATCAGTATGCGGTGAATTCCGTTCCCTTCACAGAACATTGAAGAAACAAGGAATAGGCTTCATCTGGATAACCGATGGCAAAGGATGGACGACAACGAAAAACCAACTCGAAGATGCTTACATGGAAATTGACCACCTTATCAATTTAAAGCTGATCGAGATGGGCCTTTTGAACGCCATAATCGAATCTTGATGTCCGTACAACAAACAATCAAACAGATGATGACTTCCGTTTTCAGATGGTATTTAGGAGTTCTCATTACATTGAAACAACAATCATTTCAAACACCATATTATTACGTTGGTCGTGGGAGATAAAGAACGGTCAGACAAAGAACTCAAAATCCCCGGCTTAGGTCCGAAGAGGCTCGACTCCTTGAATGAGCATGGCGTCATCACGTATAAGGATCTTGCTAACATCCCCTTCAACTATTTATTGAGGATTCCTTTGATCGGATTCAAGACTGCATATAGCATCAAGACTTATCTTGATGAGCCCATTGATTATCCGTCCATGAAGGACGCAAACGACATTGTATTCCCTGGCGATGTGAAGATAGAGAACAAGACCATTTTCTCCTGGAAACATTACAAGGATCCAAATGTCATTGAGATGGAACCTAAAGATTTCAAACCGCAGCGCACCACTGTTTGGAGCTTCCCTGAGAGGGGGAACTGGGCCTCTCACACGCCGCACTATCGAGGTAACTGGTCACCTTACGTGGCAAGGAACGTCATAGAGCTTTACTCGGAACCAGGCGAAAATATTCTAGATCCCATGGTCGGGGGCGGCACCACCCCGGTTGAATGCATGCTGATGGGAAGGAACTCAATATCGGTCGATATCAACCCGGCGGCCATCCAGATAACCAACGACCGATTGAACATGCCACTTAACATGAAGAATGTTAAGAATGAGAGTCAGCACAAGGTCTTTATCGGCGACGTCAGAAGGCTGAACAAGATAGATGACGGTTCTATCGACCTGATAGCTACACACCCCCCATATGCGAACATAATCAAGTACGGTCCCAAGCATGACGGAGACCTGTCCCTGATAAACGATTATGGAATTTTCTTCAAAGAGTTCTCCAAAGCGATAGACGAGTTCTGGCGGGTTCTAAAGCCGGGCAAGTATTGCGCCATATTGATAGGCGACACCCACAACCGCGGCCACTTTGTTCCGATATCGCACAGGATGATGCTCAGCTTCCTTAAGAGGGGGTTCATTCTGAAAGAGGACATAATAAAGAAGGAATGGAACTGCGAGAGCGACCGATATCTTAAGAAATACTCCAATTCCAACTTCTTATTGACGATGCATGAGCATCTTTTCATCTTCAGGAAACCCTCGACCGATGAGAGATGGTCCGATTTTAAGAATAGTTCGTTATTCTTCTTTGAGCCGCGCCAGGAGGGATGATTTCGAAATTCGATATGGCCAGCTCTGCGATCGCCTGCCTACCGTTACCATTGCAATTTATAGAGCGAGGCGCCATGACACGGATTATGCTGACACCGGGCATGTCCTGGTACAAACCGACGATCTCGGGATGATCCGAATTGCTCAAGAGGGCCGATACTCCATTTCGCCCTAGAGCTTCGTATCTTTCCGCAAGCCGCTTCTGTTCCTCGATTCCGAAACCCTCTTTGCTATAGTCAGAGAAAGCAGAGGTCTCCGATATGGGCATGTACGGAGGATCGAGGTACACGAAATCGCCCGGCTGGGCCTTCTCCATCGCTTCCTCGAAGTCACTTCGGTTTATATCGCATGTCTGGAACGCCTTGCTGACGGCCAGCAGGTTATCCTCATCTAGTATACGAGGTGTTTTGTACCTGCCGAAAGGGACATTGAAATCCCCATCCTTGTTCTCACGGTAGAGCCCGTTGAAACACACTCTGTTCAGGTATATCATCAAAGCCGCTCTGCGTATCCTGTCCGCCTTGTCAACATCGCCCACAGGCACCTTCTTAAGCGAATTGAACTCGCTTCTTAGATCGTAGAACACATCCTTCTCATTGAGATAGTCACCGTCACGGAGCTCGGAGATCAAACCTTCTACATCTTGCTTAACAACCTTGCAGAGGTTCACAACGTCCCAATTTATATCGGATATGGTGGCTTTTTTGATGCGATTTATTTTCCATAAATGGAAGAAGACAGCTCCCCCACCGAAGAACGGTTCGTGGTACGCATCGAACTCTTCGGGGAATAGGCCCTCGGCTTCATAGGGGCCAATAAGGGAACTTTTACCCCCTGCCCATTTCAGTATGGGCCGTGGGACTCTGTTAGCTCCGTTCCTCATCAGACACCCGAAGGGCCGTTTCGATTAAATAGGATTCCATCGCACTTATTATAGAATGGAAATGCCATGAACAATTTGCACACATCAATCCTGAACTATTTCGTATTCAATGGGGCTATGTTTCGTAATATACTTTAATAATGAATGGATTAATAATTGTGTTGTACTGAGAACGAAAGGTGGGGGGCATCACATAAGAGAGCAGGTCGGATCAAGTTCACAACATGGCGTTGATCGCCGACACCAATCGCAAAGGCTCGGATTATTGTACGATTGCTACAATGCGATAATCGATATGATGATGGATCCGAGGGCGGATTTAAGGATAAAGGCCGTATGTAACATGGGGCTCTCATATTTCCCTCTGGGCATCCATAAAGTGAATGCTGATGAAAATGAAAACGAAACGCTAGAAACCAACGTGCTTATGAGGGTTTTGGAATCAGTAAGGACATTGTCTCCCGACATATTCTTTGACAACATCGCTGTGAGCAGTTCGATGATGCCACTAGTGGACAAGTACCATGCAGAGATGGGTAGCGAATCTAGATTCATCAGAGGGCGTGGTCACAAAGCATTGGAGCATTTGGGCTTCGTAGGCTTCATGAAAAATTTCGGGACGGGTAGGAGAAGCGAGGAACTCCTGAAACAGTTGAGGAACAGGGAGAAACTGCAGATATGCCTTCATATCAAGACCCAGAAATGGGCACATGGCCTGGATGAACTACTCAAAAGGATACACGACGAGGAGTTTTCAGAAAATGAATCGATAGCCATGCTGACCACCATATCGCAGGTCCTGGTGGACTCCGCCATCATGAAGCAATCCGATGAAATGCATGAAAGGCCAAGGCAAAGTCGCTATGGTCAAGGTTTGTTTAGGAACATGGTGTTAGAAAGGATACCTTTGAACACATTCTACAGGAAAGAGATTGAAACGACTGGTATGAGTGGGCCTATTGCCAAGATGCCCGAGCTCATAAACCTCTCCATAGACCTCATAACTTCACAGTCCATAGGCTGGAGAACCAAATTGTATCTCAACTGTGCTATATCCTACCTCATAATCCCGGAAGAGGTAAAACCGATGCTTAGGGAATGCGATGGCATAATGGACGATGCTTTGGTCCTTTCGATGGCCCTTTACAATTTCTATCAGAGTGAAACATCTGTCGATGCGTTGATGAAATGGAGGTCACACCTCCCTGATGCCAATCCTGAGGCTTTGCTTATCAATTTGATTGGCGAGGCATGTTCAGCATTGACCGATAACGACAGTGAAATCGTACTCCATCAGTGTCTTCAGCTCACAGGACAGACTATCACAGATGAATTCTTGTCCTGGGCGTCATACAACGACGGTGCCTGCATCGACCAGTTCATAAATTGGTTAAAAAAGGAGAACAACCACATGCTGCACACGATAAAAAATCTTGAGGAATTCCGCGGAGCCTACTCCAGTCACCGGAATCCCGGCGAGGTGCTCAACAATCTGTCACCCGGGGAAAAAATCGAATATGACAGACTCTATGAGAAAATGGGCCAACCTAACCTATCAGGCATCAGGAACTCCCGCTCGGAGCTGGAGGAGCTCAGGCGGGAAAGGCTGCTCATGATTGAATAGGTGTCATGCATGCCGAATGGAGAGAGATTGAAGGACTGGCCATGGAAGAACAGGTATT
>Ga0207421_10005440_pt1 | contig 14250 bp, 11 predicted proteins | sample SodLakKL_010_SED_4_FD_187542 | JGI IMG/M metagenome (GOLD analysis project Ga0207421, IMG submission 187542) | Alkaline sediment microbial communities from Lake Tanatar, Kulunda Steppe, Russia - 8KL_010_SED (SPAdes) (version 2) | ecosystem: Environmental > Aquatic > Non-marine Saline and...
TTGAAATTTTCTAGTGGGTATTAATCCTTTAAAGAATATACCATAAATTATACTATGGGTGCTTCTTGGGCCTAGTAATTAAAAGAACAGAAGCCAAACAGGTGGGGGATTGGAGAAGTGTGAATATTTGATGCAACTTATCTACATATTTCCGAACGGGTTAAATGAGGGGTGGCGGAAGAAATGAGGTCGGTGACTCATATTACCCAAGCGAAGTCCGGAGAAGGGATGTTATTGTGTTACATCTTGAGAAAGTAAAATGGAAAACCATATTTCTTTTGTCTTTATCTTTACCTCTATATTTTGGTTTATGAAAAAACAGTAATGATGGTTAGTGGTCCAAAATTTGGGTGGGAGGCGGAATCGGGTTATCTTAATGGAGGGTATTTTTATTTCATATAAACACTATGTGGCGTGAGATCCGGGCGGTTGCTTGTGTAAAAGAACCCGTCCTACTTGGACGGGATGTTGCGATATGGAGCGGGAGATAGATTGTATATCTCCCGCAAGATCTCTTTTGAGACTGTATCACTGCAGTCTCTTCTGCAGAAAGTCACTGGTTTTCCGAAGGTTATTCTTCGTTCCTTCCGGCAGATGTTTACCGGAATGACCGGATAACCGGCTCGGGCTAAAGCCCCGACCCCTTCTTTGGGGTCCGTATTTTGATCGGTTGTTATTCCTCCTTGTGGGAATATACCCACCACTCCGCCCGCATCGAGTTCTCCACGAGCTCTTCGAGTTTGCATGCCGTTAAAACCCCGAAACTTATCTAAAGGAGTTTTTACGGGAATGACGTCACATCCCCGTATTAGCCAGGCACTGAGCCCGGCTAAGAGGTGCACGCTTTTTCTCCCGAAGTTCTTTCTCAGGAAAAATCGGGCTTGCCATTTTCCGGTGGTAAGCGAGTTAACCGCCATCCAACGTACTGTCTGTGGTACGCAGGAAGCAATGGCAAATGGATCACCAGCTCCTTCGTGGTTAGGAGCAAGGATAAAACCACCGTGTTTGGGAATATTTCGTTCTCCTACCACGATCATTCCGAACCTGAAACGTTCCAGTACACCCAAGACGTGCGCCAGTGCGTACCTCGGGTAGCACCACCGCCTAAGGAACCTAAACAAGGCTTTCCTCATTCTATTTTTCTCCTTGTTGTTTCGCTCACTCCCAGCATTTGTTACTTCAATAATTGCAACTGTTAGGAAAAATACAGTATTTATTATGTTTGTCAATAATAAAATCTAAATAAATAATGGCCTGATAAGAATTTATTGAAAGTTAAAGGAGAGGAGATAATAAAAACGAGTTTTTTCAAAATACATCTTTTTTAATCTCTTTTATTTGGCTCATTATTATCTTTACAGCTTCCCGAAAATCATTGCGGTCTTCAGTTACTTGCGGAGATCGGGGCAGTATTTCTTCCGGATAGATAGGGCGGCCGAATTCCAGTTTGATACGCCGCCGGAAGGTAAAAAATTGTCGCGGTTTAGTGTGATAAGTTCCGCTAATAGCTACCGGTATAACAGGGATGTTAAAGCGATAAGCCAAATAAGCACTGCCCCCCCGGACATTTTCGGTCTCCACTTCTCCGTTTCGTTTGCCTTCCGGAAAGATGTAAATGCTATAGCCGTCCTCAACTATTTGAAAATGATTAAGAAGCGACCGCTCATAATTTTTTTGGCCTTTGAAGGTGGGGTACGCGCCCAGGGCCTTGAACAGCAAGCCGCCATAGATCAAATTTCGCCAGCCGAAATTGTTGTAGAACTCTTTTCCGCCGCCGGTGATAAAAAAAACCGGCCAATGCCGGAAATGGAACAAGAGAGCGGCCGGTACCAAGAAAACATCTATCTCACTGTGATGGTTGGCCGCGAAAATGACCGGTCTCTTTAGAGAAAGAACGTTTTCTTTTAAGCCGACCACTTTCCAGCGAGCAAAAACAAAAAAAAGAGATCTGGTAACCGAAGTAATAAGAAACTGCAGTATCGCCGGCGGGATGACGTACCAGTTTACGGTTCGGCGTTTATTGTTTTCTTTCATAAGCTCCTTTTAGGTAAAAATAAAAAATACCTTTTAGAAACTAAAAGGTATTTTCCTGAACTTTATTTGGTTTTGATACTTGTTGGTCGGGGAATTGGAATAGACGAAGGTTAATGTGTTTACAGATATTGTCCGGCACCCGGTTTGGTTGTTGGTTTTGCTGTTTCATATTTGTCTCGCCCAAATCAGTAATGATATAAAGCCCACACTAATCATATTATAAAATTTAAACCGTTTTGACAACCGCAGGTAAGTAAATGTACTCAAATAAATTTCAGTTTTGAGAGCTCTATAGAGTTTTACCTTGAATGAAGACCGAAAAAGTTTTATTATTAGTAAATATGTTGGGTTTTATGATGATAGGGATGTTTGACATGGCGTTTGAAAGGGCGAAAGAAAGTGGGGAGTTGGAGATTAATATTTAATTATATGCTCACTAAAAAAACTATCCAAGAAATTTTTTCTTTAGAGGATTATTTTCATTTGCTGCCTGAAGAAATGGCAAAAGAGGTTAGTGTAACATTTTATCCTTACGATTCTAACAATGTTGGAAGTGAGCTAGAGGAGTTTAATGAAAAATTACGAGACTCATTTAAAAGGCTGGGTGTGAACATTGTTCCATATGAAAAGGCATTTCAAATAGTTCCAGTCTATAAAATATTAAGAAGAATTTTTAGAATTTTTGCGAATAATTTATTATTTATTTGTCAGAGCTTATTTAAAAAAGAACCAGATCTCATATGGGTAAATTTTGGAACTTTTTTAAATTCTCTAAAAAGGAAAAGGATTGCTAAAGGAGTTTCAGTGATTACTACAGGAGAAAACGAAACCGGTAATTTACCAATGGAAAAAATTTCTAGTTTTACAAAGAATTCTATAATAACTATAGTTGAATTGCCAAGTTATATAAATGAGAACTCAAGCTTTCACGAACATTTTGAATTTGCGATGAATGGTTTTGCTTATCATCTGACCAATATTATCTTAGCTGTAAGAGAAGATAAGTTTATTATATATAACTTCAACTTATCGCATCCAATATTTAAAATAGATGAAAAATTTGATAATAATATATTATACTCACTTATACCTAAAATCGCGTCTCCTATAAAACCAAGGAAATTGTCAGACTTTAATATTGCAAAAAAAGGGTTTGATTTACATGATCAATTTCATAAAGAGTGCGTTGAAGATTTGGTTGAGAGTGCAAGCGTTTTGGAAAATTCCGGTCTATATCCCCCTGGCATGAAGGTATCCGAAATGCCTTTTAGGAAAGAGTATCATCGTTGGATAGGAAAAATTCATTTGGATAATAGAAGCGGTATGAGTTATGGTTTTTTAGCTCGTCAGCTACCCACCAAGATAGAGCCTCTTATTTCTCAAGAAGAAGTTTCTAATAATTACAATAAAAATGTAAGCGAGGAATTCTTTTATTATGATGGGAGATGTTATATAAAAATAAGAATAGACAACAAAAACCACTTCTTTTTAAAAATACCTGATATATGGGTGCTTACTCAGAGGTCTGGTTGCAATAAAACAAACATGGATCCTATTCAAGATATTTTAAAACTAGGTATAATTAATAATCAATTACAAATTCAAAGACCTACAGGAGCAAGTGCAGAATTAGTATTTAAACCATCTTTTGATACTGATGTTATTTTGGCTCATGCCTTAGGTAATATAATTATAGCATCAATATTGAAACATTTTTACCCTGATAATTTCTTCTCTGAACACCTTGAAACTCATGGAATGGCAATCGCTCATTGGCATGGTTATATAAATAAAAAATTTATCCCGAAGGGTTTTTTATTGCATGGTACTAAGAATCCACATGTTTCTTGCTCTTCTCCGCAATCTACTGTCTATGCTCTTGAGGGTAAATTAAAAAGTTTTATAGAGTTTTTTATAAACAATGAGGAGGTAAAGCATTATAAAGGAGATATTCACATTGAACCACACCACGGTACTAATTTAATTTTTCCTTCTTTGGCAGAATTCGGGGAATTTATTAAATCCAATCCCGGAGCTTTTTCGTTAGGAAATAAATTTATGGATTACTAATTGAGATAAAATGAGCTTAACTGAAAACATTTTTTTAATATTTTTTTATTCCGGATTTGTGGTTCCTTTCTTATGTGGGTTGCTGGTTATATTAGCTGATCATAAAAGAAGGAGTAACAAACTCTGGTTTTTTCTTTCCTTGACGTCTGCCATATGGAGCTTAGGATGGGTGTTTTTAATTTCTTCTGATACTGAACAGTTAGCAATGTATAGTAATTGGGTAATTCATGGAGCGGCTATATGGATATCCCCAATATTTCTTCATTTTTGTTTATCCTTTACTAATAAAATTGGAATATACTATCTTAAATTTTTTTTAATTTTTACTTATTGTAGTGCTTTTTTATTATTTATTATTAATTTTTCATCGGCGTTTGCGTATGTTGAAGGGCCAAAATATATGTTCTCTTTTGTGCCTAAAATGGGGCCATTGTTTACATTATTTATACTGCACTTTTGGATTAATGTAATGGTTTCCGAAATTCTCTTGGTAAGATCATGGATACTCAGTAAGGGGTTTACAAAAAAGCAATTATCTTTTTTTGTGCCCGCAACACTTTTTGGTTTTTTGGGCGGAGGAACTGCTTTCTTGTATACAGTAGGAATAGATTTTCCACCATATGGTATTTTAATTTTCTGTTTTTATCCAATAGTGGTTACTTATGCAATTTTGCGCTACGGATTATTTAGCTTGAGAATAGGGACTTCCCAAATTTTTGTTATATCTCTGTGGGTTCTTATGTTCGGCAGGGTTATTTTTGATTTCAGTTTAGAGAGTTTATTATTTGACTTAGTTTTATTATCTTTAGCTATTACAGTTGGAAGTATTTTGATGAAAAGCATTCAAAAAGAAATTATACAACGTCAGGAAATTGAAGGGCTAGCGGAAGAACTGAAAAAAGCCAACAAACACCAAGAGGATCTGTTGCACTTTATCACTCACCAGGTTAAGGGTTTTCTGACCAAGAACCGGATCATTTTTGCCGAATTGAAGGAGGGGGGTTACGGAGAACTGCCGGAGCAGGCTCGGGAAGTCAGCGCTATGGGGCTGGATATTTCTACCGAGGCGGTTAAGATGGTCCACAACGTTCTGCAGGCCGGCGACCTAAAAACCGGCCAGGTGGAATATATCAAAAAAGAGATAAATATGGGAGAACTGGTGCGAGAGGTAGCGGAAGAAATGATGTCCGATGCCGAGAAGAAGGGTCTGAATTACGAGCTGAATATAGAAGGATCGGATCAAGTTATCAATGGTGATCGCGAGAAGTTGAAACACGTTATCCATAATATGATAGACAACGCTGTCAGATATACTCAGGAGGGGGAGGTCAAAGTTTCATTACGCTCGGGTGACGGAAAGCTGATCTTTGCCGTTGAAGACACCGGAGTCGGCCTTACCGAAGAGGACAAAAAGAAACTATTCACCGAAGGCGGCAAAGGTCAACGTTCCTCCGAGATCAATCCGGAATCCACCGGCCACGGTCTCTACATCATCAAACAGATCGTGCAAGCCCACGACGGGCAAGTTTGGGCCGAGTCGGAAGGGGAGGGGCAAGGGTCTAAGTTTATTGTGGAGATACCGGCGGGTTAGTGCCGGGGCGGATCAAATTTTAATTGCAAAAGAAATGTGTTTCGTAAGTTATTTTTGTAACAATTTTCACAAGTTATACAGAACTTCTATTGTTATTTTGTGTTAAGATTACTTAACAGACCTTGTTCTGTTGTTGGAAGGCGGCGAAAGAGTCTCCGGTTGGTGTGAATTGTTTTAAAGAATAGTAAGGAGAAAACTGATCATCTAAGATATCACTAGTGCCGCGTTAAATTAATTTTTGCGATTTGTCTCGTATATTATTGTAATGCTGTTTTTGCTGAAGTTTCGGGTTAAAATAATAAAACGCGGCACTCGCGGACTTCACGCAGAAGATCGCAGAAATTAATTTAATAGAGTACTAGTACCCGCTTAAAAAAGTTTTCCATCTTCTAGTTTTTTAGAGTTTTTCGCGTTAATCTGCGTAAGTTCTGCGTAAATCTGCGGGTGTCGCATAGTTATAAGAATTTTGAACCGTTGTTGATTGTTAGAGATATAGATTCCTCTTAGGCGAAAAACTAATTTAATGCGGGACTAGATAAATATCCGGTAATTAAGGTATGTTAAATAAATTAACTTCCGCCAAAGTACCGCTCTGGATCGTTATTTTTGTTTTAGCCGTCATATCTTGGGCGGTGGTTATCTTGCTTGCTCATGTTAACCAGCGTACTCCCATATCTTATAACGTTACTTTGCCGATCTCTGAAAAAGAGGAAATAGATATTGATCATGGTCCGTTACCGGCCTTTCAAGACCGGGATTATTTTAATAGTGTTAAAGAACGGTTGGCGGCTGAAGAACATGACTTCATCAAAATTAATTTGGATGCCGAGACCATAACGGCTTATCAAGAAGGGGAGGTGGAGTTTGATTTTCCGATTGCCGCTACCGGCGAGGTAGGAACCTGGACCGAAACCCCGGCCGGTCTTTATGCAATAGAATTTAAAACTCCAAGCCATTTCTCTTCGCTTTACCATGTTCATATGCCGTACAGTTTGCAGTTCTACGGCAATTATTTTATTCACGGTTGGCCCTATCATCCCGGCGGGCGGCCGGTATACTCTGACACCTCGGCCGGCTGTGTTCGGTTGGAGACCGAGCATGCCGAGAAACTTTACCAATTGGCCTGGGTCGGTATGCCGGTGTTGGTTTTTGAAGAAGGTTACGAACGGGATGATTTCTCCTATTTTGACAGTTTGGATGAAGTATCCGGCAGTCACTTTATCGGTATTGATCTGCGAAGTGACTATATTTTCTTCGAGGAGAATCTTAATGAACCGGTAGAGGTCGGGGAATTAAGTAAATTATTGAGCGGCTTGGTGGTCAGTGAGCGTTTGCCTCTGGGTACCAGTGTCACTATTGATCGTTCCGCAGCTCAGAAGGATACGCTTAATCCGCGTTTTGGAGGCGGAGAGCAAGCCACCATTTTCACTTTACTTTCCTTACTGCTGAATGAATCTTCCAATGAAGCGGCGGCTGTGATAGCGAACCGAATGGGTTCCGGAGATCTTTCCGACTTGATCGATCAACAGATAGCGTCTTTAGGTATGGAAGATACCGAGATAGAGAATGTTGTTGGCAGCAGAGACAATATTTCTTCGGCTCAAGATATGGTTGCCTTGGCCAAATATCTGTATTTTAATCGTTCCTCGCTTTTAAAACTCAGCCGGGGGAATTTTGAGGGGGTATATCTGGATATTCCTTATGCCGATGTTGAACCATTCCACGGCCTGCATTCCGATCCGGATTTTGTGGGCGGATTTGTGACAACTGAAGCCGAGGTGGAAGAGGGGGCTTCCGGTTCGGCTTTGGCTATTTTTGAATTAGAGATCCGGGGGGAAACTCGGCCGATCGGAATTTTTGTGGCAAACAGTTCATCACCGGTTGAAGATATCAGGGAGATGATGGCGGCGATCAAGTTGATGCCTCGCTCGGAATGATATTATCTCAAGTTGGATCATTATTAGCGGCTGATTCTCGAAAAGGGAAAGAGGTCAATTGATCAAGAGCTGAATTTTCTGCAGTGAATTTCCCGGGGGTAAATAAGCTACAGAAGAAGATCAAAAAACCCCGGCTTTGTTGTAAATTAATTAGAAAAATATTGGAACCGGCGGTAGCTATAACAGCTGCTGACCGGTTTAATGATGTCTTGTTCCAGATTATCGGTGATCCAAGTACAGGTGTCCGATAAACAGCTGAACTGCAACCAAAACTTAAGATCCGAGTCGTAATTGATCGGTTGATCGGCGGTTTGGTTGTAATGATCCAAGAAGTTGTCCCAAACCTCGGCAAAGAATTGCTCGGCTTGACCCGGTCTTGACCAGAGAGCCAGGGCGTGACCGAGGTCTTTCAGGGCCGGACCTTCACAGGCCCAATCAAAATCAATAATGGCTTTAACCCGGTTTGAGGAGTCAAAGATCAAATTGCCGATATGATAATCATTATGGACCAGAACTTTTGGACCGGACCAGCTCTGAGCTCGGTCGAGGTAATCATTAACCTCTTTGACCAGTCGGCTTCCGCCCGGGACGGTTTGGCTAACCGGCGCCGCTTTGTCTTGGAGGCGCTGCAGTTCGGTAAAAATAGTGCGTTTTCTCGGACGGTTAATGCGATGGCCGGCTGTAGCGTTGTGAAGAGCGGCCAAAGCTGAACCGGCTTCGGCTGCTGCCTGACTGAACTGTGGATTGTGTTCGTTGGCTGACAGTTCCCGGCCGGCTATGAACTCAAACACCGTTATGGCGGTTTGGGGTAGAACCAAACAAGCTGCGCCGGTTTTGGTGGGCAGAACTTTTGGTACAGTTAATCCTCGGGATGATAAGTAACTGATCCATTCAGCTTCAAACTCTACCCCGGTGTCCGTGCTTCTTTTGCTGCTTCGAACGGCGTATAGTTGGTCGTCTGTTGTGGTGATTTTAAGGAATAAGTTATCCGGACCATCAAATAAAGGCTCGGCGGTTTTAATCTTTAGAGGGTAGAATCGTTCTACTTGATCTATGATCTCCTGTTTGTTCATAAAATTAATAGTCGGATTTTACTATATAATAGTATTTGGTCAATCGTTAAAAAGCCGATGCCGAACGATCTTAAGGACAGGTTTCTGTTGCCTTGTTATTAGTAAGATGTTATAGTGAAAGCATGAAAGATATATCACAGGCCACTTTTTTCTTTTTTTTCTTTTATTTCTGGACTCTAAAAGTTCAGGGTCGGTTTGTGGTATGGCATTAGACTAACATCAAAAGCAATACTAAAAACGGACTCTGAACCACGAGTCCGTTTTTTGTTCTTTGTTAAACTATATAAGCGGTAAACAACAGGAAAGAGGAAAGGTTGTGATCATCATGCCGAAAATGGAAGAAACGAAAGCACAAGTGAATGGGGTGAGGGCGGTGGCAGAGAAGGCCGGAGTAAATCCACAAGCAAGGTCTGAACAAGACCATAAACAGAAATACAGTGAACACCAAGGAGATCAACGGGAGGTCAAATTAGGGCCTACCGCTGTTCTTGGTAACGGACATCCCTGTCTACCGATAATGGGTCCGTGCGCTATTGATCCGTATATCGGCGAGATCGCCAAACATTTGGCCGACTGCGGAGTAAAAGCTATGCGAGGCGGTGCCTGGAAACCGCGCAGCAGCCCGCAGGCTTTCCGAGGTAACGGCGAATGGGCGGTTTACAGGTTTATGGAAGCCCTTGGTGAAAATGAAATGGAAGCCGGTTTTATCGAGGTTTTGACTCCGGAGCATATTGGGGTGGTCCGTAAAGCTAAACAGGAGGTTGGTTACCAAGGTACGGTGGTGCCTTGGGTCGGCGCTCACACTAAAAGCACCGAACTGCTCTCAGCTCTAAGTGCTCAAACGGACTTTCCGGTAATGATCAAAAACGGTAAAGACGATACCGGGATCGCCGGCTTAACTGCTAAAGCTGACTGGATACTAACCAGACCGCCGAGCTACGATAAGTTCGGCCGGGTTCTGGCTCAGGGGCGGCCTCAGGTCAACAAAAACCTCATTTTTTGTCTCCGGGGAGTGGAACCAGTTCAGGAGAGTGTCTGGCGAAACACGCCTAATTTTCACTGGGCGGATGATCTGCGGCATCATAATTGTCGGGCGCCGATCTGCATTGATCCCTCGCACGTTGCCGGCCGGCAAGAGAATCTGGAGAACTCGATCAAAATGGCTTTGATGTACAAACCGGATGCCCTATTGATAGAAACCGGCTACCCTGCTCAAGGTTTTGACGACGGTTTCCGCGGTGCCTGTGACGCTGGTCAAAGTCTGCCTTTGGAAGAAGTTCCGGAGGTTATGGAAATAATTGCCGGGCAATCGGCATTTACCGCTTAACATTTCTCCCACCCGTGAACACATTGGTTTATTAAAGCTAACCGATGTGGTCACGGGTTTTTATCTACGGAAGATCATCAAATCGGTTTGAAAAAACAAGATCTTAAATCTCCTCTGTTATCACTTGCCGGTTTTATTTTTTTGTAAGATAATATGATCAATTGCTAATAACAAAATTACTTTATGTTTCCATTTAAAGGTTTTCCTCCCGGAGTAAGTCCGGAGCAACCAACGCCGGTGTCGGAGGGTGAGAATGAAATAAACACGGGACAGGAAGGTGTTGGTAATGATGAAGAAGAGATAACTCAGGAATCTGAAGATAACCTAGGTCCGAGAGAAGAAGGTCCGGAACCTTTTGATGCGGAAAATGAAAAACTGGTTCGCCGATTACAAAAGGCCGAAACTCTCGAAGATGTTAAGGCCATAATGAAAACATTTGATCGGGTAATTATGAGAAATGGGCAGGCGATACCGGGAGAAGATGCAGCCAAAAGTGTAGAAAAAGGTGATTATCATGATTTGACAGAAGAATTGGAAAGAATAATCGGAGCGATAGGAAATGAGGAGTTCTACACTTTAAGGGAGAAGGGTTATATAGAGCGAAAACCCTTGGCTTGGAAAGAAGGAGATAGATTTCGCAGTCGCAATAGCGGCCGGGAGTTTGAGATCGTCGAGCTATACACCAGAGAAAAAACTCCTTATGAAGGATATGCCGTAATAGAATTTGCTAGAGATCCCAAAGCCGACAAACCGGAAATGGTGCGAGAGTCAGTTCCTTTCTCCAAATTAAATAAATTACTGGACCGGATCGAGCCGGTACGGCTCGGAGGTCGAGATCTTAAGAAAGAACCTCCAAAAGACACCGATGAGGAAGAACTTTTGGGCAAATATCAACCGCCGGAGCCGGGCAAGGAACCGGTGGTCAAAAGATCAAAGAGAGGAATAGTGACAAGACTAAAAAGTTTTTTTGGTAAAAAATGATGACCTGTCTCGGCGGGAGAATGTCTTGACTTGTTTTCTGTAATAAGCAGGTAGTAATTTGAGCTTGATGCAAGTTGTTTAAACAATTTCTTGGGTTTTAGCGGTGAGTGGTTTATACTAAAAGTAAAGGAATTTACCAGTTAAATTTTTAATATGTCGCAAAATTCTTCTTCATCAAACAATAAAGACGATCGTCATGCCGAGAAACAGATCACTCCCCGGGCCGAGGATTTTTCCGAGTGGTATCTGGATGTGGTCAGTGCCGCCGAGTTGGCCGAGAATGCCCCGGTGCGGGGTTGCATGATAATCAAGCCCAACGGTTATGCGCTATGGGAAAGGATACAAAAAATTCTGGATGACCGATTCAAGGAGCTGGGGGTGGCCAACGCCTATTTCCCCCTCCTTATTCCGGAGCGATTTTTGGAAAAAGAGGCCGAGCATGTGGAAGGGTTCTCGCCGGAGCTGGCGGTGGTTACCCATGCCGGCGGCAAGGATCTGGAAGAACGACTGGCTGTCCGTCCCACTTCCGAGACCATAATGTATGATGCTTTTTCTCGCTGGGTTCGTTCTTACCGTGATCTGCCGCTTTTGATCAATCAGTGGTCCAATGTGATGCGTTGGGAGCTGCGGCCGCGGCTGTTCCTTCGGACTTCGGAGTTTTTATGGCAGGAAGGCCACACTGTTCATACTACTGAAGAAGAGGCAGATGAACGGGCGCGCCAGATGCTCCAGGTGTATAAAGATTTTGCCGAGGATGTTATGGCGGTACCGGTATTTATTGGTCAAAAATCAGAATCGGAAAAATTCGCCGGAGCTTTGCATACTTATACAGTAGAATCCGTGACCCAGGAAGGTAAGGCCCTGCAGTTTGCCACCTCTCACAATCTGGGTCAGAACTTCTCCCGGGCTTTTGAAATAACCTACCTGGGCCAAGACGGAGCTCGTCATTACGGTTGGCAGACCAGCTGGGGGATCTCTACTCGGGCGATCGGCGGAATGGTCATGACCCACAGTGATGATAAAGGTTTGGTCCTGCCGCCGCGGATGGCGCCTCAGCAGGTGGTCATCACTACGGTCGGACACGGTATGACCAACTTCGACCGGGTGCCGAGCGAAGCTCTTCGCTTGGCGGAGCAACTGCGCGGCAGTGGTTTGCGGGTTCATTTGGATGATCGCGAACTCCGTCCGGGAGAGAAGTTCTTTGAATGGGAAAGGAAAGGGGTCCCCCTGCGGCTGGAGCTGGGCGGTAAAGAACTGTCTGCTCAGGTTTTGACGGCGGTACGGCGGGATACCGGAGAAAAACAAGAGATAAATCTCTCTCAAGCCGATACTCAAGTAAGCGAGCTCTTGGATAAGATCCAGACCGACATGTTCCGCCGGGCGGCCGAGTATAAGGAAAACTGGACCAAAGAGGTGGACAGCTGGGAGGAATTTGTTAAGGAAATTCAAGCCGGCCATTTGGTATTGGCTCATTGGAACGGTAAGGCGGATGTTGAAGAGAAAATAAAAGATGAGACCGGAGCTTCTACCCGATGCGCTCCTTTTGACCACCCGGCCGAGAAAGGGAAATGTATCTACTCCGGCGAACCGTCCTCCTGTCGGTTCCTGTTTGCCAAGGCCTATTAATATCCTGTTTATCTCGGTTTGTTATCCGGATGAACATCCGGAAATATTTCAACAGTTATGACCGTAAAACGCAGCAAAAAACTGGATCCGGAACAAATAAAAAAGGAATTTCCTCTTCCTTTCGGAGTGAAGTGTCGGATCAAAAGACACCGGCAGGAGATAAAAGATATTTTGGCCGGCCGCGACGATCGCCTGTTGGTGATCGCTGGTCCCTGTTCGGCCTGGCCGCCGCAGGCGGTTCGGGAGTATGCCGAGCGGTTCAGCGATCTTTCCCGGCAGGTGAACGACCGGATCAAACCGGTAATGCGGGTTTACAGCCAAAAACCGCGTACCACTGTCGGTTGGATGGGTCCCGTTACGCAACCGGACCCTTTTGCTCAGCCGGATCTTAAAGCCGGGATCAAGTATGTTCGTTCTCTGCAGATCAAGATAGCCGAACTGGATCTGCCGGTGGCGGACGAGCTGCTTTTCACTCATAAGATGAGTTGGGTGGGGGACATTTTAAGCTGGGCGGCGATCGGAGCTCGCAGCAGCGAGGATCAGGAACATCGGGTGTTCGCCTCCGGTCTGGATCTGCCGACCGGTATTAAAAACCCTATCAGCGGCGATCTTCAAATGGCGGTCAATTCGGTGCTGGCCGCCCAGCATCCTCAGGTGTATTACGCCGAAGGACGGCAGGTAGATACCGCCGGCAACCCTTGGGCTCATTTGGTTTTGCGCGGCGGGGTGACCGGAGCTAATTACTATCTCCGGCATCTGGAAAAAGTGAGCCGCTTAATGGAAGATAAGGAGATAATCAACAGAGCGGTAATTATAGATGCCAGCCATGACAACTCCAAACGGCGGGGGAAAAAGGATCCCGAGCGTCAACCGGCGGTGGTGAAAAAGGTGCTGGAGCATCGCGATCGAAGCTCTGATATCGGGCGGTTGATCAAAGGGGTGGCTCTGGAGAGTTTCTTACAGACCGGCGCCCAGAAATTAGGCGAGTTGGATAGTCAAAGCGTGGACCGTTCCGGCTTGTCCGTCACCGACCCCTGCTTGGGCTGGGATGAGACCGAAAAGCTGATCCGGAGTATCTATCGGCGGGTGTAGAGATGTAGATACTCAGTATTCTTAAGTTTATAAGCCGGAAGTATATGAAAATAATTATTTTTACATTAATACTCAGTTTTGCTCTTTTTGGTCCCTATCAAGTTCTTAAGGCTATGCCAGCTATCGGTCCGAATTGTGAAATGGAAGGAGAAATAAAGAGTGCTGTTTATGCTGAAGAATATATTGCAAGAGAAGAACGTGAAGGGCCTGTGCCTCCGGGTTCTCCCGAATACCCGGAGCGGTATGATTTGAAGGTGTTGGTAGAAGAGGTGAATTATCAGGATACTCAAGGGGATAGTAATTCAGGGAGTTATGAAGAAACTCCTTGTAAAAACAGATATGAACCCGGGTCGGTTATAGAAGTATATATTTCTATGGATGATATAAAAGAAGAGAGCGATCTGGTGGCCGGAAATAAAATAAGCGGCACCGTCTCAAGTCTTCACGGGTCGTATTTTAGTGAGTATGAAATAGAGGGAAATAAAAGACGTATTCCTGTTATCAGCTGGATCATTGAGC
>Ga0207421_10005442_pt1 | contig 14245 bp, 23 predicted proteins | sample SodLakKL_010_SED_4_FD_187542 | JGI IMG/M metagenome (GOLD analysis project Ga0207421, IMG submission 187542) | Alkaline sediment microbial communities from Lake Tanatar, Kulunda Steppe, Russia - 8KL_010_SED (SPAdes) (version 2) | ecosystem: Environmental > Aquatic > Non-marine Saline and...
TCATCAAAATCAGAAGGATCAAATGAAAGTTGTTCATGTGTATCCATATAATCCATTAAATTCCACATGCCTTCTTGGAAGTAAGCATTAAATTCAGAAGGGTGATTATAGTAATCTTCGTCGGTAGCATATGATCCATCTTGGCGAAATCGTGTTGGATCATCGAAAAAGTTTGGTCTGCGTGCGTGGTCAAACAAATGAATGAACTCATGGATCAAGCTTAGACTGTAAACATTGGCGATATAATGAAACAGTGCTGATGATCTTGTTTGTTTGGGTGGTTTACTGATTGAAACATTCAATTCAACAAATACGATATCTCTACCAGCACTAGCTTTACCGATACCAGCATATGGGTTGTCATTATCAAAAGTGATCTTTAGAACAATGTCTTCATCAAAAGCAATATCAGTAGCAATGAACGATGAAATATCGTACATGAGAGAATCTTCTGTCTCACGAATAAGAAGATTCTCCATTTGATTATTCTCAAACGCCATGGCTATGTTTGCCAGTGTTTTTTCAGCATTGGCTCGAAACTGTTGATCATGTTTAGCCGTTGCTTCTGTAAGAATGTTCTTTAATTTCATGGAAATAACTCACCTAAGTTTGATGGCTCAAAGTCTTTACAAACTTCAATCATTTCTCGGTATTCTTTATTGTCGTGTTTTAGAATATGAACGGTTTGATAGTATTTACGGACAACATCTTCATCAGGTGTTGTCTCATCAATATCATGAATAGGAAGATACTCTCTGTCGATTTTTTCCAGTGCAGGGCAAGGCTCATACACAGGAACAGAAATCTTTTCAGGCATCTCGATAGGTTCATAACGTTGTTCTGAAAACATACCACAGCCTGTTAGCACAATCAACAGAGAAGCAATGATAATTAGTCTAAATGTAGTAAGCATCGATGATATATCCTCCTTCAGCCGTGAAGATGGTGGTTCCGTCTGCTTCTGTTCTAAATGCATCCAATCCAACAGGCGCCACTTCGTAAACTACAGGAGAACCACCTAATGCGCGTGCGCTTCTACCTGCATATACGCGCGCATAATTAAAATCAGGAGTGAGAAAAATTAAATCAAGATTCTTTTTCCTTCCTCTTTCCGAAACAACTTCTGTATGTTCAGGTGGCAAAATTTGATCCCCAACATCTAGATCAAGAACTGTAGATGTTCCATGGTAGAGAGTTTGATTCTGTCTGTCTATTTGGTCTAAAATATCAAACCAAGACTGGTCTTCTTTTAAAATGTTTGATAATTTCATTTGTTGAAGTCCATTGCCTTTTCTCGTAACCAATTTATGTTCTGTTCACAGTCTTCTCCAACATCATCTGTATCTACTTCGGAAAGAACTTCTTCTAATTCACGTTCTCTTTGTTCCCGTTCTTCTCTTAAATTTTCAGTTCTTTGTTCAAGTTGCTCTTGTTTCTCTTGTTGTTCTTTGACAACCTTTGAATAATCTTCGATGGTGTCTTTCAGTTGTTCTTGATCACGTACACATGCCTCAATGTCTGATTTGTATTTCTCTACTTCTTGAAGCAAAGCATTTCTTTCACTGATGGTGCTGTAAACAAACCAGACACCAGATAAGATGACAAGAGCCATTCCACCAGAAAGAATTAACTTTAATTTACGTGTCATTTAAAATTTCTCCAAAGCTTTTTCAATTGAAACCATTTCAATTTCATCATCCTCATTACGTATAAAACCCCAATTAGCTGGATCGTTCGGCTCTCTATCAGGACGTGTATCAACATGAATACCGGGACGCGGATTCCAATGTGGATAAACACCGATTCCAGTAAATCCGGTATTAAATGCTAATTCAATTACATATTCAAAAATTTCTTTATCTTCTGTGCCTTTGGGAAGAAGATCAATGGCGTATACTTTACCATGCTTATCAATATTATGGTATGAACCATCATCACCATCATTGCGTCCGATGGCTCTTGGGTGTGGGGAAATAGAAATTGGATCGCCGAATTTAAAACGAAGTGAGTCTATTAAGACAAGAAGACGTGTATCGCAATCATCATACCAGTTTTTGTCGTTTCGTTCAAATTCAGATTGAGAGAAATAATATAGTTTTGTCATCAGCGTCTCCGCGTTTTTTCTTCAGCATCATTACCAATAGATTTGATTAGTAATGATCTAAAGTTTTGTTCCATATTATCGATGCGTTTGATCACATCATTGTTATTTTCTTTCATTCGATCATTGATTTCAGCAAAAAATCTGTTAAACTCATCTTTGCTTACATAGTATTTAACCACTTCAGTTTTAAAGTCTTGAAGGCTTCTTTTAGTCTGCTCAATTTCTTTTTCATTTTCAGCCTGCTGTTCATAGATTTTTTTGGCGACCCAAATATTTAAGCCGAGCGATAAAACAAGAATTGCGATAATCACTTCCCCGATAAAAACTTCCATTATAAAACCTTTTTATTTGTCTGCCAATTCTCTTTTGATGATATGTCGCCTTGATTTCTTTTTACGCCGCTTCTTCCCAAAGTATACATCAGAACGTTCAAAATTTTTAGTCGATATACCCCCTGACACAGAAGAAGAAGTTATGTTAGACTCAAGAACGTTTTTTAATTTCATTTTTGGTGATCCCTAAGCTTAATTAACTCTTCCCGTGAAATGGTCGGTTTACTTGCACTGCTGGCGTTTTCATCAAGATCTTCTTTACCTTGTTTTTCTTTGAGTTCATGATCCTTCTTGTTTTTAAGTGCTGTTGCAGCAATGTTTAAATACTGTTGTGCAACTTCAAGATAACGGCTTCGTGATTTAAGTGGAACATCATTTACACCGTCCATCTGATTCTTGTACGCTTTAAGAGCAAGGTAAATCATGTCATCATACGAAGGATTAGTGGGTATATCGACTGAAAAATCAATATCATTCTCTTCTTCATCGATTCCAAGAGAATCGGTGAATGTTTTATCTTCATCAAGAAGATCTTTAAGCTGCTCTTTTTCGCGTTCGTTTGCCATGATTAGTATCCTAAGTATCCTAAGAATTCTATTATGTTCTGATCCAACCGAATGCTCCGTTAGCTTCAGCGACGATTCGTACACCTGTTGGACCGGGATCAAAAACAATCATTTCTTTTTCACCGTCAGAAACGTTGACATAGCCTTCGGACCATGTTACATTTTCTTCACTGGCAATATCTTGTTGGTTGTCAAATGTAACGTCTACACGAACGCTATCGCCAGAACCATTGTCAATATATACAACAGAAGTATCGCTTACGGCCACGCCGTTATCAGGAAAATCATCAGCGAAGTCTTCAAACTTATGAATAATTTGGCCTCCAACGCCGGTGTTTGACTTTGTGTGTGTCATGATATATAATCTCCATGTGGTCTTGAATTTTAAAATAAAAGAATAAATTAAGTTCTATCCTTATTTATAAGGATTTTTGAATTAACTGTCAATAAAAGGAGACAAATACATGTTAACTACCCCCACTTGAAGACAAATACATGTCAACTGCCCCCGCTGAAGGCGGGAGATGGTTGCAGACATTCCCGAGGGGAGATGGGGCGCAAGCCCCGCGCGTTACTAGGACCGTAAGGTCTTTACTTTAAATTTGGAGGTTGATAATGAAAAACATTAAGAAGTTTCAAGAAAAAATCAACAAAAAAGGTTTTGAAACTCAATTATCTAATCCTAAAGAGTGGATTAGTACCGGAAACTTAGCCCTAAATTATTTAATGACCGGGCATTTCTATAAAGGAATTCCAAGCAATCGTCAAACTGTTTTGGCAGGACCAAACTCTTCTGGTAAGTCCTTTATCGCATGTAATATCGCAAAAGATGCACAAGATAAAGGATATACTGTTATCTATGTCGATACAGAATTCGGCATGGATGAAGCGTACATGAATAAAATCGGTATGAACACCGATCCTGATTCTGGTAAGTTTCTCCCTGTCCAAGTAACATCAATCGAAGAAACCGCTGAGCTTCTTGGTGAAATGTTCGGTCATTTTGACGAAACTGAAGATAAACTTTGTATTGTTCTTGACAGTCTTTCCATGCTTGGTCTTAAGAAAGAGCTTGAGGGTTTTGAAGACAACGGTAAGATGCAGGAAGACACTGGACGTACTGCTAAAAAATACAAGCAACTTCTTCGCCTTATCAATAGTAAGACAGGCAACCGAAACATTGTGTTCGTTACTGTCATGCACGCTTATGAAAACCAAGATCTATACAGCGGTAAGAAGTATAACGTTTCTGGTGGCGAGTCTTGTCTATTCATCCCTTCTATCTCTATGATGTTTGATAAGGGTAAACTAAAAGACGGCAAGGAAATCACTGGTTTTCGAATGAAAGTAGAAACCGTTAAGACCCGTTTTGATCAGGTTCCGGGTAAGAAAATCGAAATTGAAGTGCCATATGAGAAAGGTCTTGATCCGTATGAAGGTCTTCTGCCTGTCCTAGAAGAAGAGGGTCTAGTTTCTAAGAGTCACGCATGGTACTCTTATACAGATCAGGCTGGACAACACCACAAGTTCCAAAAGAATGATTTAGACAAACATATTGACGAAATTCTTGCTCAATATGAGCAAAAAGAACTCGTTGAAACCTTCGATGAGAGGGTAGAAGACGATGTAACTTCTGATTAAGCGATTCGGATCGTATGAACGACACGTCCATCCTGAACAATGCGGTAAGTACCGGAAAGATTATGCCAATTCTTACGGAGAAAACTACGAATATCTTTCCACTCACCGCTTTTCAGAGTTTCGTTATCTTTGACGACCGAAACTTCATCAGTTTCTTCAATGCCCAGATGGGATGGCAGGTGGACGAGATCAGCAACAGCGTCCTCCTGTCGTCTTTCTGGTGCTGTGGCATCTTCATCATCATGTGCAATATCAGGATATGTCATAGTCTTCGGCCAATAACGATCACCAAGACTTTGAGATACAAGATCCATATGATAGCCTTCAAAAATGTTACTGAGTTTCATAAAACAATCCTCTTTTAATTGTGGTGTTTACATTTATTTATAAATGAAAATCAGGAGGTTAAATTGAACAAAGATGAAATAAACGAACTCATAGAAAGAATCGATAACTTAAAACAACAAGTTGAAAGACTTGAACGATGGATTAGCGATAACAAAGAAAATGTTGAACAAGAGATTTCTATCACAAACAGAAAGCTTAAATCCGTTTTAATCAACCAGTTAGATCTTCAATCCAACGTTGAAGAAAAGTACATCGAAGCACATTATTTACTTAAGGAGTTTGAAGATGTTTGTAATGCCTTCTACTCTAACGCCATCGAACGAATGATTCATAATCACAATAAGGATTATACCATCGGTGAAGCAAAAGCTTGTGTACACGGTGATGGTAGTTATATACTAGCCAAGAGGTATTATAATCGTACATTTAAGGTCCACTCTCAACTCAAGTATCTAACTGAATTGGTTACTACTAGAAAGTATGTACTTAACAATCTAACCAACGCTATCATCAATAGTGTTGAAGATCATATTCTTTAAGGAACCTGCCGTAAGTGTGGTATAGTAAAATATAAACAAAAGAAATTCTAGGAGGCTATATATGTCTATTAACCCATCACTTTACTATGAAGTCTGGCGAAAGAAGTCAATTAAAGAACTTGAAGAGAAATGGAGAAGCTTGGTTAGACGAATAGATAATGCCCCGCCTGATTCAGAATCGGTTACACAGGACTGGAATGAGATTCTTTACTATCTAACCGAATATATCAATAAAAGAAAACTAGATGAGGAGCAGAATAATGATAACGATTGAACTTGTTGATGAGGTTAATGCCATTATTCGTGGGCTAAGTCCCCAAGAACGTAGTGAAATCCACGAAAGAACAAAGGAATACCAGAAAGGGTATTTTAAAACTGCTGCGTTCAAAACAGGTAAATGGGACGGAAAAGTAAGTAATTTCAACAAGAATGGTTTAACATTTCAATACCTTATTGAATCCAAAATTGCCAATATCCTTATTGATCTCGGGTATAAAGACAATGATATCGAAATTGAAGATCTGCGTCCAAACCATAATCTAGATGTTGACACCATTGATGAAGAATTTCTTCTCGAAGAAAACGGAGAACTCCTTTTCGATTACCAAGTAGAAGCCGTTAATCAAGTCATTAAACACCGACACGGTATTATTGATGCAACAACTTCTGCTGGCAAGACTTTCATTTGTGAATCAATTGTGAAAGTCTATGATGGTCTTCTTCCTACCCTGACTATTGTCCCTTCAATGAACCTTGTTTACCAAACAAAAGAAGATTATGAAAAGGCCGTTGATGTTGTTGCTATCACAGATAAACTAAGCACCAAAAAGAAACAAGAACTTCTATCCACCGTGAATGAGAATGGGCAGCACACTATATGCACATGGCAAACACTCAATCGCAACAAAGAACTATTTGAAGGATTCTCTGGTGTTGTAATTGTAGACGAAGTACACAACTTTGGTGATGCATTATCCGTGTTCATGCGCGAATACGCGAACTTTGCACCTGTACGTGTGGGGCTTACAGGATCAATTCCAAAAGATCGGGAAAAACGTGAACGAATTTATTGTCATATTGGCGGTGAACCACTAATTCATATTACTCTTGAAGATGTAAAAGAAAGAGGAATCATTTCTAACTTTCACATTTATCCAGTCTCAATCTTAAACAAAGGCATTAGAGATATTTCAAATCAGTCAAGTAAATGGGATTGGGATAAAGAATATGATTTTCTATGTAACAACAAAGGACGCTTAGAGACAATCGCTGAATATATCGAAACACTTGACCGTAAGAATACTCTAATTCTTTGTCATGGTCAGCAAGCACAATCTCTTTCTGAGATTCTTGGATATCCTTATATCGATAAAGATGTTAAGATCGAAGAACGCCAATATTACTATGACTTTTTCAAGGAAAACGATGATTTCTATCTAGTAGCCTCTTATGGAACGTCGTCAACAGGTCTTTCAATCAATCGTATCTTTCGTTTGGTACTCATCGATGTAGGGAAGGATTTCACAAAAATCGTACAAGGAATTGGTCGTGGATTGCGTAAAGACGGTGAAATAGATTACGTAGATATTCTTGACATTTATAGTGATACCAAATATAGTAAGAAACATTTAGCAGATCGCAAACGGATTTACAAACAAAACGGTTATATGTTTGAAGAGACGCCATATCAAATCGAGTTTGGAACAGTAGTTGACGAATAAGGAGGTAATAAACTTTGAAATTAGTGAATGAAAACTATAAATTAATAGACAATCAAAACTCTGTAGGCCAATACTTTTGGTATTATGATCATAAATCAAAAGACTTCTATCTCCATTGGATTCCCAAGTGGGATATCCTTGAGACAAATTTATTTTACTTTCGTATTAATGACAAAACCGTTTGGGTTCCAGACGGTTTTTATATCCTTTTGGCTGCTCCCTGTGGAACACTGGATTGGATCGACGTTGGTGAAACCATTGGAAGAGATCTAACATGTCTTGTTGTTGATACGAAACTTGAAGATGAGAATTGGTCCATTTATCCGTTCACGCCTATTGGTGCGGAGACAGAAGAAGAGATCTATTTTCCAGATACCGATTATCCGGTTCTTTGTGGAATTAGTGAAACAGAGTCAATTATTGTATCAAAGAAAGACCATTATTTTAAAATGCGTAATCACGACATCACAGATATTCTTTAGAAGGATAAATTTTATGCTATATGATAGTCATCGTAACCGTATCCTCTACCCCGATGGTACAAGTGAATTCGGGGTTGAGGATTTTTGTTTAAAAATGGTTAAAGGTGAACTTACAGATAAAGACTACGTAATAGAAGGGGTTGACGCACAACTATACGAAAAGTATTATGGGCACCATATCACGGTGAATAAATCACCGGATTACCCTGAACCACAGAAACAACACACAGATGGAGAGTTAGAATATGTAAAATCACGTATCTTTCAATCAAATAGATTTAATCATACGAATCAAGAATTTGATCGTATTGAACATGAATTAGAGTTTTTCTGTCGTACACAAAACATTAGACATATTAAACATCTAATTCATGTAATTGATCATTTTAAAGAAAATCAAGAAGTTTGGGGTGTCGGTAGGGGTTCTAGTTGTTCTAGTTTCGTGTTATACTTATTGGAAGTTCATGATGTAAACCCCCTAAAACATGACATTCCATTTTCAGAACTCTCTAAAGAATTAGAATAGGAGGTTAATAATGAAAAAAGAAGACATTGATAACATTCGGCTACGTGACAAAGATATCATGTTAAAAATGATCGATAGCAACACTGTAATGGGGACCAACATCTATATCCCCGATAACAGTACCCGAGACACTGTTCATGTTTTCCAAGTTGTTAAAACATCTGAATTAGCATCTGAAGAAATCAGTGAAGGCGATATCGTTTATGTTCCGTGGGCCATGACCCGAGGAATCGTTGATCTTGATGATGCTGACGGAGAGAAGTATACATTTTCGGATCTTGATCAAGTAATGCTTGTTCTTGAAGAGGAATAGAAAAAGCATGGAATTACTGATCTTTTTAGCAACGGAGATGATCGACAAGGAAGTATACGCATTTCGCGTTAATAATAAAACAAATAAATTTGTCGGAGATATAACGCCAATCGTTGGTACTTACAACGCAACTTTTGATAACGGAGAAATTCGTTACTTTCAATTTGATGGTGAGAATTTGATCTACATTGATGAGGAGCAAGCCAGAATTGATGTAGAAATGGTAACAGAGCACTAAAAAGGAGAAAATTACATGACTAATAACGACGTTGTAGAAACTTATCGGTACATTCGACTAAATGCTAATCCAAACGAATACCCAACGGTAGCTATGAAATTTAGAATTGATAACATCAACGATCATTTGATGGTTGCATTTGCGTTGTGTTCTGATGAAGATTCCAATAAGTTTTCAAAAAAGGTCGCACAAGATCTAACCACTGAACGTCTTGAAAACAAAACGCCCGGCTTCTATTTTGAGATGCCCTATAACCGCAATCTTTCCCTGAAGGACAATTTCATTTGTGGTTTGGCTGATCAAATCGATATTGAAGCCAGAAACAACAATCAAGCACAAAAGAATTTGTTCCAAAAAGTATTCTTTACTGCATTCTTTCTTCAGATGACAAATCAACATAGCAACATCACACAAAAAATCGAGGACGAACTTAACTTTTTTGGGAGGATCATCTTTGCTCTTCCCATGCCCATTTTTTCATTCGTGATAGATTACTTTTTTTCAAAGAGTGGCCGATACAAATGGCTGTTTAATTAATAAAGAAGGATTATAAAAGCAAATGTTTCGGCGTATCTCATATATAGATGCGCCGAAACATTCATTCGATATCAGAGGAAAACCAATGTAAATAATAATACAATGTCATCAAGAAGTTATATTAACGGTTCATACAAACCAAAAAATCGAGAAAAATGTATTAACAAAGAAGAACCCGTCTATAGGTCAAGTCTTGAAAGGAAAGCTTTCGAGATTCTTGACAGTCATCCCTCCGTGATTGAATGGGGAGCAGAAATAGTTACTGTTCCTTATTACTCATCTGTCAAAGGAAGAAAGAGCCGTTATATCGTTGATCTTTATGTGAAATTAGAAGACAAAAATCATGAAATTCAAGAGTTTTTGATTGAAATTAAACCTAGCGATCAGTGTAAGCCTCCCAAAAAAGGTAAACGCAAGAAGGCAATGACGCTCAACGAAGAAGTTGCTACATGGGTCACAAACACAGAAAAATGGGATGCTGCTGTTCAATATGCTAAGGAGAGAGGCATGACCTTCAAAATCATGACCGAGAATAATTTATTCACTTAATTAAGTCCATTCCTTAAGATCAATATCGATGTTTTCAACTGAAAATGTAACGGACATGGATGTTTCTTGATTCCCACCAGTGGTTAAGCTTGGCATCGCAATATCATTTAAAAAACATCTACGATAAGTAATGATTTGATTTTGTACATTGGTAGGTGTTAAGAATTCTAACTGTACATCGAATGTCTTTCCGATTGCTGATTTATCATCCTCTATATCAATCATTCCATTCTGATATAAAAACTGTCTGAAGAGAACATCCATTACGATTCCAAAAGAATCCGGCCTAAATTCGATTGTCAGATCCCCCACATCGAATCTTCCTTGTGATGGATACGTTGTTTTTTGTCTGGACGGTTTTTCAACAACCTGAACCGAAAGACTTGGTGGGTCAACACTAATAACTTGTCTACCTAAAACGTTTGAAAGGTTATTGGGTAGATTAAGGAAAGAAACATAAAAATCTCCTTCCTTCATCACATTCATTGAGCGATTCAGTAATTCAATTGGATAACCATCAAACATCGGATGCTTTTCTTCAGCCATTATTTTTATTCCTCATCAGCACTTTCTTCAATTTTATCCACATCAACCGGATCGTTTGTGTTATCAAAAACACTTGCTTTAACGTGTTTAATGACTTCTGGATACTGTAATGGATAATTTAACCGAATCTTAAATTCAAAGTTAAGAGACATGTGGTATGAATTCGCATCTGTCCCGATTGGATGAGAGCTTTCATCAGCAATTCCCGTGAGAAATACTTCTGTAATGTAATTGTGATCAAATAAGTCATCGCTTTTTTGAATAACTAATTTATCATTGAACATCAAAAGGATTTGTTCAAGGATTTGAAACAGTTCATCCATCGAAGAAGCAACAATATGAACAACTGATGTAATATCAAATGCAGGACCCACAAGAGATTGGACACCCTTTCGATCACCTGTCTGTTTGTCTGTATAAACCATACTTTCAACATGTTTGGACGGGACAAATGAATCACGATCTACTTCAATTCCATCAAATGTAAATGCAATAACCGGAAATGATTGGTTCGTCCAAGGAGAACGACGATTAATGATGTTAGCAATGTTTCGTTCTACTTGAGCAAAAATGACCGGGACTTTTCTTTCTTCTATTTCACCATCTCGTTCAACACCGTATCTAACTTTAAGACCATTGAAAATTCGGCCAAACTGTTTTAAATACTTGGCAATCTGTTCATCGTAAAAGTATGGGTAGCCCTGCTTATCGTTTTCGCTCATAACTTAATTTTTGCCCTTAAATTCGTTCAATTTGTGACCTTTTAACCCTTACCCTGTACCACCCTACTCCTTAGCCTATGTATTCACGTTTATATGCTTATTTAGATTAAAAAATGATAGGCATAGGATCACTTTCTTCACCTTCATTATTATTTACTGAATCTAATAGTGCTGTTTGTTCATAAACAGAATCTTCTTGATACTTTAACTGATCCAGCATATTCATGCTAATAACCAATGCCATCACCAAGTCATCTGTCATACCTGCTTCTGCGGCAAATGATTTTCCTTTCTTGATAAAGAATCGTAATTCATTGATTAACTTTTCTGAATAGAGGGTTAGTTTATGTGTTTCTAGAAGGTCTTTTAATTTCATGCAACCTTCCATCTTTGTTTTATTCGTAGTAGTGACACCAAAACCTTTCCCGATACTCACAGGAGTGCATTTATTCAGTGCTTTACTCTCTGTGTTAAGGATTAGTGTAATAACACCACGACTAACACCGTTGTTTTCGATCCCATAGTAAATTTCTTTGGCACCTTTCTCCCAAAGAATTTCAATTAAGCGTAAAAACTTCTTCGTAAACTCTGTTTGATTAAGAATGTTATTTTCAAATTCTGCTACTTGTTCAAATGATTCTAAATCGAGAACTTGAATTCCATGACTGTCTTGACCAACACCTTCACTAACATCAACAGAGACAGATAGAACTCTATTAGTCAAATCAGTAATATAAAAATCGATTTCCTCGATTTCTTCGACTGGTTCATACGTTTTGATTGATTCAATTGTTACTGAATTAACAAGTGTACCTTTATCACTTATAAAATGGCACCTATATTCTTGCAAATATTCATTTAAGCTCATTTCCTTTAGAGCATTCTTTTTAAACTCTGGATTATTATAATCAGGATATTCATGTTCATAAAATTCAGTGAGATGAAAGTTGCTTTCACCGTTTTTAGCAGCGAAATAAAGAGAACTGAAATAGTCTCCTGTACCGGATGGTGTTGACGTGATAATCATCCGACCGCCAGATTGTGTGATGATCGGGAAAATAGAACGCATCATTTCACTTACAACTTTTGGTGATCCGAATGCGATCTCATCAATAAAAAGACCTGTGAGAGACAAACCACGCATTGCTCCGGGTGTCATGGTTTCACCACGGATTGATGATCCATTATCGAAGCCGATAGTAAACACACTGTACTCTACACAAGCTGGTTTAAGGAAGAACGGAAGGTTCTCATACGCGAACTTAATACGAGCAACAACATCCTTAACGTTTGAAAGACTTTTTGACACAACACCCAATGTTTCGTCTTGATGGAATGTAGCAAGCCATAGAAAAAAGACTGCAACGGCGGTCGTCTTACCACGTTGGCGCGGGAATAGTCCTAATGAATATTGATTATTAATACAAGATGTTAAAAGTCTCTTCTGTGGATCGGTTGGATTGAATAATGTTCTTCCACCATACCATGTACTTTGTGTATAACAGTAATTCTCGGCAAAATAAAAGAAATCATTGGCGCATTTGATCCATTCTTTTGCTTCTTCTTTTGTTAGTTCTTGATCGTCTTTAGGCTTCTTAACGATTACTTTATCGTAATGTGCCATGTCTTCTACTCTCTTTTTTCTAGGTTTCTCAACTATTTAGCCCCTCTATGATACCTAGAGGGGCATGTAATCCTTCCTTTCTTCTTTTTTTTTGCTGTTATTATATTAGATAGTATTATTGTTCTGAACTGCGGTTCTTTCAGCATCAGAAAGCAGATTTGGTTTTAAAGAAAGAATTTCATCTATAGACATTACATCTAAAGGATGAAGGTCGTTTGAAGAAAGATAAGAAACAGAATAATCTACACCTTCAATAAAGTCATCTAAAAACAACTCTTTTCCATATTCCCAATACCGCCGGGACACTTTTTCATTGCCCTTGCCTTTAAACTCAACAATGTTATTTGTAAGATTGTCAACAATAGCTGTCGCATGAGGTTCTACATAATCACCAAACTTTTGTTCTCTGAGTGATAATGTAGTCCATGAATCACTATCAGCAGGCGTCCCGCAGTGGCCCATCGCTTCACACTCTTGTTCAACACGACCTTCTCTTCCAACGATCCACCATGCAAATCCATCACCAAAATCAATTAAAATATCATGATCATCTAGAATTTCTACTACACTGTCAAACTGTTCTTTCCAATCTTGTTCTAATTCCCTGAAATATTCAATAATTTCATCAGGACTTTCATGACCTTGAAATTCATATTCTTGAATTTCAGGAACAGGAAGGTTTAAAAAATGTTCAAGATCTAAAAGATAAGACTCAAATGCACCTATCGTCTGTTGTAAATCTTCTTGTAACCATTGAGATAGATCCAAATTAGTTTGATACTTTCTTAGTCTTTTCTCAAGTTTATCTGGATCAACTGAATCGTCATTTTCATAAATATGGACTAATATAAGGTATCTTAGATGTCTTAAATACCAAATAATACGATCCCGTTTTTGAAGCTTTTCTCTTGCTTGGTCAATCATATCACTCATTAAATCAACATCACTTATTAAATCAATATTTATAAGTTCATTATCTAAAAACCATTGAAACATTTCAATATATTGTTTCTTATTCTCTATAAGAACTATATTTTCTAAAATTGTTCTTAGTTTCATATTCTTTACCTTTAACTTTAGATTCATTAAGTAGTAACGATAATTGTTAGTGATAATCGTTAGTGCTAGATAACTATCTAGAATAATTTCATAGAATGTAACATTTTCGGACCAGCATTCAAACTAGCATTATCATTATTTTGAAGCATTTTATCAATTTTGTCTTGCATATTCAGGGTTATAGAAGGTGCCAATATGCTCTAGTGTTTCTTTTGTAAAATGGACGGCTTGTGTTGGTTCACTTTTGTGTATTACAGAAGTTCCATAATCCACTGCTCCCATTATCCCCAAATCTCGGAAGATCTTGTTCCATGCGACTACGGGTTTTCGTCCCGTAATGTCACTTACGATATAAGCTACTGTTCTAGTAGCCCGCCATATTTTTCCAAATGGTGTTG